>Ga0310695_10009260_pt1 | contig 14861 bp, 10 predicted proteins | sample RumenRJG_04DNA_FD_203882 | JGI IMG/M metagenome (GOLD analysis project Ga0310695, IMG submission 203882) | Bovine rumen microbial communities from Lethbridge, Alberta, Canada - RJG_04 (v2) (version 2) | ecosystem: Host-associated > Mammals > Digestive system > Stomach > Rumen | place: Canada... | reverse complement strand
ATTCTTGTTTCACGTGAAACAAATACACCCTCCGTCTTTGGAGGGTGCTTTTGGTTCTTCTTAGATAGTCAACAGGGTGGTCAGTTCGATGCCGTCAAACAGGTCTCGTCCATGTAATCCTTCATCCGTGATTTCAATGATGAAGTTCATGTACACCTTCTTCGGACTGAAATGTTGCACCAAGTTGTAGGCTGCTTTTGCTGTACCACCTGTAGCGAGCAGGTCGTCATGTATCAGTACTACGTCGTCTGGTTCGATGGAATCGAGGTGCATCTCGATGGTATCTACGCCATATTCCTTTGAAAACGACTCTTTTATCACCGTTGCAGGCAGTTTTCCTGGTTTACGAGCCAAAACAACACCGCAACCCAATCGGCCGGCTAGGGCAGAGGCCATCACAAAACCACGACTCTCGATACCAACAATCTTGGTGATACCTTTGTCTTTGTAGAGTTCATACAACTCGTCGAGCATGATTTGCATACAGTAACCGTTCTTGTAGAGCGTTGTTACGTCACGGAAATTAATTCCCTTTTTTGGAAAATCAGGTATGCAACGCAGATTGTCCAGTAATACCTTGTTGTTCATTTTCAGCTAGTTATATATGTTACACAATCTAAAATGTTTCACGTGAAACTTATCGTCCCATGAGCACCAGCAGCACGTTGATGTCGCTGGGACTAACGCCTGGAATGCGACTGGCCTGTGCCAATGTTTCGGGATCTATGGCCGTCAGTTTTTGACGGCATTCTGTGGAGAGCGACTGGATACTGTTGTAATCAAAATGGCCTTTGATTTTGATATTCTCCAAACGGTGCATCTTTTCTGCTACCAGTTTTTCGCGCTCTATGTACCCTTTATATTTAATGCGTATTTCGGCAGCTTCGGCTATTTCTTCCTTGCGATTAGGTAATTTGTCGATGAATTCGCGTAATTGTGGGATAATAGGCATCAGGTTCTGGAAATTCAGTTGTGGACGTGCTATGAGGTCTTCCAACTTCACGCCAAACTGGAGTGGGGTAGTACCCAGTTTTTCCAGCGCAGGATTAATTTCCTTGGCTTTTATCGGGAAGTTCTTGCAAAATTCCACGATTTCTTCGATAGCCTGTTTTTTCTGTATCCACCAGTCGAATCGGTCTTTTTTGGCTAATCCTATCTCGTAAGCGCGTTCCGTCAGGCGCGCATCGGCATCATCCTGGCGCAGAAGGATGCGATACTCGGCACGTGAGGTAAACATACGATAAGGCTCGTCAACACCCTTTGTCACCAAGTCGTCTATCAGTACACCGATATATGATTCATCGCGGCGCATCACAAATTCTTCGGTTCCAACGCACTTCAATGCAGCGTTAACGCCTGCCACCAGACCCTGTCCTGCGGCTTCTTCATAGCCTGTGGTACCGTTTACCTGACCAGCAAAGAAGAGGCCTTCAATTATCTTCGATTCCAACGTATGTCGTAATTGCGTGGGGTCGAAGAAATCGTACTCTATGGCGTAACCCGGACGGTACACCTTGGCATTTTCTAATCCGGCTATCTTATGAAGTGCCTCTATCTGCACATCCATTGGCAGTGAAGACGAGAAACCGTTCAAGTACATTTCGTTGGTTTCAGCGCCTTCTGGTTCCAGGAATAGCAGATGCTGTTCGCGGTCAGGGAAGGTTACCAGTTTTGTTTCTATCGACGGACAGTAACGTGGTCCTATCGATTGAATCTGTCCATTGTATAGCGGTGAATCCGCCAATCCTGAGCGTAGCATCTCGTGAACGTCTGGGTTGGTATAGCATTCCCAGCAGGGCAGTTGGGGTAATGTGGCGGAATATCCGGATAATCCGGACTCTCCTGGATAATACGAAAAGCGGTAAGCTCGCTGTTCGCCATCCTGCTGACGCAGTTTGGAGAAGTCGATGCTTCGCTTGTCCAGGCGTACGGGTGTACCCGTTTTCATGCGGTTTGATCGGATGCCGTGCTGGGTGATACTCTCCGTGAGTCGCTCGGCTGCCGGTTCGGCAATACGTCCGCCCTTCACCATCTTTCGTCCGATATGCATCAGGCCGTTGAGGAAGGTGCCGGCAGTAATCACCACGCTCTTGGCGCGTATCTCTGCTCCCCAGATGGTGCGCACGCCAACGGCGCGTTTGGTTGGCTGTGACTCAATCGCAGCACACGTAGCATCCTCTACTATCAATTCATCTACCTGATCTTGCCATACATCCAGATTCTCCGTATGATCGATGGTTTCGCGCCATTTCCAGATAAACTTTCCTCTGTCGCACTGGGCACGAGGGCTCCATACGGCGGGTCCCTTACCTACATTGAGCATACGGAACTGGATGGCGGTGGCATCGGTCACCCGTCCCATCTGTCCGCCCAGGGCATCAATCTCGCGTACAATCTGTCCCTTGGCAATACCGCCAACGGCAGGGTTGCACGACATCTGCCCGATTTTGTTCATATCCATCGTGACCAGCAGTGTCTTTGCACCCATATTTGCTGCTGCACACGCGGCCTCACAGCCAGCATGTCCACCGCCAATCACTATCACATCATAGTTTAATATCATCTTTCTGATTTGTATTTTCGTTTGCAAAATTACAAAAAGTTCGTGAATTAAGCATTTGTATTCCGAAATTTCGACGAAATATTTTGGTGGTTAGTATAAAATGACTAACTTTGCAGCCGTATGAAATAGACTCCCACAACTTTCGTAACAATACGCGATGTGACCAACACCGCCTCTGATGAGGTTGGTGATGGGTTGCTCTTTGGCTTATTGTTACACAACTATGCGAAAAAGATTTTATGGAGAATGGGTGTGCCGATGCATGCCCGATGGATGCGTGACGCATCTGGAAGCGCAACTGTTGCGCCAGTTGGTTAATCGTGAAATCCATCCTATCCGTTGTGCGGAGAGTTGTCGCAGGAAGGCGCAGGTGGCACTGAGACTTGGCAGTCTGTGTGCCGAGTCGGGACATCCGTGGTGGGCTATCAGGGTGTGGCGGTTAGGTCTGCAGCTGGTGGCCAGCAAAGACTACGACGACTGGCTTTGCGTCTGGTTCAACCCCGAGTGGGTACGGTTGAGTTGGGTGGTGTCCGAGGATCTCTGTCAACTCCTGGGGCGCAGGATAGACCATACGTGGCGAAGGATGGGTCATCCGGAGATGGCTGTCTATGAGCAGAAGGCTACTGCCGAGTACGACTGGCTATGGCTGGAGAAGTATGACTACTCACGACAGGAAATCGATGATTACTGGGATGAAATCCAGGACGACTACGAATCACAGTTAAAGACCGAGGCTATCTTCCGGGATGGTCTCGGTCTTTAGTGTTTATCTCCGTGATGGTGATAAATATACCAATTTTATTGGCTATATCGAAAACATTTCGTACCTTTGCAGTCGAGTATGATGAGTGAAGATTTTGACATACGCGAAGAGCGGTTTGCCGGTAGTGGCGAGAGGGAGTTTGAGAATGCCCTGCGCCCACTGCGATTTGGCGACTTCAGCGGACAGCAGAAGATTGTAGAGAATCTGGAGGTGTTCGTGGAGGCGGCCAAGTATCGTGGTGAACCGCTGGATCATACCCTGTTGCACGGTCCTCCCGGACTGGGAAAGACCACGCTCAGTAATATCATTGCCAATGAATTAGGTGTAGGGTTCAAGATAACGAGTGGACCTGTGCTTGACAAGCCGGGCGACCTGGCAGGTATCCTTACCTCGCTGGAGCCGCGTGACGTGCTGTTCATCGACGAGATCCATCGTCTGTCGCCTGTTGTGGAGGAGTATCTCTACAGCGCGATGGAGGACTATCGTATTGATATCATGATAGATAAGGGTCCGTCGGCCCGTTCTATCCAGATAGACCTGAACCCGTTCACGCTGGTGGGTGCCACCACCCGTAGCGGACTCCTTACGGCGCCTCTTCGTGCCCGTTTCGGTATCAATATGCACCTGGAATACTATGATCCTGAGACACTTAGCAAGATTATCGAGCGCTCATCGAATATCCTGGGTGTACCCATCACAGAGGATGCAGCCTTGGAGATTGCAGGACGCAGTCGTGGAACGCCACGTATTGCCAATGCCCTGTTGCGCCGTGTGCGCGACTTTGCCCAGGTGAAGGGCAATGGTGCCATCGATACGAAGATTTCACGTGTGGCACTGACGGCCCTGAATATTGATAAGTATGGACTTGACGAGATAGACAACAAGATACTGCTCACCATCATCGACAAGTTCAAGGGTGGTCCTGTGGGTATTACCACCATCGCCACAGCCATCGGAGAGGATGCTGGCACCGTAGAGGAAGTCTATGAGCCTTTCCTCATCATGGAGGGTTTCATCAAGCGCACGCCACGAGGACGTATGGTCACGGAACTGGCCTATAGGCACTTCGGGCGCAATCCCTACTCAGGAAATATCATGGAGCCCAACCTTTTCGAGACGTAAGTATATGTGTAATTGTCTATTAATCAATAACTTAAAGATTGTTTTTCATAACGATAAGCCAACTCATACTACAACGATATGCAAAGACCATCTACGTTTTATAGGAAGCACTTATCACTAAGGCTCAGTCTGAGGGTAGCCTCGGCAGTTTGTTTGCTGTTGATGCTCACGCTCCTTGTCATGTTCTTCTATTCGCGCAAGGTGATGAAGGAGGACGCCTTGCAAAGAGCATCGCAAACGCTGGAAGGAGCGATGGTGAGGATAGACAATATCCTGCTGAGTGTTGAGGAGACAACGGGTAATATGTATTATCAGTTAAGGCCTCTCCTGAATAATCCTGATACGATACGTGCCTATTGTCGTATGGTCGTAGAGACAAACCCCTATGCCACCGGTTGTGCCATTGCCCTTAAGCCCGGCTATTATGCCGATCGTGACACGTTCATGGTTTATTATCACCGCACGGGAAGCGTTTCTGACGCTCCTGCCGATTCTCTCATTGTCAGTGCAGATTCTTTCGGGAACATACCTTATACGGAGCAGGCTTGGTATAAGAAGCCGATGACCCAGAAAAAGGTTCTGTGGCTGAATCCTCTGGAGGGCATGGATACCGACGAGGAGCCGCTGGAATCCTACAGTGTGCCCATACCCGGTGATGATGGTGAGCCTATTGGTGTCATCAGTGTAGATGTGTCTATCAGTCTGCTGTCAGGCACCATTGCCAATATCAAGCCTACGCCCGACTCCTATTGTGCGGTGTTGGATAAAGATGGTTCGTTTATCGTCCATCCCACGGGTTTGCATCTGATGCAGCCCACTTCCCTTGGCTTACCTGACGAGACGTTGCAGCAGTTGTTGCAGCAGATTCAGTCGGGCAAATCCGGATATGTCCCCTTCAATTTCTCTGGGTTCGACTCTTACATCTTCTATAAACCCTTCAAGAAGGTCGATGTGCCTATGCGCTCAAAGGATGAGCTGGGCTGGACAATGGCTGTGGCAATGTCGAAAGACAGTATCTTTGGTGAGTACAACCGACTGTATAATTACGCCGTCATCATCGCTATTGGCGGTCTGATGCTGATGTTGCTGGCCTGTTGGGCAATCCTCTTCCTGCGCCTCCGTCCGTTGAAAATGTTGACAGAGAAAGCCCAGCATATTGCCGAAGGCCACTACGACGACCCTATACCCCATACATGGGGCCGCGACGAGATAGGCAGTCTGCAGCGCAATTTCATCCGGATGCGCAGGGCTGTGGCGTCGCAGATTGGTGAGTTGGAACAGCTGACGGATGCCATTCAACAGCGCAGTAAGGAACTGAAAAGTGCTTATAAACAAGCTCAGAAGGCCGACAAAATGAAAACGGCCTTCCTGCACCATATGTCTGATCAGATGTTGCCTCCGGCACAGGTCATCGACAAGGATGTAGAGGCATTGCGCCAGATTGAGGGGCAGGCCAAGTGGGAAGAAACGGCAAAACTGGTGGAGAATATCCAGAAGAATGGTAACACCATCGCACGGGTATTGAATCATCTGCTGAATCAGTCGGAAGAGGATATCAGAAAGGAGGTAGAACATGATTAAGATGAATATTCGCAGGTCGTTCTCAACGAAGCTCAGTCTTTGGGTGCTCATCATGGCTGTGCCTGTGTTCTGTGGCTCTGTGGGACTCCTTTTCTACCACTCTCAGGGCATGATTCGTGGCGAGGCCGTGCAGCGCGCCAATGTGATGCTCGACGTGTCGCTGCAGCGCATTCATCGCTACCTCATCACCATCGAGACGGCAACAAACAGTTACAGTTGGCTGATAGAGAAAAGTATGCAGCCCGACTCGCTGATGGCGATCTCAGAGCGTATTGTGCATTTCAACCCCTATTCCGATGGGTGTGCTATCAGTATCGAGCCAGACGTCATTCCACAATATCCACGCCATTTTATGGCTTATTCTATCCGAAAGGATAGCGACTCTATTACGACGGCGCAGGAAAAGGATTATAATTATTTCACAGAGGAATGGTACGCAACGCCGCGCGACAGGCACAAGCCGGCTTGGGTGGTCTATTATGACGAGAACAACCAGTTGAACCTGAATAAGAATGGCATGATTGCCACATATAGCCGTCCGCTCTATAATGCGCAGCATCAGCATATTGGTGTTGTCTCTACAGAGATGTCGCTTCTGCATATCTCGGATATACTGGCAGAAGAGAAACCTTATCCTAATTCATACTTTATCCTGCTCGATGAAAAAGGTCGCTATGTGGGACATCCAGACTCTACAAGGCTCTTCAACAAGACTATTTTCGGGGTGGCCAACCTGCAGAAGCAGAAAGACCTCATTGTCCTGGGTCACGAGATGACGAAAGGTAATCAGGGGGAGATGTCGGTGACGATTAATGATGTCCCGTCGCAGGTTTGTTATAAGCCTGTGCCTGGCACTTCCTGGAGTCTGGCTATCGTGTGTCCCGACAGTGATATCCTGAAAGATTATTATAGGCTTATCTTTATCGTCGTTACCCTCCTTATTGTCGCTCTGGTTTTCATTGCTTTCTATTGTTATAAGATGATGGCGCGCTCGCTAAGTCCGTTGCGCCAGTTGCTGCGTAAGACGCAGGAAATAGCAAAGGGCGATTTGAAGGTCGAGATAGAGCGCATCTCTCGTATCGATGAGATGGGATGTTTGCAGAACAGTTATGTGACGATGCTCGAGTCGCTCAGGCAATATATGGACAGTGTGCGTGCGGCCAGTGACAAGGCGCATAAGTATAATGAGGAACTGGAACAGGCCACGCTGCTGGTCAAGGAGGCCGACAGGCAGAAGACGTCCTTTATCCAGAATATGACGCACCAGGTGCGCACACCGCTCAATGTCATTATGGGATACGCGCAGATACTCAACTCGCCATCGGCTCCCATCCTGCCTTGCGACTGTGTATCGGAAGAGGAGATCAAGAGTCTGGCTGCCACCATGGAGCATAACTCTAAATTGCTTACCCGACTGATTCTCATGCTTCTCGACAGTTCTGATGCCACTTTCTCCGAGACGGCTATCAGCAGGAATCGTGAGACGGTGCCGGCCAATACGGCCATGATGGAGATGGTGGACTATGTCATGCAACTCTATCCTGACCTTCGTGTCATCGGCTTCGAGACAGAGGTGCCTGACGACTTGCTTATCACTACCAACAGGCAATTCCTGCAGTATAGTCTGGCTGAGGTGCTGCTCAATGCGGCCAAGTATTCTGACGGACAGCATATCATGACGCGTATCACCCGTACTGATACGACGATACGCTTCATTATTGAGGATACAGGAAAGGGTATTGCCGAGGCCGACCGTGAGCGCATCTTCAAGTTCTTCACCAAGGTTGATGACTTCAGTGAGGGACTGGGACTGGGTCTTCCTCTCACCAGGCGGCATGTGGAGAATCTCGGTGGTAAGTTCTGGCTCGACACCAGCTATCACGATGGTTGTCGCTTCATCTTTGAGTTCCCACTGTGATTTATGGACCACAAATTTGTGTACATTACTTTTTTTGTGTAATTTTGCAGCCAAACTGATAAGCATGAAGACAGGAATATTTGTCGGAACATTCAATCCCTTTACCGTAGGTCATGATTCTATCGTGACCAGGGCCCTCCCGCTCTTCGACAAACTGGTCATCGGCGTCGTGGGCGATCATGTGCAGAAACCTGGTATTCCTCCTGCTGCAGAGCGTATAGAGGCTATCAGGACGCTCTATGCTGACGAGCCCCGCATTGAGGTGAAGGCCTATTTCGGACTGGCTGTCGACTTTGCCCGTTCCGAGGGTGCCCGTTTCATCGTGAAGGGTGTACGCTCTGTGAAGGATTTTGAGTATGAGCGTGAGCAGGCCGATATCAATCGTCAGCTGACGAATGGTGAGGTGGAGACCATCCTGCTCTATAGCGAACCCCAGTATGCCTCTGTTTCATCGTCGATGGTGCGTGAACTGCAGCATTTCGGCGTGGATGTGTCGCCTTATCTGCCCAGTCGTAATAAAGATATAACGAAATAACGTAATAACGAAATATGATCAGTTATAATTGCGAGAACGTAAAAATGCCTGCTATCAAGAAGCGCGACACTACAGCGTGGATCCGTCGTGTGGCAGCTACTTATAATAAGAAGGTGGGTGAAGTGGGTTACCTCTTCTGTGATGACGAACATATCCTGGAGGTGAACCGCGAATACCTGGGTCATGATTATTATACGGATATCATCACTTTCGACTATTGCGAGGATGATGTCCTGAATGGCGACCTGGTTATCTCATTGGATACGGTACGCACGAATGCGGAACTGTTTCACAAGACGTATGACGAGGAACTGCATCGTGTCATCATTCACGGTATCCTTCATCTCTGTGGTATCAACGACAAGGGACCAGGGGAGCGCGAGATCATGGAAGCCGCAGAAAACAAAGCGTTGGAACTATTGTAACAGTTCCAACGCTTTTTTCACTACATCACTATCTTCGTTAAAGATAGAGAAATATTCGCTCATATCCCACAAATCACGCGCCACAAGCGCTTTCAGCTGTAATTTGAGGTAAGGCATCGTCTTCTCCAGTTCGGCGCTGTCCTGGGGCTTTATTTTCAGTTTCTCGCCCTCTTTGATGATGGTATCTATCAGCGACTGCGGAATCTCGAAGTTGGCCTTGAAGGTCTGGAAGTCGGGATACTGCTTCTTCAGTGCCTTTCGGTTCTTGTCGATATAGCGCAGGTTCTGCTGTATCACGACGCTCTTTGCAGCCAGTTCACGATGGAACTTGGTATAGCGTGTGGTGTCAAGACCCACGAAATAGTCGGGCATGATGCCGCCACCGCCATAGACGGTACGTTTCTGTTTCAGGGTCTGATACTTCAGTGAGTCGGCAAAATGGATGCTGTCGGCACTTGTCAGTTCGCCACAGTTCAACCTGTTCAGGATATCTTTCTCGTAGTTCTTCTTGTCGCCCTTCTCGTAAGGCTTCTGGATACAGCGTCCGGAAGGGGTATAGTAGTGGGCAATGGTCAGTCGGATCATCGAACCGTCGGGCAAATCAATGGGGCGCTGTACAAGACCTTTTCCGAACGTGCGTCTTCCTACCACCATACCGCGGTCCTGATCCTGAATGGCACCTGTCACAATCTCTGCGGCCGAGGCTGTATACTGGTCTACCAGCACAACGATGCGTCCGTCGCGGAAACTGCCGCGCTTGGGTGCCTTGTAGTCGCGACGGTTGGTCACGCGTCCTTCTGTATAGACAATCAGGTCACCTGCCTCCAGGAACTCACCGGCCAGGTCGGCAGCTGCCTGCAGATAGCCGCCGCCATTCTCCTGCAGGTCGAGCACCAGGTCTTTCATGCCCTGTGCCTTCAGTTTCTGCATGCTCTCCATGAACTCATCATAGGTGGTGGCACCAAAACTGCCTATGCGGATATAACCGATGCCTGGGCGAATCATATAGGTAGCGTCAACGGTATGTACAGGAATTTTGTCGCGCTTCACCTTGAAGGTGAGCAGGTCCTTGATACCAGGACGCACAACACGCAGGTCGGCAATGGTACCTTTCGGTCCGCGCAGACGGCGCATAATCTCTTCCTTGGTCATCTTCACGCCAGCGATGGCGGTATCGTTCACCATCACGATACGGTCGCCGGCCACGATACCTACCTTTTCCGAGGGACCGTTAATCACGGGCTGGATAACGATGAGCGTGTCCTCCACCATATTAAACTGTACGCCGATACCCTCGAACGAGCCGTTCAGGGGTTCTGTCATCGCTTTTGTCTCCTTGGGTGTGGTATAAGTAGAGTGGGGGTCCAGTTTCTCCAGCATGCCGCGTATGGCATCCTCCACCAGTTTGTTCTCATCGACCTCGTCCACATAGAGTGCCTTCACTGCCATCTCTGCAATGCTCAGTTTGCGCAAGGGGTTATCATCGCGCGTTACGTTCATCTGGGCATAGCCTGAGAGCCCCATCATGGCTGCCGACAGCAGTATAAAAATCCTTTTCATATTTATAGTCTCATTAAAATTGGGTACAAAGTTAGTTATTTTTACCGAAATGCCAAAAGGAAGTTCGCAAAATCGCAATTTTTGAGTATTGCATGTTTTCTTCAGATGCTATACCTTTGCAGCCGGAAATTAATGAATGAATGATTTTAACCATGAACAGAAATTTTTGCGCATTGCTTGCGCTTGGATTATTCGGGATGGCAACGGTCTCTCATGCACAAGAGAGTGCTGCCGATAGTGTGATGAGTCATGCTGGTGGCAACCGTCTTAGCGTAGGAGGTTATGGAGAAGTGGTTTTCTCGCGCAACTTTTATAGCGACAACCCCTTTCGCTATAATGATGCTGCCAACCATAAAAACGACCCTTCACACAACCGTCTGGACATTCCCCATGCTGTTATTTACCTGAGTTACGACTTCGGCCGTGGCTGGACCTTTGGCACGGAGATAGAGTTTGAGCATGGCGGAACGGGTTCTGCAGAGGAACTGGAGGCCGACGAGTTTGCTGAATGGGAACAGGAGACCGAAAAGGGTGGTGAGGTAGAACTGGAGCAGTTCTGGATTCAGAAGTCCTTTGCGCGTTGGGCCAATATCAAGGCCGGACATATCGTAGTCCCTGTAGGACTCACCAATGCCCATCACGAGCCTTTGCAGTTCTTTACGGTCTATCGTCCTGAAGGCGAGAACACCATCCTGCCCTGTACCTGGCACCAGACGGGTATCTCGTTCTGGGGTCGTCAGAAAGACTGGCGCTACGAGGTGCAGTTGCTGGCCGGCCTGAACAGTGACCAGTTTACCCGTAGCAACTGGATCAAGAACGGCACGAAATCACCCACGGAATACGAGGTAGCCAATAAGTTTGGTGTCAGCGCACGTGTGGACAACTATAGCATTCCCGGATTGCGTATCGGCTTGAGCGGCTATTATGGTCATAGCATCGGCAACAGCAGTCCCAACGAGGCTACCGGACTCACCACGATGTATAAAGGTGCCGTAGCCATTGGTGCCCTTGATTTCACTTATAAAGGTCACAACTGGATTGTTCGTGGACAGGCCGACTATGGTCATCTGGGTGATGCCGAACATCTGATGGATATGTACAACCGTACCAACAAGAAATCACCCTTCCATCATAGCAGTTCTATGCGCACGGTGAGCAGCGAGGCCTATGCTGTTGGACTTGAGGCTGGCTACGATATTTTCTCACAGATTCGTGATATGAGAAAGCAGGGCGAGCGCCTCTTCCTTTTTGGACGCTACGAGCAATACGACCCTTATGCCAAACAGGTGGGTGCCAGCAGCTATGATTATTCTGTGGTACGCCGTATGGCAGTGGGTGTCAACTACTACCCCATGAAGCAGATTGCCGTGAAGGCCGAGTATTCACATCGCTTCCTGAAAGGGCAGTACAACAACGAACCGAGTCTGAACATCGGCATTGCCTATGAGGGATTCTTTCTTTAGAGTTAAGAGTTAATAAAAATAGTGTATTATGAAAACAATTTTTAAGTTCGCTCTTTCGTTTATGATAACAGGAGCAATGGGCATGGGGTTCGTATCGTGCAGTAGCGACGACGATAACGCCCCCGATTTCAACAACAAGGTGTATGGCCAGCAGGCTATGAACGCTTGTGAGGATGTCATCAATCAGTTGAACCTGGCTATGTCCAAGATTGAGAAGAGTAACCTGACCGACGCTCAGAAGGCAGAGTTGCAGCAGATTCTGGAGAACAATGTCGACAATGTCATCGTGCCTACCTATAAGAATCTGGCTGATGCTGCCGAGAAACTGCAGAAGTCGCTGGGCGACCTCTCTGCCAACGAGATTACGCAGGCGAACATTGACAATGCCTGTGCTGCCTTCAAGGAGGCCCGTGCCTGGTGGGAGAAGAGCGAGGCATTCCTTGGTGGTGCCGCCAGCGACTTCGATATCGACCCAGGTATCGACTCATGGCCTCTGAACCGCGACCTGCTCCACAGCTATTTCACTACTGGCCAGTTTAGCGAGGAGGCACTCGACGACCAGAGCATCCTTGGTTTCCATGCCTTGGAGTTCGTGCTCTTCCGTGATGGCAAGAACCGCACGGTGGCAGAGTTCCAGAGCAACGATACCTATAAAGGATTCACGGATGTGAAGGGTGCCGAGGAACTGAAGTATGCTGAGGCTGTGGCCAAGGAACTGGTTATCTCATGCTATAACCTGGAGGTTGCTTGGAGCGAGACACCCAACGCTGCTCGTCTGAAGGCTGTACAGGATGCCAATCGTGACTATCTGACCAAGAAAGGTAAGAGCTTTGGCTGGAACATGAAGAACTCTGGTTCTACCGAGAGCACCTTCGATGGTCTGAACGATGCCCTCTCTCAGGTACTCAATGATGATGAGGGTAGTGCTGTAGCCATTGCCGACGAGGTTGGTTCTGGTAAGATTGGTCACCCCTTCCAGAGTGGTTATATCTTCTACGTAGAGTCACCTTACAGTTATAACTCGCTGACCGACTTCCAGAATAACATCCGTTCTATCGAGAACGTGTGGTACGGAAATACCAATGGCGCCAAGGGTAATGCCAAGGTGAGCCTGAGCCAGTGGTTTGCTAAGAACGACTCAAAGACCGGACAGGCCGTAGAGGCTGCCATCAGCAGTGCCATCAGTAAGATTGGCGCTATCCCTGGTCCGTTTGTGAAGTATGTCAGCACCATTTGGAACAAGTCATTTGAAGATGATGAAGTAGTGGAAATTCCGGAATAATACTAACAAATATATAACTGAATGAAAGAAACAAGATTACTGCTTTCTTTCCTTATTACAACCTCTACCTTGACCTTCTTGTCGTCCTGTAGTGATGACAAGGAGGTCAAGGAGACTTATAATTTGGAGGAGAAAGACGACGCATTTGGCAAGGCCAATGACGTCTTTACAGCTGAGGAATGGTATCCTGGTGGCGAACTGGGCACTACCACCAAACGAAGCTACTCTGCACCAGCACCTGCCGTTGACCAGCTGGCCGACGGTCAGGAACGTTTTAAGCATGGAGAGGATTTCTTCGAACATCTCTACACCCTGAACACAGAACCTCGAAAAGGTCTCGGACCGGCATGGGTTCGCTCAAGTTGTATTCACTGTCATCCTGGCTATGGCCACGGCAAGCGTCAGGAACAGTATCGTGCCAACGAGATAGGCAACGGCTACCTGCTGGTTATCTATCATAATCAGGATGGTCCTATCGGTACCGATGGCAAACCAGCCTACACGAAGAACAGCTATATCTCTGAGGTAACGGGTATGCCCCAGACGCAGGCTATGGCACCATTCACGCCTCCTATCGACGAGAATCAGATTCAGATAGAATGGAAGAAGGTGACAGAGATGCCTAGCGGTCTGTCCATGACCTTTGCCGATGGCGAGTCGTACGAACTCATCTATCCTGAGGTGACCATTCCTCAGACAGCCTTTAACACCAATCCCAAGCCCGAGAACTACGAGGTGCGACTGGAGTCAACCATCGGTATCTATGGCACAGGTCTGCTGGATGCCATTACCGACGAGGATATGGAGGCACAGTGGCGCAATGAGAGTCCTTTCGTAGAACTGAATCCCGCCATGTGGGATAAGGCGAATAACAAGTTTGCTCCCTCTGCCTATTATTCTGCTGCCTATAACGACTTGGGCAAGCATCGCGGTGATCATGGTCCTGTGAAGCGTTTCACGTATGCTATGACACGTGGTTCGCTGCAGGATGGTGCTGGTGCCAATGCTATCTGGAATATCACCAACGTGACACGTAGCGATCGTCACTTCCTCTATACCACGCCAGCATGGGCCAAGGCTCAGAGTGAAGATCCCAATGTCATCAAGTATATCAAGGAGAATGGTGCCAGCGAACAGAGTCTGCTCCATCCTTATTATGCTGATGGTAGTGATGCTCAGATTGCTGCCCGTGTGAACGAGCTGTTGGGCGTGAACTCTATCGCCAAGAAAGAGACGTTCGACAAGCACCTCTTCAAGGATGGCAAGGAGGAGATGAGCGACCTCGACTATTATGACTTCATGATATGGCATCGCGGACTGGCCGTGCCTGCTGCCCGTAACCTGGACGATCCCCAGGTGCAGCAGGGTAAGAAGCTCTTCGCGCAGATTGGCTGCACCCGTTGTCACCGTCCTTCATGGAAGACGGGTTCCGACGATTATTGGGTGGATGCCAGCATCAAGGCCTACTGCAAGGAGAAGGGTCTGGACCCACAGAAGAGTCTGCCGCGCTTTGCCAACCAGACCATCTGGCCCTACACCGATATGGTGCAGCACCGCTTGTTCATGAAGAATGATATCCGTACGGGCTGGTGTCGTACCACGCCACTCTGGGGACGTGGTCTGTCGCTCCGTCTGACAGGTGCCGAGGA
>Ga0310695_10009259_pt1 | contig 14862 bp, 13 predicted proteins | sample RumenRJG_04DNA_FD_203882 | JGI IMG/M metagenome (GOLD analysis project Ga0310695, IMG submission 203882) | Bovine rumen microbial communities from Lethbridge, Alberta, Canada - RJG_04 (v2) (version 2) | ecosystem: Host-associated > Mammals > Digestive system > Stomach > Rumen | place: Canada... | reverse complement strand
ACCCCCTGTATCGATTTATCAGTATCCGTAACAGGATCATTATGCATCCTGTATTACTTATAATAATATGTTTTGACAGATCAGGCTAGTCCAAAACCTTTTTCAGAACAGCTATTGCCTGTCCTAACTCATCTTCGCTAATCGTCAGAGGCGGGAGCAGACGCAGACGGTTCTGGGCAGGTATCGCAAGAACGCCTTCAGCCATAAGCTGCGTCACAGCTTCAGCGCCTGTCATTCCGTCAAGGTCTATACCGACCATCAAGCCGAGACCGTCGAGCCCCTTTACTTTGCTCATCTCAGTAAGCGCACCCCTGAGGATATCGGATTTTTTCCTGACAGATGCAAGGAAATCTTCATCCATAGTGTCCAGAACTACGCATGCTCCGGCGCAGGCCACCGGGTTCATGCCGAATGTCGAGCCGTGATCTCCGGGTACGAGGACATCGCAGGTCTTAGGTCCGCAGATGATACCTCCGATAGGGAGCCCGGCACCGATTCCTTTTGCAAAAGATACGATATCAGGCATGATGCCGTACTGCTGATATGCGAAAAGTGTTCCTGTCCTGCCGATGCCTGCCTGAACCTCATCATCGATGAAGAGGATGTCTTTTTCCCTGCAGAGAGCTGCCGCACCCTGGACGAACTCCCTATCAAGTGCGTGAACTCCGCCTTCTCCCTGAACGAGTTCCATCAGGAAAGCGCAAGGATCGTATTCGCTGACAAGTGCTTCAAGCTGTGCGAGGTTATCGATCTCTGCGTGGACAAAACCCGGAACGAGAGGAGCGAACACTTCTTGCGCCTCAGCAAGACCGGTCGCAGTCACCGTAGCGAGAGTCCTGCCGTGAAAGGACTTCTTCAGTGAGATGATAGTGTTCTTCTTGTGGTCAGCCAGGGTGTTGCCGTACTTTCTTGCGGTCTTGATCGCCGCCTCGTTGGCCTCGCCGCCTGAATTGGCGAACCAGACCTTGCAGAGGCCGCTCTTTTTCACGAGCTTTTCGGCGACCAGCACTCCGGGCTCAGAGTAGTAAAGATTGGAAGTGTGCTGCACTTTATCCAGCTGGCCCTTGACTGCTTCAAGCCAGGCCGCATTATGGTAACCGAGAGAATTAGCGGCATACCCGCTGCACAGGTCTATAAACTGTCTGCCGTCAGCATCAGTGATGACCGAACCCTCTGCATGATCGATAACAATGTCATAACGGTTATACGTATGGACTATGTACTGTGAGTCCTTTTGCTTCAATAGTTCGCGATCCATCAATTATCGCCTCCTTTGTAATACCTCTCACCGTCGTTCAGTATAACGGTGCCGACTCCGCGGTCTGTGAATATCTCCAGAAGCAGGCAGTGAGGGATGCTACCGTTCAGGATATGCACACGGTTGACGCCGCTGGTTACTGAATGGATGCAGTTCCTGATCTTAGGGATCATCCCTCCCGAGACAGTTCCGTTATCTATAAGCTCCTCGGCTTCAGTTATGCTCAGTTCGGAAATAAATGATTCCGGATCGTCCGGATCTGTATATACACCCGAGGTATCTGTCAGGTATGCAAGCTTGTCAGCCTCCAGCGCCTGAGCGATCTCCGCTGCGGCATGATCACCGTTGATATTATACGACTGACCATCCTTATCCATGCCTATAGGGTAGATGACCGGCAGGAAGTCATTGGCGAGAAGGTCCTTTATGATCTTGGTATCCACATGGGTAACTTCGCCGACATATCCGATATCATTTCCACCGGGTGTTGCTTTTCTTACTGTAAGGAGCCTGCCGTCTTTTCCGCTTATACCACATGCCCTTACACCGAGCTGCTGAGCCATGGTGACAAGGTCGCTGTTGACCTTACCGAGCACCATCTCGGCTATCTCAAGAGTGGCTGCATCAGTGACGCGAAGACCATCGATAAAATGTGGCTCGACGCCGGTCTTTCGCATCCAGCTGCTTATCTCCTTGCCGCCGCCGTGAACTATGACCGGTTTGAATCCTACCAGTTTGAGCAAAACTGCATCCTCGATGACATGCTTCATAAGCTCATCGTCGAGCATGGCGCTGCCGCCGTATTTTATAACTATTATCTTGCGGTTGAAACGCTGTATATAAGGAAGCGCCTCGATGAGAACGCTCGCTTTTTCCATGTATTTCTTATTTACCATTGCTGTGTTGTTCCTGTTCCGGCTCCGGTCTTTCAAAAGTATCCGAAGCCTGTCCGAAAAAATATTTTTATTTAGATTAGCGATATTATGAGCGGTAAGAACCGTTGATCTTTACATAATCATAGGTGAGGTCACAGCCCCAGGCATATGCTTCTTCAGTACCGTCATGCAGGTCTACTTCAACGGTCACTGCCTTCTTTGACAATATCTCTGTTGCAAAATCGTCATCGAACGGGATCGATGCAGAGGCTTTGCATACCTGGACTTCGCCGGCTTCAGATTTAACAGATACATCGATATCTGAAGCGTCGAAATCAGCATCGGTATATCCTATCGCGCAGAGGATACGGCCCCAGTTGGCATCTGATGCGAAGACGGCTGCCTTGAAAAGCGATGAGCAGATGATGCTCTTGGAAACCAGTCTGGCGACATCTTTATCCGGAGCACCTGTTACATGAGCTTCGAGCAGCTTGGTGCAGCCCTCACCGTCTCCGGCGATCATCTTTGAGAGCTCTGTGCTGACGATGGTCAGGGCCTTGAAGAAAACATCGTAGTCAGAGCCTGCCTCGGTTATCTCAGGATTTCCGGCCATTCCGTTCGCGATAACGACTACCGTGTCGTTGGTAGATGTGTCTCCATCGACGCTTACCTGATTATAGGTATCAGTTATAACTTCATGAAGGGCTTTGCTCACCATCTCTTTGCTGATCGCGCAGTCTGTTGAGATAAAGCTGAGCATAGTGCCCATGTTGATGTGTATCATTCCGCTGCCTTTGGCTATGCCGCCGAGAGTACAGGTCTTTCCGCCGATCTCAAACTGCACGGCGTATTCCTTGATATATGTATCTGTAGTGAGTATGGCAAAAGCCGCATCTTTAGATCCATCTTCTGAGAGAGAGGAAATGAGCTTCGGCATTGCATTTTCAAATGGTTCTATAGGCAGAGGGACACCGATCACGCCCGTAGCCGCCGGCAGTATGTCCTCACTCCTGATACCGAGCTGGGCGGCTGCTATCTGTGTTGCTTTCTCTGCGATCTCTTCTCCGTCAGGAGTGCAGGTGTTAGCGTTGCCGCTGTTGCAGAGGACAGCCTGTGCAATGCCGTTCTCGAGGTGACGCTTGGTAACAGCGATATGAGCTGCTTTCACTTTGTTCTTGGTATAGACTGCAGCGGAGTTTCCGGGTACATCGCTGACGATCAGAGCCATATCGCTCTTATCGCCGCCCTTTCTTATCCCGCTGTAAACGCCTGCTGCTTTGAATCCTTTTGCTGCGGTAACACCGCCGTTAATTATTTTTATCATCGTTATATCCCCCGTTGATTATTTACCTTATTATATAAGACCCGTTGTTTCCCCGGCGCCGAGCACTATGTTCAGATTCTGCACTGCTGCGCCTGAGGCACCTTTTCCCAGGTTGTCATAAACTGCGGTGAGGAGCATCCTGTCCTTGTTGCCGCACACATACATATCCATTCCGTTTGAACCGGCAAGAGGGTTTGAATAGATGAAACCGTCTTCCGGAGCACTATCTCTGACACAGATAAGAGGCTCATCGTTATATCTTGCCTTGAGCACCTCGAGCAATTCGTCAGGACCGGCAGATCTCTTCAGCTGCGAGCCGTGGAGCTGCACAGTCATGACCATACCATTGTAGAAGTCCCCGACGACAGGGCTGAAACAAGGAGCGTTCACAAGACCTGTCATAGCGACCATCTCCGGCAGATGCTTGTGGCTCTGACCGAGAGCATACTGTCCGGGTGAATCAAGACAGTCCGCTCTGCAGTCACTCTCATAGCGGCCGATCATGGACTTGCCTCCGCCAGAGTAGCCGGTAACGCAGAAACAGCTGAGCAGAGAGTCCCTGTCCAGAAGGCCTGCATCAATCAGAGGGCGTACCAGCAGGATGAACCCGCTTGCATGGCAGCCCGGATTGGCTATGCGGGTGCTGTTTCTGATGAGATCCCTCTGGCCGGTTGTCAGCTCCGGCATGCCGTACACCCAGCCCTCGCTGGTGCGGTGGCGGCTGGAAGTGTCGATCAGGACTGCATCAGCAGGTGCCAGCTGTGCGATCTCTTCGGATGCCTTGTCAGGCAGACAGAGCAGGCTCACATCGGCATCTTTTATCATCTGCAGCCTGGCATCGGTATTTTTCCGCTGATCCGGGTCGATCTCCAGGATCTCTATATCAGGCCTTTTACATAAATATTCACTGATCTTGAGACCTGTTGTTCCGTGGCCTCCATCGATAAAAACTTTGTGCAATTGACAAACCTCCGCGATTTTCTGTAAGTATATTAGAACAATAATAGGCAAAAAAACAAAGATATGCAAGTATATTTATTCTTTTTGATGAATATTTTTTAATGCATAAAGCATGATCTGCCGGTCACTTACTGAGCCGCCGCCTTAGGGGCGGAGGATATCCGGCATCTGTTCAAAATGAAAAAGATATTCGATACTCCCATCATGAACGGCTTTCTGTTATAATAAGGCGATTTGGTGCCGTATCGGGTGATATGGACCGGGCGGTAAAAATATCCAATAAAACATGGGACTACAGAAAAACAATAGAACAGGAGAACAGATATGGGACTTAAAGTACTGAAATTCGGTGGATCATCAGTAGCTGACGCAGCACAGCTCAGCAAGATAAAAGCGATAGTGGAAGCGGATCCGGAGAGGAGATATGTGGTGGTATCGGCTCCGGGCAAGAGGCACAGCAGTGATAACAAGGTCACGGACATGCTCTTTATGCTCAAGGCTCAGGCCGATGAGTTCATACCATATGACAGCCTTTTTGAAACAATAAAAGGAAGATACACATCCATCGTAGATGATCTTGGCATAGAAGTTCCTGGCTTTGATGCCAGATTTGACGAGATCAGGGAAAACGTCGGAAAAGGCGCGAGCAAAGCATATATCGCCAGCCGCGGTGAATATCTGTCTGCAATTATGGCCGCCGCATACCTCGGATATGACTTCGTGGACACACAGGACCTGATCAAGTTCGACAGCAGAGGCAGACTCCTTTTCGAAGAGACCAATGAGCTCTTATCAGCAGAACTGGCAAAACATGAGAGAGCTGTCCTGCCGGGATTCTACGGATCATATATGCATAACGGTGAGGTCTGCGTTTTCTCCCGCGGAGGTTCTGATGTGACAGGATCACTGGTCGCACGTGCAGCTAATGCTGATATCTATGAGAACTGGACTGACGTTTCGGGTATGCTCATGGCTGACCCTCGCATCGTAAAAGATCCGCTGCCGATCAAGAAGATATCCTATGTCGAACTCAGAGAGCTTTCATACATGGGAGCCAGCGTTCTGCACGAAGACGCTGTTTTCCCGGCAAGGATGTCAGACATCCCTATCAACATCCGTAACACCAACGCACCTGAAGACCCGGGCACACTCATCACTAATGATGAAAAAGAGCTCGACGACAGGATCATTAGCGGTATAGCCGGCAAGCCTGATTTTACAGTTATCTCTATCTATAAGAACATGATGAACAAGGAGATCGGTTTTGTCAGAAGAGCACTGGCCGTGATCGAAGAGGCAGGCGTCAGCTTTGACCACATACCGACAGGCATAGATTCACTTTCGATGTTCATCGCTACCAGCGAGCTTGAAGATAAGCTTGATGACATCATCGAAGCCCTGAACATGCAGCTCAGACCGGATGAGATATCCATCGAGAACAGGATCGGACTGATAGCAGTAGTAGGCCGCAAGATGAGAAGATCCGTCGGTGCTGCTGCGAAGATCTGCTCTGTTCTGGCTGAGAACGGAATCAATATCCGCATGCTCAACCAGGGAACCAATGAGATCAACGTCATCGTCGGCGTTGATGCAGACGACTTCGAGAGAGCTACTCAGGTCATCTATCAGGGATTCGTCGGATAGAGCACTGCAAAATACACAGTATCTGCTGATTAAGGAGGGCTTTTCTGATATAATTAATTGGTTGAGAACAGCCCGGAGAGTGTAAATATGACAGACAGAAACGGCAGAAAAAAATTAGAAGGACGATAGCGGACATATCCTTTCGGCATATGCCGGTTTTGGCATACATTAGTTTGACCATATATATTAATGAAGAAAATAGAAAGAAAGGCTGAATAGATATGTTTGATAAGCTGGATTTTATAACAGAGAAATACAGGGAACTGAGCGAAAAGGTAGCTGACCCGGCTGTCATCGCCGACCAGAAGACCTGGCAGAAATACATGAAAGAGATGGCCGAGATCGAACCGATCGTCAGGGCATACGAATCATACAGAAAGATGCAGAGCGACCTCGCCGACGCCAGAGAGATCATGGATCTTGAAGACGATGAAGAGATGAAAGAGATGGCCAAGGAAGAGGCCAAGGAGCTCGAGGATAAAATGGAAAAAGCTCAGGAGGAGCTCAAGATCCTCCTGCTGCCAAAAGACCCTAACGATGACAAGAACGTCATCCTCGAGATCAGAGCAGGCACAGGCGGAGAGGAAGCAGCTCTCTTCGGAAACGACCTTCTGAGGATGTACCTGAGATATGCAGAGCGCCGCAGATGGAAAGCCGAGATCATCGAAATCAGTGACACAGGTATCGGCGGCATCAAGGAAGCCGTGGTCATGATCAAGGGCAAAGGCGCATACTCAAGGCTCAAGTTCGAGTCCGGAGTACACAGGGTACAGAGAGTTCCTGAAACTGAGTCATCAGGCCGTATCCACACTTCGGCAGCTACTGTCGCTGTTTTGCCTGAAGTAGACGACGTAGAGGTAGAGATCAATCCTAACGATGTCAAGGTAGACGTATACAGGGCATCGGGCAACGGCGGACAGTGCGTAAACACGACCGACTCCGCAGTAAGAATGACACACCTTCCGACAGGCATCGTAGTAACATGCCAGGACGAAAAGTCGCAGATCCAGAACAGAGAGAAAGCCATGAGAGTACTCAAGGCCAGACTCTACGACAAGATGGTGCAGGAACAGAACGACAAGATATCTGCGGACAGAAGGAGCCAGGTCGGCTCAGGCGACAGGTCAGAGAGAATCAGGACCTACAACTTCCCGCAGGGCAGGATAACCGATCACCGCATCAACCTCACCATGTACAAGCTCGAGCAGTTCCTCGATGGTGACATTGATGAAGCTATCGACGGCCTCATTACAGCCGACCAGGCAGAAAAGATGCGTGACTTCGGTTAATAGGAAATTATCGGATGACAACGGAAAGACTGACAACTGAACTTGAAGATATTCTGAAGGCAGGAGACATAATCCGTCGCGGAGGGCTGGTGGCCTTCCCGACAGAGACAGTATACGGTCTGGGAGCCAATGCTCTTGATGCAGAGGCCGTCAGATCAGTCTATGCGGCAAAGGGCAGACCTTCTGACAACCCGATGATCGTTCACATAGCAGAGACATCAGAGCTTGGTCCGCTTATAAAGGGTGGTCTTGACGGGATATCTGAAGTGACACGCAAAGCAATGAATGCTTTCTGGCCCGGCCCGCTGACGATCATTTTCCCTAAATCAGAAACTGTGCCATATGCAACTACCGGCGGACTGGATACAGTTGCAGTCAGGATGCCGTCTAACAGAACAGCATATATGCTTATAGCGGCAGCGCTGAGACCGGTTGCTGCTCCGAGTGCAAACATCTCGGGCAGGCCGAGTCCGACCACAGCAGAGGACGTGCTTGAAGACATGGACGGCCGCATCGATGCAGTAATAATGGGAGAGCAGTGCGACGTCGGGATAGAATCGACAGTGCTCGACCTGACAGGTGAGATCCCGACCATACTTAGACCGGGCATCATCACGAGGGAAGCCCTGATAGAAGCCCTGGGGATGGAAGTCGTTTACTATAACGCTTTACTCGAAAGACCGGCTGCGGAAGCGGATCCTGAAGGAGGCATTGCTGAAACCGGATTCAAGCCAAAGTCACCGGGCATGAAATACCGCCATTATTCGCCAAAAGCCAGAGTAAGGCTTATCGAGGGAAATGCAGAAGAGTTCACAGCAAAAGCACGGGAGCTCGGACTCGAAGCAGTAAAGAACGGTCTGAAACCGGCGATACTCGATTATGAGGACGATGAGCTGACTGCAGCTCATGACCTTTTCGCAGACCTTAGAGAATTCGACAGACAGGGCTATGACCTGATACTCATAAGGACGCTTGAGCAGTCGGGACTTGGATTCAGCGTCATGAACCGCATGCTCAAGAGCGCAGGATACGATATAGTTAATTAAGGGAATGGGATTTCGTAATATAGTTACACTATTCTTAATCAGATTATAAGAATCACGGAGGTTACTAAATGGCAAAAGTGATGGTATTTGATCATCCTCTCATTCAGCACAAGGTTTCACTGATGAGAGACAAGAACACACCAAGCAAGGCTTTCAGAGATCTTGCCAGAGAAGTTGCAATGCTTATGGCATTCGAGGTCACCAGAGATCTGCCAACTATGGATGTTGATATCGAGACGCCGATATGCCCGACAAAAGTAAAAATGCTCGCAGGAATGGACGTTGCTATCGTTCCTATTCTTAGAGCAGGACTTGGCTTCGTAGACGGAATGCTCGAGATCATCCCTAATGCCAAGGTCGGACACGTAGGACTTTACAGAGACCCTGTAACTCATGAGCCGGTAGAGTATTACTGCAAGCTTCCTGAAGACATCGACAAGAGAAAAGTCATCATAGTAGATCCGATGCTGGCTACCGGCGGAAGTGCTGTCGCAGCAGTTGACTTCGTAAAGAAGAAAGGCGCCAAGGATATCAGCCTTATGTTCCTTATCGCAGCACCTGAAGGGATCGAGGCACTTACAAAGGCTCATCCTGATGTCGACATTTACATCGCAGCGAAGGATGAAAGGCTCAATGAAAATGCGTACATCGTACCTGGCCTCGGAGATGCAGGTGACAGGATATTCGGAACAAAATAGAGTCATATATATAATAGGATAACAATATATAGTGTTCTGATAAGAACGGGAGCAGGAATACAAAGCCTGCTCCTGTTTTATTTTGCATTTATTTTGTTAAATTATTAATTATTGAAGAAAAATGTTGCTTATTTTGTAAGAGAATCATACAATACAAGTGTCATATGTCAGACAAAGGACATATGACAAAATAATAACAACCGACTGGAAAAATTTAAAGACGATCAACTTAATTAAGAGGAAGGAGTTTTGATCATGAGAATTGGATTTGTAGGATGCGGAGCAATCGGAAGCTGCTATGCAAGCTATCTTCTGTCAAAGCATGAAGTATGTGTACTGGATACTTATGAGCCAGTTATCGAAAACATAAAGAAGAACGGAATTCTTATAGACAAATGTGCACCTGGATCAGGCAACGGTGAAACAGTTGCTTACTATCCGACAATCGCAACAACTGATCCTAAGGAGATCGGCGTTGTTGATCTGCTTGTAGTATTCGTTCACTACAAGTTCCTGGAGGCTGCTGTACGCAACGCACTTCCTATGATCGACGACCACACCATGATCCTCTGCCTGCAGAATGGATACGGCAACTACGATGAGATCGCTAAGGTTGTTCCTGAAGAGCAGATCATTATCGGAAACACTGCTTTCGGCGCAACTCCGATCGAACCAGGTCACGTAAGACATACAGGATACGGCTCAACCAACATGGGTTCACCAAAGGCTCCTATGGCAAAAGTTGAGGAAGTAGCTGAGGCATTCCGCATTGCAGGTCTTGAGACAGATGTTCATGAGAACGTACTGAACGCTATCTGGCATAAGCTTTCCGCTAACGTAGCTATCAATGGCGTAAGCGCACTGCTCGGAACTCCGAATGGATTTATCGCTAAGAACCAGTATGCTAATGAGCTCGCTAAGAGACTGATCAAAGAGGCTATCGCAGTAGCTAATGCAGCAGGATGCACACTCAACTATGAAGAAGAGCTTGAGCATGCATACGAAGTATCCCGCGCAACAGATGAGACGATCAGCTCAATGGTCCAGGCTGTAACACATCAGCGTGAGACTGAGATCATGATCATCAACGGAGCTGTTGTAAAGCTCGGTCAGCAGTATGGAATCCCTACACCTTGCAACGAGATGATCATGTATCTGGTACTTGCAAAGCAGTCCCTCTATCTCGGACGCTAGTCAATAGATACGCCAACACTTTTATATAAACTACATCCTTAAAACAAACAATCACCACCGAAGAAGAAATGAAGGAGACACTATGAAAGACATTTCCATCAACGAACTCAAGAACAAGGCAACGGAAATGCGCATGAAGGTCATCGACATGATCTATAAGGCACAGTCCGGACATCCAGGCGGATCTCTGTCAGCAGCAGATTTCGTCACAGCATGCTATTTCAAGTACATGAATGTTGATCCAAAGAACCCACAGTGGGCAGACCGCGACAGAATGGTTCTCTCCAAGGGTCATGTATGCCCGATCCAGTATGCTTGCCTTGCAACACTCGGATACTTCCCTGAAGAAGTTCTTGACACACTTCGTAAGGAAGGTTCCCCTCTGCAGGGACATCCATCAATGATCAAGTGCCCTGGAATCGACATTTCAACAGGTTCACTCGGACAGGGAATGGCATGCGCAGCAGGAATGGCTCTCGGCGGAAAGATGAACAAGAAGGACTACAAGGTCTTCTGCGTTCTCGGAGACGGCGAGGCTCAGGAAGGAATCATCTGGGAAGCAGCTAACACAGCAAACAAGTATAAACTCGACAATTTCATCGTATTCGTTGACGAGAACAATCTGCAGCTCGACGGAACTTGCGATGAGGTAATGCCTAACGGAGACCTCGGTGAAAAGTTCAAAGCATTTGGCTGGGATGTATTCTACATCAATGGTAACGACATGGAAGAAGTCTGTGATGCTATCGACAAGTGCTATGCAGCTCAGAACGGCAATCCAAAAGCAATAATCGGAAAGACAGTTAAGGGCAAGGGCGTCAGCTTCATGGAGAACCAGGTAGGCTGGCACGGAGTAGCTCCTAACGATGAACAGTATGCACAGGCAATGGCAGAGCTCAAGGCTCAGCTGATTTAACAGGAGGACATAGTAATGAGTGAACTGAAGAAGATCCCAACAAGAAACGGATTCGGTGAAGAGATCGTAGCAGTAGGAAAAGATAATCCGGATGTAGTAGTTCTTGACATAGATATCGGCAAGAGCTGCAAGACTCAGGACTTCAGAAAAGAGCTTCCTGATCAGTATATCAACGTAGGTATCGCTGAGCAGAACGGCGCAGCAGTAGCAGCAGGACTCGCAACATGCGGAAAGATCCCATTCGTAGTAACATACGCAGCATTCGGATCAATGAGAATCTGCGAGATGATCCGTCAGGAGATCTGCTATACCAACCTCAACGTAAAGATCGCATGCTCACACGGTGGATTCACACCTGCTAACGACGGTGCATCCCACCAGGCTATCGAGGATATGGGTATCCTCAGAACTCTCCCTAACATGACAGTAATGATGCCTGCAGACTACAATCAGGCAAAGAAACTCGTCAGAGCAGCTGCTGAGAATTTCGGACCTATGTATCTGAGATTCACACGTGACGCTATGGAACAGATTTACGGACCAGAAGTAGAGTTCGAGATCGGCAAAGCTTATCAGATCCAGGATGGTAAGGACGTTGCTATCATCGCTAACGGCGATACAGTATGCCTCGCTATCAAGGCTGCAAAGATCCTTGAGGAAAAAGGTATATCCGCAAGAGTTCTCGACATGCACACAATCAAGCCTCTCGATGTAGAAGCAGTACAGGCATGCGTCAATGACATCGGCAAGATCGTTACAGTAGAAGACCACAACATCCTCAACGGACTCGGCAGCGCAGTATGCGAAGTCGTCGCTGAGATGGGCAAGGGCAAAGTAAAGAGAATCGGAATACAGGATCAGTTCGGCGAATCAGCTCCTTATGAGAGACTGCTCGCTAAGAACGGCATCACTGTTGAAGACATCGTTGCAGAGGCTGAGAAGCTTCAGTAAGCAATATTAAGCAATCAAAAAGGGTACAATAATAAACTTCTTATATTTCACCTCCTTACATATCAGACTCCCTGAGGCGATACCGAGCAAAATCTCCCAGGGAGTCTGAGGGGAAACAAAACAGGAGACCGAAAATGGGCATTAAAGGAAACATTATATATGGGCAGTCCGGTGGTCCGACCGCTGTGATCAATTCCAGTCTCGCAGGTGCTATTGAAGCATCAAAAGAAGCGGGCGTTAAGAAAATATACGGCATGCATTATGGCATCGAAGGATTCCTCAACGAGGATATCATCGATCTCCGCCAGCATGTAAAAGATGCTGCAGACATATCTTTACTCAGGAGAACGCCGTCTGCGTTCCTGGGTTCATGCCGTTACAAACTCCCTAAGATAGAAGGCAATGAGGATGTTTATGAGAAAATATTTGAAATCCTGGAAAAGTACGATATCCAGTATTTCTTATACAACGGGGGAAATGATTCCATGGACACCGTCAAGATGCTTTCTGACTATGCGCAGCTGCACAACAAGCCGCAGAGATTCATGGGAGTGCCTAAGACCATCGACAATGACCTTCCTGTAACAGACCACTGCCCGGGTTATGGATCGGCTGCAAAGTACATAGCAACTTCCCTCAAGGAGATAATAACGGATAGTGACTGCTACGGACCTTACAGAACTTCGGTATGCATCGTAGAGATCATGGGAAGACATGCAGGCTGGCTCACCGCAGCGGCAGCGCTCGGCGGCAATAAGCCTGACCTCATATATCTTCCGGAAGTAAGCTTTGACCCTGATGACTTTATCAAAAGGATCAAAAAGCTGTCAGAAACGAAGAGTTCAATAACCGTAGCTGTATCTGAGGGAATCAAGCTCGAGGACGGAAGATTCGTCTGCGAGCTCGGAAGCAGCAGTGATAAACTCGATGCTTTTGGTCACAAGCAGCTTTCAGGCGTAGGAACATATCTTGCAGCTCTGATAAGCGATAAAACAGGCATCAAAGCTAGAGCAATAGAGTTCTCCACACTTCAGAGATGCGCTTCGCACGTAGTATCACGCACGGACGCAGATGAGGCTTACAATGCAGGTTATCTTGCAGCTAAGAAGGCTTTTGAGGGATGTACCGGAAGCATGATAACCATCAAAGTCGAATCCAGAGCTCCGTATCTTGTGTCATACAGCGATTTCGATATCCACGAGATCGCCAATGTAGAGCGCAAGGTGCCACTGGAATGGATCACTGAAGACGGAACATATGTAAGCGACGAGTTCATTGCATATGCTCGCCCGCTGATCATGGGAGAGATTGAACCATATTATTCGGAGGGCGTGCCGCAGCATCTATCACTGAAATAGTAATTGTAAAAAGAGAAGGAGAGTAACCGACGTGAGCCAGATACCATCGTACATGCAGAATCTCAGAAAAGAATCAGTAGTACAGAGCGTGATCAACAGGCTGACCGATGCGATCAAGAGCGGAGAGCTGAAGCCGGGAGATAAAGTACCTCCTGAGATCGAGCTCGCAGAAGCCCTCGGCGTCGCAAGGAGCAGCCTGCGTGAGGCCATCAAGATACTCTCCTATCTTGGCGTTCTGGAGAGCAAAAGGTCAGAAGGGACTTTTATCTGCAGCGGATTCAGCGAAAGTATGATAGATCCTATGGTCTACGGAATACTCCTTAATCAGGACTCGTTTGAGAATCTGATGGAGCTCAGAGAGATGACTGAGGTGGGAATGATGCGCCTGGCCATAGATCATCACAGCGAAGAGGAACTGCAGGAACTTGAAGAACTGCTTGAGGAAATGGAGCGCGCGGTCGAGACTGAGGATGATCCTGTTGAAACATTCTTTAAGGCCGATGAAACGTTCCATGACAAAATAGCCGAAATGGGTAAAAACCCGATGGCAGACAAGATCAACAGAGTGGTGAGATCGCTGACTTATAATATGCGATTCAGAACAGTATCGATCATGATAAGCGAAGGCCGTGCCGACGAGCTGATCGAGACACACCGCCAGCTGATGGAAGCCATAAGGGAGAAGGACACCCATGACCTCAGCAATAAAGTCAGGTTCAGCTACTATGAAGAGGAGCTGGCTGACGAAACAGGGAAGGGTGCATAACGGTTAGAAGTTAATAATCGCTGTGAAACTAATAACAATCACCTGAATTGCTGGACATTTATAAGTTGATAAGGTATCATTGCCTTACATAGTATGTCAGACATATGACAACAAACATGTATGTTATTGCTGGAAATTATTTAAAACACCTGAATCAATGGTATTAGGAGGGTAAAAATGAAGAAAAAACTATTAGCACTGTTAATGATGGCAGTTCTCACATTTGCTCTTGCAGCATGTGGAGGCGGCGGTGATTCCGGCGCAGCTGATGGTGGAGATTCCGATGCATTCGCAGGCGGACAGACATTCACTATCAAGATCGGCCACAGCGACACAACAACTAACCTTATCAACGTTTCTCTTGAAAACTTTGCTAAGTATGTAGAGGAGCAGTCAGGCGGAGCAGTTAAGGTAGACATCTATGCTGCTGAACAGCTCGGATCCAACGCTGAGATGGCTGAGATGCTCGAGATGGGATCACTGGATGCTATGATGATGCCTCAGGGACAGGAAGCATCTTTCGCTCCTAAGATCAACACTCTGGGTCTCCCGTTCCTCTTCCCGGATTATGATTCCGTTTACA
>Ga0310695_10009258_pt1 | contig 14862 bp, 9 predicted proteins | sample RumenRJG_04DNA_FD_203882 | JGI IMG/M metagenome (GOLD analysis project Ga0310695, IMG submission 203882) | Bovine rumen microbial communities from Lethbridge, Alberta, Canada - RJG_04 (v2) (version 2) | ecosystem: Host-associated > Mammals > Digestive system > Stomach > Rumen | place: Canada... | reverse complement strand
TTCGTAGAAGGCACAGTTCTCGAGGATTTGGATAATCCCGCGCCGTACTATGAGACAATCGGCAGCTGGGCAGCCCTGTTTCACGAGCAGTCCCGGCAGTGGGAGCCGCCGTTCGGCTTCAAACGATTCAGCTGGGATTTATCGAATATGGTCGGCCCATCCCCGAGATGGGGACGTTGGGAGAACGCCGACCTGACCGATACTGAACGCGCATTGTGCGACAAAGCGCTGTGGAAAGCCATGGATGTGGTCGTCAAAGTCCCACGTACCAAGCAGACATGGGGGCTGATTCATGCGGATTTGCGGCCATCGAACATCATCAAAGGTGCTGACGGGAAATTGACGGTCATCGATTTCGATGATGCGGGATACAGCTGGTATCTCTATGATTATGCCTCTTCGCTGAGTTTCATCGAGCATGAGTCGTACGCGCCGCAACTGGCAAAGGCATGGGTCCGAGGCTACCAAAAAGTCGCCGGCGATTTCAACGAGGAACAGCTTGCCGTCATGTCCGCGCTGTCCATGATTCGACGTCTGCAAATGCTCGGATGGACCACTAACCATCGTGCCGACGCGTTACCAGACGGCATGGCCGAACAGGAAGCTCCTGGTTCGGTGATGTGCGCGAAACGATATCTCGACGACCCGATGTGGTTGCTCGAGTGACTTTGAGGGAGCGGATGTCGGTTGCCACTCCCAATCAGCATCAACAAGAAATGTGGAATCGAAGGAAAGGATAGAAATCATGACAGCAGTAGAAGCCGGTGAAAAACCCGGCGATCACAGAACCGGTATTGGCTCGGTAACCTACGTGAAGACCGAGAAAGATTACTTCGCGAAGCGTCAGCTGAAGCGTACCGCTGGTGCATTCGGCCTGTGGGCCATTGGCATCGCGGCAGTCGTTTCAGGTGATTTCTCTGGATGGAATGGCGGCATTGCTCAGGCGGGGTGGGGCGGCATGTTTATTGCCGCAATCATCGTGTACGTTATGTACCAATGTATGCTCAACTCCATTAGCGAAATGGCGTCTGCAATGCCCCATACTGGCGGAGCATATTCCTTCGCGCGTGCAGCCATGGGGCCTTGGGGAGGATTTTTCACCGGACTCGCAGAGACTGTTGAATATGTTATGACAGCTGCAACAATCGTCTACTTCTCATCTGCATATGCTGATGCGATTATGGAAAACTTGACTGGATTCTCCTTTGATAATCGCGGACTGCAATGGATATGGTGGCTGATTATCTACATTGCATTCGTCATCGTGAACTGGATGGGAGCGGAGACGTCATTCCGATTTGCTGAAGTAATGTCTATTGCAGCGCTTGCCATCGTGCTGATTTTCGGTGTCGGTGCTTTGGCCACTGGGAAAGCTGACTTCAGCTCGCTGCTGAACATCAAACCCACAGATGGGAATTCACTGTTCCTTCCATATGGCGCCGGAGCGATATTCTATGCGATGCCGTTTGCGATGTGGCTGTTCTTGGGTATTGAACAGTTGCCTTTGGCGGCAGAAGAAGTCCGCGACCCCGAACATAACATTCCGAAGGCATCGCGTTGGTGCATTTTCACTTTGGGGATTTCCGCGCTGATTATCGTGTTCCTCAATCCAGCTGTCGTAGGCTCTAAGGCGCTCGCTGGCTCGGATGAGCCGTTGCTTGACGGCTATCGCGCGATTCTGCCGGGCAACATTGCGGCGGTGTTGTCGGCATTTGCCCTGATTGGACTTCTCGCTTCAGTTCAAGGGATTATGTTCGCATACGGACGGAACCTCTATTCGTTGTCGCGAGCAGGATATTACCCTGCATTCCTCAGTCTTACCGGTAAGAAGAAGACTCCTTATTGGGGATTGATAGTGGGCGCGATCATCGGTTTCGCGGCATTGTTCATCATCGCGTATGGCGGCTCCGGAGCAGGCTCGGTTGTGCTGAATATCGCGGTGTGGGGAGCTGTTCTCGCGTATCTGCTGCAGATGGTGTCCTTTGTCTTGCTTCGCAAGAAGCTCCCTGACATTAAGCGCCCATTCGTCAGCCCATATGGTATTCCAGGCGCGGCCATCGCGGGACTCTTGGCATTCTCGATTTTTATCGCCGTATTGCTGAATCCGGATTACCGGCTTGCTGTGTACACCATGGTTGCGATTTATATCATTGCCACAGTGTTCTTCGCGGTATATGGGCGCAAGCATCTTGTGCTGTCGCCTGAAGAAGAGTTCGCAGCTTCGGGAGGCAAGGTGGTGTATCGTACTGACGACTGATGCGATTGTGAATTTGACTGAGTAATGAATCATGGGTTCCGCGTATGCATCGCGGAACCCTTAACATGACGAAAGAAGAACACCATGGCAACCCGTTCGACAATCATGGACACCAATAGTTTCCGTCCGGAGATGGCGGCCGCACTGGATCCGGAGACGCGCAAACTCACTGAGGAACGCGAGGTATTGGGCCCCGCATACCGGCTCTTCTACCGCAATCCGGTACATCTGGTCAAGGGTCGCGGCTCCCATCTGTGGGATGCCGACGGCGTGGAGTATCTGGATGTCTACAACAACGTCGCGTCTGTGGGACATTGCCATCCGCGGGTCGTCGAGGCGATTACGCGCCAGGCATCCTTGCTGAACACGCACACCCGCTATCTGCATGAGAACATCCTCAATTATGCGCAGGATATCCTGTCCACCATGCCTGGCCCGATTGACCGGATTATGTTCCAATGCACCGGTTCGGAAGCGAACGATCTCGCTGTTCGCGTCGCCCAAGCGTATACCGGCGGAGAGGGCGTCATCGTCACGCATGAGGCGTATCACGGCAATTCGGCGTTGACGTCGAAACTCTCCCCCGCCCTCGGCACCGCCCAAACGCTCGGACTGAAGATGCGCATGGTCCCCACCCCCGATACCTATCGCCTTGAGATCGACGGCAAACCAGCTGAGTCGTGCAGCGCGGAAACCTTCGGCGCTTGGATGGCCGCGGAAGTACGCAAGGCAGTGGCGGATATGGAACGCCATGGCGTGAAATTCGCTGCGTTCCTCGCTGATTCGATTTTCTCCTCCGACGGCGTGTACCCGGACCCGGTCGGGTATCTCCAGCCGGTGATCGACACGGTACATGAGCTCGGCGGCGTGTGGATTGCCGATGAGGTCCAGCCCGGTTTCACCAGAACCGGTGATGCCTTCTGGGGCTTCGAACGTCAAGGCATCGTGCCTGATCTGGTGACTTCCGGCAAGCCGATGGCCAACGGTCTGCCAACTTCGCTCATGGCGGCGCGCCATGAAGTGCTTGAGCCCTTCGCCGGCTCGATCCCATACTTCAACACCTTCGGCGGCAACCCGGTGTGCATGGCTGCAGCGCAGGCGACGCTTGATGTGATGCGCGACGAGGATACGATGGGTAACGCAAAACGGGTCGGCGCGCTGTTCAAGACGGCCGTCGCTTCACTTCAGGCTGCGCATCCATGCATCGGCGATGTGCGTGGAGCGGGCTTGTATATCGGCTGTGAAATCGTCAAGCCCGGCACAACAGACCCCGATCAGCAGGCAGCGCTGGACATCTTGGAAACATTACGCGACAATCATGTGCTTACATCGGTGTGCGGACGGTACGGCAACATCCTGAAACTGCGCCCGCCGCTGGTGTTCAGCGAGGATGACGTGGACTGGTTCATGGATGCGTTCACCAAGACTCTGACGACGCTCAAGCTGTAGCCAGTACAGAATCGTCGGGTGCGCAGGGTAGCTCGCGTGCCCGAACGCGGGAACCGGACAGTCCGGTCTCGCGAAATCCATCGACGATGCCCGGACCCGCAACCACTCACAGGTCCGGGCATCGTCTGCATACAGGTTGCATGCAAGAAACGGGAAATGATCTTTTTACATTCGACTGGTAAGGAGGAAACCATGCGGACGATGTAAGAAGACGGGTGACAGAAATGACGGTGAGTGAACATATCGGCGATGACGAGGATTGGAAGACGGATGAGATACGGAGAATCCGTGCGCTCATTCGCAATGGTGATTTCCAAGTAGGAGAGCGGCTCGAATCTGAACGTGAATTGGCTAAGCAGCTTGGAGTGTCACGCGCAACACTTCGAAATGCCTTGGCGGTGATGGAACAGCATCATGAAATCAAGCGGCTGATTGGCCGTAACGGAGGCGTCTACGTTTCCGATGGCAGGTTTGAACGGAACATCAACACCGAAGAGTCATTGCCCGCCATCGTTCGAAGGCAAGGCGGTATTCTGTCTTCCAGCGTAGTGTCCGCTGCGATTGCGCCGGCATCTCCGTCAGACATGAGAATGTTGAAATTGCCGTATGAATCTACAATATTCAATGTTGTCAGATTACGCCGAGTCGACGAGAGACCGTTGTCATTGGAAATGAGTCATTTGCCGACAGCCTTGTTTCCGCAATTCTTATCTAAGGATTTGACGGAACCTTTCTATAGTATCTTTGACCGATATTATGAAGTGCGTCCAGGATCGGTCGAAGAAGTGCTTGAGCCAATACTGTCCGATGAGTTTGAGTCGGAGCTTCTTGAGATCAGTATTGGAACGCCACTGATGAAAATCAAGCGGATCGCAATATCAGAGCAGGGAATTCCGTTCGAGCGCGCGATAGATGTCTATATCGCATCACGAATGCGATTTACTATGCATCACTCCGGGTATGTGCGTCTTTCTGCTACTACTGCTGAGGGTTCAAAGGTGCGATCTGTGTCTGTCGATTGATCCGCAGCATTGTTTGTTATGGGTATCGGGCATGTCAAGTCTTCTCAATATCTCGTTCGTGAGACCAACAATGACGAGATGCTGAGACTGTTTCTGAATATCTCGTGCGGTGCGGCGATTTCGCGAGATGCCGACAAACGCATCCGCATTGCTCTCCAATCTGTTATCCGCCGCGTGATATGGAGATCCGGAGGAGCGGAAAGTCGCCCGGTGTGTGGTGCTGCGGCCAGAAGCGAATGGGTTCTCGCACGGATAGACTGCCTGCCTCGGGAGCGGCCGATTGGGACTATCAAGGTGTGTGCCGGGAGCGGTTTTGTCACGAAGACGGGTGGTCGCATAGCGCGCTCTGCCGGACTGCGTATGTCCGGACATGCAGAACGGGGCAGATTGTCACCGTAGACGCGAGCACCAACCAGCGTTCGGTGCTCGGTGTATCTCACGGCATGCGCAAACCGTCGAAACTGTTGCAGAGACGGCGAAATGTTGCGGCATCAGACGTGTTGTGCATGTCCGGGCATGTACGACTAGGCGAATCATCTTGCGGTGCGGCGGTGCCACGTTGGATGCCGCGTATTCTCTGTGCCGCGGCAGATGCAACTTGATGTTTCGATATTCGTGGGCGGCGGATTGTCTACTCGCCGCCGCTCGGTGTGCGCCGTGGCATGCACAGCCCTAATCCTTGTTGCCGGTTGACGTAGCGTCTGCCGCGATTGGCGAGATTCCGGACATCGTGATGTCGCATATCTACGTTCTCGGCTGGCCGGTTCATCGCGTATGCCTGATGTGTGAGCGGATCCTCACACGGAGGGGTGCGGGTGGTGTCGAATCGGTGATTTGGTGTTGTTGACTGCGCGTTGTGTGAGCGGATCCTCACACAACCGGTGTTGGAGACGTGTGTTTGGGTGATTTTGGTCGTCCAATGGTGTTCCGTGTGAGCGGATCCTCACACGGAGGGGGTTTGGGGTAGCTGCCATGGCTGATTCCGTCGCCAGACTACCTGTTGTGTGAGTCTATCCTCGCATCGTCAGTATTGGGCTGGCTGGTGTGGGTGATTTTGGCTGCACCATGGTGTTCCGTAAGAGTGGGCCCACACACGTGGGTTTTTGCACGTATCCGGTCTGCCGGTTGCAGTGATTGAGATGCCGGGGGTGAGTCGATCTTCACAAACCGCGTCTGCCGCTGTGTTGTCGGCACAGCAGCAGACTTCTGACCTTCCGTTTCGCGTTCTGAGCTCGCAGATCGCCGCCTGCAGCGGCTCTGTGCCTCGCACCTTGAATCCCACGATCCAACACAGCGCCTCGCGTCCCGCATTCCGCGTCAACGCCCCCCCTGCGCCAACGTCACTCCACACCCCCAACGTCAAATGTGGCTTCACACCCCAACAGCCCCGCTGTGTCCCGCCCACACACAACGAAAGACCCCGCCGCGGAGCACATTCCGCAACGGGGTCTTTCAGTCTTCCGGCTTTTCAGGCGGGCCGGACTGCCACGAGGACTGCCACGATTGGTGTGGCACGCCTCGCCGCCATGTCAATCACTCAGCGAGCGCCTTGTCGACGACTTCGGTCGCTTCCTCGAGCACCTTGTCGAGGGTTTCGGGGGAGTCGAAGGATTCGGCGTACACCTTGTAGATGTTTTCGGTGCCGGACGGGCGGGCGGCGAACCAGTTGTTCTTGGTCGTCACCTTGAGACCGCCGATCGGCGCGTCGTTGCCCGGAGCCTTGGTGAGCTTCGCGGTGATCTCCTCGCCGCCCAGGGTGGTGGCGGTCACGTCGTCACCGGTGAGCTTGGCGAACTTCTGCTTCTGCTCGAGAGTGGTCGGCGTGTCGATGCGCTTGTACCAGCTCTCGCCGAAGCGGACGACCTGGTCCTTGTGCAGTTCGGCCGGGTTCTTGCCCATCTTGCCGGTGATTTCCGCGGCGAGCAGGTCGGGGATGAGGCCGTCCTTGTCGGTGGTCCATACGCGGCCGTCCTTGCGCAGGAAGCTCATGCCGGAGCTCTCTTCGCCGCCGAACGCGACTTCGCCGGTGAACAGCGGGTCGACGAACCACTTGAAGCCGACCGGCACTTCGACGAGCTTGGCGCCGATGGAGGCGGCCACACGGTCGATGAGCGAGGAGGACACGAGGGTCTTGCCGATGCCGGTGCCTTCAGGCCAATCCGGGCGGTTCGGGTTGCCGTTCTTATCCTTGCCGAACAGGTATTCGACGACGACGGCGATGTAGTGGTTCGGGTTCATGACGCCCCAGTCAGGGCACACGATGCCGTGACGATCGGCGTCCGGGTCGGTGCCGCCGACGAGGTCGTACTTGTCCCAAGCTCCGTTGTTGAGCGAGTCGACGAGGCCCTTCATCGCGTACGGGGAGGACGGATCCATGCGGATCTTGCCGTCGTGGTCGATGGTCATGAAACGCCAGGTCGGGTCGACCTGCGGGCGCACAACCTCGATGGAGGTGCCGTACACTTCGTTGACCAGCGGCCAGTAGTTGACGGACGCGCCGCCCAGCGGATCGATACCGAGGCGCACGCCGGAGGACTTGATCACGTCGAAGTCGATGACGTTGCCGAGGTCTTCGACGTAGTGCTTGCGGAAGTCGAAACGCTCGACGAGATCGGACTTGACAGCCTGCTCAAACGGAACGCGCTTGACGTTCTTGAAATCAGGCAGCAGCTCGTTGGCGCGCTTGGCGATTGCGTTCGTCGTCTCAGCCGGGGCCGGGCCGCCGGTCGGCGGATCGTACTTGAAGCCGCCGTCGGTGGGCGGGTTGTGCGACGGGGTGACGACGATGCCGTCGGCGAGATCGTCGCCGGAGAAGCGCTGCGTGCCGTCAGCCGCACGGTTGTGCGTCAGAATAGCCTGGGAGACGACCGGCGTCGGGGTGAAGTCGTCGCGCGAATCGATGCGCACGCGCACACCGTTGGCGACCAGCACCTCGATGGCGGTCTTCCACGCCGGCAAAGACAGGGCGTGGGTGTCGCGGCCGATGTACAGCGGGCCGGTGATGCCGGCGGCCTTGCGGTGCTCGGCGATGGCCTGGGAGATGGCGACGATGTGGGCCTCGTTGAACGAGGTCTTCAGGGAGGAGCCGCGGTGGCCGGACGTGCCGAAGCTCACGCGCTGCTCGGGGATGTCATAGTATTTGCCGATGACCTCGTCGACATCAATCAGATCAGCTGGGGTGGCGGGAAGACCCGCATTTTTTGCTACCATGTCTTCAATTGTGCCACGTCGTTTGGATGTTCGCCCGGAGACGTCCCGACATATGGCAACGATCGCTGATTTTCGCTTCTCGCGTCAGGAATGAAACGTTTGCATTGGCGGAATCATCGTATTCCTCTTGATTGCTATCGTTTGCATACGATTGGCGACATACGGGCGTCGGGGCCGATTCGGTGATTGCGGCACCCGGCATCGTCTCGCCGGTCCGCCCGCGCCCCGCGCACCCGCGACCTTGTACCAGCAGCCACGCGCCAACGCGGCATCTTCCTTGAAAATCCGCGGCTAGTGACGGTCCAATCTGAAGATGCCTGTGAAAATTCCCGCGAAGATGCTTGCAAGAAACGAAGTGCGGCGCTATAATGTAATCGATTCGTTTATTGCAGGGCTGCAAGTCAAGCAAGATGCAAGACCCGAGACACAGTGGCACTGTCATATCTGCCGCCGAGCCTCGGGTCTTTTTTGTTGACACCTTGTGAATACGAAGTGGAAAAACAGCCTAAGGAAGGAAAAACGATGGCTGAATCAACTGCCTCGCAGATCATCGACGCGGTCGGTGGTCCGGGCAACATCAAGAGCCTGACGCATTGCGCCACCCGTTTGCGGTTCGAGCTTGTCGACGCACGCAAGGTGGACCAGAACCGACTTGAGTATATGAAAGGCGTGCTTGGCGCTGTTCCGCAGAGCGGCAACCGGTATCAGGTCGTCATCGGCGGCGGCGTTGCCACAATGTACGACAAGATCATGCAGCTGCCCGAAATGGCCAATATCAGCGGCGGCGAAGTCAACAACGACGGCTCCAAGAGACTGTCCAACGCCGAAGTCAAGGCCCAGGAACGTTCCAAGGTCAAGGGCAAGCACGCGTGGGTGGACAACTTCTTTGAGTTCCTGTCCGACACGTTCCGTCCGATCATCAACGTGCTGCTCGGCGCGTCGCTGATCATCGCGATTCTCAACGTGCTCATCGCCTGCCATGTCATCTCCAATGACACGGAAAGCCCGACCCTGCTGCTGTGCAAGGCCGCGTATGAGGGCGTGTTCTACTTCCTGCCGATCATGATCGCCTACAACGGCGCGAAGAAGCTCAAGGTCGACGGCTGGGTCGGCGCCACCATCATGGCGGCCCTCATGACCCCGCAGTTCATGGCCTTGTCCGCGCCTGACAAGTGGTCGGGCATCTTCGGTGACAAGAGCGGTCTGTCCGCGGCCAAGGGCGCCCTCAACTGCGTGACCAACGCCACGCTGGGCACCCAGTCGTGCACCACCAAGGTGTTCGGCCTGCCGTTGCAGCTCAACGACTACTCCGGCTCCGTGTTCGTGCCGCTGTTCATGGTCGCCGTGCTCGCGCTCGTCTACAAGGGCCTCGAGCGGATCATCCCCGACAGTGTGCAGATGGTGTTCGTGCCGTTCCTGTCCATGGTCATCATGATTCCGGTCACTGCCTTCCTGCTCGGCCCGCTGGGCGTGTGGGTCGGCAACGGCCTCGGCGTCGGCCTGGCATGGCTGAACAACAACGCGCCGTTCATCTTCGCGATTCTCATTCCTATGCTTTATCCGTTCCTCGTGCCGCTTGGTCTGCACTGGCCGCTCAACGCCCTCATGCTGGTCAACATCAACACGCTGGGCTACGACTTCATCCAGGGCCCGATGGGCGTGTGGAACTTCGCCTGCTTCGGCGCGACCGCCGGCGTGCTGGTCATCGCGATGCGCGAGAAGAACGTCGACATGCGCCAGACCGCGTTCGGCGCGCTTATGGCCGGCCTGCTCGGCGGCGTGTCCGAGCCGAGCCTCTACGGCATCCACCTGCGCTACAAGCTGGTGTACAAGCGCATGCTGATCGGCTGCTTCGTCGGTGGCGTGGTCATCGCGATCCTCGGCTGGATCTTCCCGTCCACGCTCGCCAACGGCCAGGTCGTGCACGGCGTGACCACCACGGCCTTCGCCTTCACCTCGCTGCTGACCATCCCGGTGTTCAGCCAGATGTGGGTCTATGCGATCGCCATCGCCGTGGCATTCTTCCTGTCCATGTTCTTGATTATCACGCTCGACTACCGCACCCCGGAGCAGAAGGCCGCCGACCATGCGGTGGAAGCCCAGCAGACGATGGACGAGGTCGAAGCTCCAGCAGCCCCGGCCGCCGTGAGCGACAATACTGCCGCAACTGCAACTGCAACTGCAACTGCAGCTGCAACTGCAGCTGCTACCGCTACCGCTACCGCGACCAAGACCGCGACCGATACGGTTGTCGCCCCGATTGCCGGCCACGTCATTTCCTTGGATGAAGCAGGCGACCCGGTGTTCGCCTCCCGCGCGCTCGGCGAGGGCGTCGGCATCCAGTCCACTGACTCCACCGTGTATGCCCCGGTGTCCGGCGTGCTGTCGACGGTGGCCGAAACCGGTCATGCCTTCGGCATCAAGACCGATGACGGGGTCGAAGTGCTCGTGCACGTCGGCATCGATACGGTCAAGATGAACGGCGAGGGCTTCACCCCGGCCGTCACCAAGGGTCAACGCGTCAACGCCGGCGACAAGCTGGTGACCGTGGACTTTGATAAAGTCAGGGCGGCAGGTTTTAAAACCGTCACTATGATGACGGTTCTGAACACCGCGGCGCTTGGTAGCGTGACCCCGAAGACGGGCATCGACGTCAAGCCGGGAGACGTCGTCCTGGAGATCTCTCGCTGAATCGCGGGCTGATCGGAAGGAACGTCGTGGACATTCTCTGCGTTCAACAACAATGTCGTGCTAGCGCGCGACGGCGACTAGGAGGTCATCCTCACCACCGGCTGGGGGCCTTGGTTTCAAAGCCAAGCCCGGCCCGAGGATTGACGACTCCAAAGTCGTGCGGAAATTCGTTCCTTCCGACGGCCGCGATCCCGATTATGTAACCGAATTGCTCGCGGATATTCCTCCGGAGACGATTCGGCTGGTCACCGACGCCATGACGCGCGTGGGACTCGGCCAACAAAGCCGAACAGACGCCTACGCTCGTCATGGCGCTCGCCGATTACGCGGTCGGCGCGTTGCGTCGGGCCAAGCGCGGCACCTCCGTGGAATATCCGCTCGACGCGGAGGTCCGTTCCCTGTACGCCAAGGAGTACGTTCAAGGGGAAGCGCTGGTTTCAGCGCTCAACGACAGCCTGCCTGATGCCCTGCCCCGCAGCGAGGCGGTGGCGTTCGCGTTGCATCTGATTAATGCGGGCTTTTCCAACGGGGATTTGTCGTATACCTATACCATGACGGGCGTCATCCAGCAGATGCTTGTCATTATCGAGAAGACTTACAATATTTCACTCGGCCAGCACAATGTCAGTGTCGGCCGGTTCACCACACGTCTGCGCTACCTGTTTGTGCGCATCTATCAAGGCCGCCAATTGGACAGCGAGCCCGAGCCGGTAATCGAGGCGATCAAGCAATCCTATCCCGATCAGGTGCGGTGCGCACGGAAAATCGCCGATGTCGTCGCAATCCGATTGGGCGCGGAGCTGACCCCGCGGAAATCGCTTATCTGGCGTTGCATGTCGCCCGCGTGGTATCCGACGTCGATGAACGCGAATAAGACGACGTGTTGCCGGCGGATGCTCAGCGTGATTGATTCAAATTGCTGTTGCGGGTGCTGTCGCAGGTGCGGTTGCGGGGGTGGAGGCGCGTACTGATGGCGACTTGGGGGTGGAACCTGACTCAGACTGCGGTACTGATGTTGGTGCTGATGCTGGCACGGTCACGGGCGCGGCCGTGGAGACGGAGGCCGTTCCTGACGCTGCTGCTGCTGCGGATGCCGGCGCCGCTGCGCTCGCCTTGGCCGGGTCGCTTTCCGGGGCGCGCACGGTCAGTGATTGCCGATCAACGGTGATGAGGATATGCCGTGTGCGGCCGAGCATGTCGCCGTCCACCTCCGCAAGTGCCGACTTTTCCAGCTTGATTTCAGCGCTGACGCCCTGCATCTGCTCGATGGTCGAATTCGTGGACAGCGGGCTTTGCTGCGGCTTCTTGGTAATGGTCTGATGGACCACGTCATTGAACAGGTTCGCCCAGCCAAGCAGGCCGCCGGTCGTGTCAATAATCTCGAAATCAAGTAGCCCGTCATCATAGGACGCGCTGGGCATCAGCGAAAACACCGGTATTTCGCCGCAGTTGCCGGCCATGAACGTGCGGAACACGAGTCCGTCAACCGTGTGCGTGTTGCCGTGTGCGTCGGTCACGGTCACATCCGCCTTGAATTTCGGCGTGAACAGGTTCTTCGCCCCGCTGACGAAGTATGCCAGCCAGCTGATGTTCTTCTTGAGTTGTGGATCGGTCTCCTCGATCATCTGCGCGTCAAAACCGACACCGCCGATAATCATGAACGCATGCGGGTGATCTTCGTTCGGGTCGTCCAGCAGGGATAAGCGTCCGACGTCGACCTTCCTTGAACCGTGCGATGTGGCGATGGTCAGGGCCGCCTCGAAGTCATCCACGGGAATGTTGAGATTGCGGGCGAACAGATTGCCCGTGCCGATCGGCAGGATGCCCATCGCGTGTCCGCTGCCCGACATCGCGCTCGCCACCGTACGCACCGTGCCGTCGCCGCCTACCGCGACCACGACGTCAGCGCCATGTCCGAGTGCTTCGAGTGCGCATGCGCGGCCGTCCTTGTCAAGCTGCGTGTCGATGAACTCGATTTGTTTGATGCCTTTGCTTTCGCAGAACGACTTGATTTGGCGACGCCGTTCGTTGGCCTGCGGTTTGGATGGATTGATGATGAACGCGTAATGGACTTGGTCGTCTTCCCGCTGTTCAAGTACCTTGGCGACATGCTGGCGACGCAGATGGCGGACAAGGAAGAACACGGCGACACCAATCGTTACGACAGCGACGATGATTGCGATAACAACAACCGCTATGGGCATCTTGGACGACTGCATAGGTTCCATTCTTATCTGTTTCGCTGGGATGTCCATGGGCAAATCTCGAGAATTTGACGGTCCCTCCACGAATTGTTTCGCGTTGTCGGCGCCGGCACCTACTGCCAGCAGTCACGTGTCGGCTTGCCGCATTAGTCTTGAACTATGCTTGATATTCAATTCATCCGTGAACATCCGGACATTGTGAAGGAGTCCCAGCGCAAGCGTGGGGAATCCGTGGAACTTGTTGACGAGGTGCTCCGCTCCGACGAAACCCGTCGTGAGTCGCTCAAGGCGTTTGAAGCCGCGCGCGCCGAACAGAAGGACATGGGCAAGAAGATCGCCACCGCCGCTCCTGAGGAGAAGGCGAAGATCATCGCCCAGACCAAGGAGCTGTCCAATAAGGTCTCCGAATACAAGGACACCGCAGACCAGGCCGCGGCCGAATATACGACCGCGATGTGGAAGCTCAGCAACATCGTCGAGCCGGAAGCCCCGGAAGGCGGCGAGGATGACTACGTGGTCGTCAAGAAGGTCGGCACCATCCGCGATTTCGCCGCAGAAGGCTTCGAACCGAAGAACCACCTCGAGCTCGGTGAAGGCGTTGCCGGCATCGATATGAAGCGTGGTGTCAAGGTCTCCGGCTCCCGCTTCTACTTCCTGCGCGGTGCGGTCGCCCGACTGCAGATCGCTATGCTCACCATGGCCGTCGACCAGGCTGAGGAGCACGGCTTCACGCTCGCCATCACCCCGACGCTTGTGCGCCCCGAAGTCATGGCCGGCACCGGCTTCCTCAACTCCCATGCGGACGAAATCTACCGTCTGCGTGAGCCGGATGACCAGTATCTGGTCGGTACGTCTGAAGTCGCGCTCGCCGGCATGCACGAGAACGAGATTCTTGATCTTGACAACGGCCCGCTGCGCTACTGCGGCTGGTCCAGCTGCTACCGTCGCGAGGCGGGTGCCGCCGGCAAGGACACGATGGGCATCATCCGCGTCCACCAGTTCGACAAGGTTGAGATGTTCGTCTACTGCAAGCAGGAGAACTCCCGCGCCGAGCATCAGCACCTGCTGCAGATGGAGCAGGAGATGCTGGGCAAGGTCGAGGTGCCGTACCGCATCATCGACACCGCCGCCGGCGATCTGGGCGCTTCCGCTGCTCGCAAGTTCGACTGCGAGGCCTGGGTGCCGACGCAGAACCGCTACCGCGAGCTCACGTCCACTTCGAACTGCACCGAGTATCAGGCGCGTCGTTTGAACATCCGTGAGCGTACCGAGGACGGCTCCACCCGCGCGGTGTCTACGTTGAACGGCACGCTGGCCACCACCCGCTGGCTGGTCGCGATCCTCGAAAACCATCAGCAGGCTGACGGTTCCATCGAGATCCCGAAGGCCATGCGTCCGTACATGGGCGGCAAGGAAGTCATCGAACCGCGCAAGTGGGAGGCCTGAGTCTTTCTTTTGATTCGCGTTTGCACGCGTATCGTGCAGGTATGTTTTCGCTGGTCCACAGTCTGATGCAGACCTTGTGGTAACATAACCGTTTGTGCGTGCAAACGCATGGACAGGTGTCCGAGCGGTCTATGGAGACGGTCTTGAAAACCGTTGTGGTGCAAGCCACCGCGAGTTCGAATCTCGCCCTGTCCGCAATACCCCGTGGAGTCCACTCCACGGGGTTTCTTGTTATCAAGCCGAAAACCGCATGGTTCCAACGGTTTCACGGCGTGTCGCCCCATTACCATCGATTGCGTTATCGTGCGTATTCATGCGTTGATATGCCTATGTTGTGTGGTAAACAGTGTGGTGACGGCGATGGTGTGGGCGTCATCTACCACACTCAGGCCGTGACGGACATGGAAGGCATGGGAGCTTATGGCAGGCAAGACCAAACCGGGGCGGCTCAAGTGGGGCAGCGTGAGAGTGAAACCGAATATGGAGAACCCCGACCACCTCGAGGCGTCATACAAGACGCCGGCCGGGGCGGGCGCGCTATTCCCCGAATGGAAGACCGTAAGGAAGGACGGGCGTATCCCCG
>Ga0310695_10009256_pt1 | contig 14865 bp, 5 predicted proteins | sample RumenRJG_04DNA_FD_203882 | JGI IMG/M metagenome (GOLD analysis project Ga0310695, IMG submission 203882) | Bovine rumen microbial communities from Lethbridge, Alberta, Canada - RJG_04 (v2) (version 2) | ecosystem: Host-associated > Mammals > Digestive system > Stomach > Rumen | place: Canada... | reverse complement strand
GAGTAACGAGGCTAAAGAATACGGTCTTATCGACCAAGTGATTTTCAGGGATAAAAACTCAGTACAATAAAAATATCTGCATTATGACTAAAATAAGTGAAAATTACGGATTGGAAAACATATTGAATAATTTTTCAGGAATGAAATTTTCTGAAAAATTTTTGGAAAAACGTTGTATTTTTTTCTGGGGTGAGGTTGATGATGAATCTGCCGAGCAGGTTATCAACCGTCTTCTTTACCTTGAAATGACCGACCCGGGCAAACCGATTACAATGTATATCAGCTCTCCGGGTGGCTCGGTAACATCGGGAATGGCTATTCTTGATACTATGAAAATGATTTCTTCGCCCGTTAAAACGGTTTGTATCGGACTTTGCGCTTCAATGGCATCGCTCTTGCTTTCTGCCGGCGAAAAAGGTTCAAGAGAGATTTTCTCTCACGGCGAGGTAATGATTCACCAGCCTTTAATCGGCGGACATTTTCAGGACAAGGCCTCAAACCTTGAAATTACCGCAAAACAAATCAACAAAACAAAACGTATTACGGCTGAAATTTTAGCAGAAAACTGCGGAAAAGATTTTGAAACCGTTATGGCTGACATCGAAGAAGACCATTGGTTGGACGCAAAAGAGGCTTTGGAATACGGTATTGTAGATAAAATTACTGAAAAACTCGTGTTTTAATTCCTTGGAAAAAAACGAGCTATAAGGAAATTAAAAAATCTTGATAAAAAAAGAAAATATGGCTTTTTGTCGTATTTTCTTTTTTTTTACTTTATGCTTAGAATTTTTGAATTGTATTTTAATATTGAAGTATTCCGAATAAAAAATACCTATTTTTCTTTTCTAATAGTTTGATTAATAATCTATTACAAAAAACTTTGATTTTTTTTATAAAAAAAGTTTTTATAATCAAATTTTTTTTCTTTATATTTGTTTCCGACTCGACAATATAGTTTTATAAACACTTTGACTAAAAAAATGGAATTTTTAACTTGGATGCAAGACTCTGACGGATTGCACGTAACGGTTGTTTCTAAGGACGGAAAGGAGGGTTGTTTTAATATTGGCAAACAACTTATCAACTTGCTTTTGGCAGGTACTCCGAAGATTTATGACGTTTTCGTAAAATTCAACGATTCGCCTTCGGAGTGTGCTTGTAAGTTAGACCTTAGTGATTTGAAACCTTATATTTCAAAAACCAACGGTCTGAAAATTCCTATAAGGAAAAAGAGTTTTTCTAATTTTGCTTCCTCTGAACAAATTATCGGCAGATATTGTCTTGCAAGGGGCGAGAGTTATCAAGAAAGATTCTTAAATCAAAGCAATTGGCAGTCGCAAAGAATTTATTTCGATGTTATTGCTAAAAGTGTTAAATTAAGTACACAACCTCAACAAACAGAAAAAGCTCAGGCTATGAATTTTCAACAACCTGAAAAACCTCAAGAGGTAAAACCTAAGGAAGAGCCTCGGGGCAAACTTAAAACGTGTGCGTATTGTGGAGAAATTTATCCCTCTTCGTTGTTAGTTTGTCCGTTCTGTAACAATCAGAAAAAAACTGTTGCAGACTCTAATTCTGACGAGGATGTGGATTTGGATTTGAGTTAACAATATTAACCTTATATTTTTTTTTGACAATGAGTGATTTCAGTCTGATAGCAAATTCCGGCATTCAGTTTCATTCCGTTAAGATAAATCTCGGAATGAAGTCTGCTGCAATGAAGGTAAATGCCGATTTTTACGAAAAAATCGAAGAAGATATTGAGGGTAACAAGGAGATACAGTTTGTTTTTCCTTATTATCACGAAAAACTTCAGAAATATATAGAACTTACCGACGAAATTCAGAAAGTGGCCGCCGATCCTCAGACGGGCGAAATAGAAGAGAGCCGCATTCCTCAATCGCTTATTAGAACTATTCCTGAACACAAAATTATTACTGTTAGGGCAAGGGAAGCGGTTGAAAGTTATGAAGGTGTTTGGATTCCTATTCCGTACTTGAGGAAAAGTTACGACGGAACAAAATTTCAACAGGGACCCGAAACATGGGCTATGATGTGGATTAGCAGAATTTCCGGCACTGACGACGAAAGTGAATATACTCACAATGTGGTTTTGGCTTTTGATACGCGTTGTGCTGACAACAATGAAGCTTATCTTACTCCGACGGTAAAAGATGCTCAAAATTCGGTTTTTGAATGTGCTGTCAAACCCGCTAATAATTTCTTTTTCTGCGCTCGCAGTTGGGTTCAAGAATGGCTTAGGAACGAATTCGAGAAAAAACGTTCCGCTTTGGGCAAAAATGATGACGAATACAATTTCCTTCATACGTCTTTTTATCTTACGCTTTTGAAAGTTTTGGGTAAGGCTGATACTTTCCCAAAATTAACGCTTTATACTCATAACGTAAGTATTGACGTGGATTTGATTCTTGATGTCGGTAACTCGCGTACAACGGGTATTTTGGTGGAATCAGTCAAAACGGGTCAGCCGTTTGAATTTACCGATGCCGTACCGCTTGAAATCAGGGATATGACTTATCCTGACAGAATATATTCTGAGCCTTTTGATATGAGAGTTGCATTTGTAAAAACCTCTTTAGGCGACGAATCGCAGTTTATACTCTCAGGCAATCCTAAAGCCTTTGCATGGCCGTCTTTGGTTAGAATAGGTCGTGAGGCTCAGCGTCTTACGGTTCTTAATACTGCCGATAATTCTAATTCGGTGATGTCAAGTCCGAAACGTTATCTTTGGGATTTGGAAAAACGTACATTCCCTTGGACGTATATTTCAAAGACGGAAGAAACTTTCCAAAAACCGGCACTTTATGGTATTGCCGAACTTTTCACTGAGGATGGCAAACTACTTGAATACGAAAGACAAAAAGCCGAACAAGACCCCGAACTTAAAAAACCTTATCCGGCGATGAATCCTTATTTTTCGAGGAGTTCGCTTATGACGTTTGCTTTAGCGGAAATTTTTATGCAGGCTGTAACATACGTTAATAGTTATTCTTTCCGTAAACGTCAGGGTCAGGAAAATCTTCCGAGAAAACTCAAACGTATTGTTCTGACTTGTCCTACGGCAATGCTTCAGACCGAACAAGTTATACTCCGAGAACATGCAAAAGAGGCTTTGGAGTCGCTTAAAGCATATTTCGGACACGGATTTATTGACGAAAACTTGACTATAATTCCTGAGGCTGACGACATCAGAAAAGATGCCGATAAGCGTGATGATTGGAATTATGACGAGGCAACGTGCAATCAATTGACATTTGTTTACGGTGAGATTAAAGACCGTTTTATGAACAACGCCAAACTTTATATTAACACTGTCGGAAAACTCCGTCAAGATACGCTTTATCCGTCATTACCGGCGGTTACGATTGCGAGCGTGGACATCGGCGGCGGTACAACCGACTTGATGATTGCCTCTTATCAGGCTAATCCCGATGCTAATATTTCGGTTTTGACACCGGCTCCTATGTTTTGGGAAGGTTTCAATCTTGCCGGCGACGATATTTTGAAACGTGTAATTGAACGTATCGTATTGCCTACGATTAAGATTTATGCCGAGAAATGCGGAACGCAAAATTCCGTTAACGTTATGAATTTCCTTTTCGGACCGTATTTAGGCAGAACCACGGCAAAGGACAAACTGATGAAAAAACAATTTGCAATGCAGATTGCTATTCCGATTGCAACGGATATTCTTCAGCACGCTTCAGAGGAAAGACCGCCTGAGAGACGTAGTTTTGAGAGTTTCTTTGTTAATTATCCGCATCCTAATGCGCAACTTGTTGAATATATCAATCAAGAGTTCAGAAACGACGGTGCGGAGAGTTTCGATTTGGAAAAAATAACTTGGGAACTTGATAACGAAGGCACTAACAAAGTCGTAAAAGATGTTGTTGAAAAGATGATTGGCGACCTTTGCGGCATTGTTGCTCAATACGAATGTGATTATGTCCTTTTGTCAGGCAGACCAAGTTTGTTGCCTGTTGTAAGGGATTTATTCTTGAAATATTTGCCCGTAACTCCGGACAAAGTTGTTCAGTTAGGACATTACAGAATAGGCACGTGGTATCCTTTTGCCGAGGGTACGGGCGTTATCAAAGACCCGAAAACCTGCGTTGCAGTAGGCGCAACGGTGGCTTTGATGGCAGGAAAATTGTGCCGTTTGGATGATTTCACGATAGATACCTCGCTTTTGAAACAGAATTTCTGTTCTACGGCAGATTATATCGGCGAATACGATCCGAACAAGGCAAGATTAAAAGGTATTTTCTTGGATCCCGATACCGATACCAAAAACGTTAAGTTCTTCGGACACATGATGTTGGGTATGAGGCAAATGCCGACTGACGATTGGATTTCGGCACCGATGTACAAATTGGTTTATTCGTCGCAACAAGCGGCACAATCGCTCAAAGACCGTGAACCTTTGTCATTCGATTTGGAGAGGGATGCCCGCAACAAGGAACGCTTGAAACCGCTTAGAAATATTTTGGACAAAGAGGGTAAAAAAGTTGCAGCCGAAAATCTGAAACTTACTTTGCAGTCTTTGGCAGATGAACACGGTTATTGGATGGATTCAGGCATATTCCTGATTCAGTTGTTTGATAATTAATTTTTTCCCTATAAGAAAAATTCAGTAAGAGTATGGCAAAACTGAGTTTATCCGTAAGCGGCAACAACGAACAAGTTCAAAGCGGGACTAACAATTCTGCGACCTCAAAGTTGTCGCTTACCAAAAAAGTTAATAACGGTCAGATAGAAAATTCTACGGAAGGAAGTTCGATGTCGCTTTCCAAAAAAGTTGAAAATCAGACTTCAGACCCCGTAGCTGACTCTAATAGAATTGCTTCATGGTTGGTTTCAACTTTCGGTGGCGATGTTTTTGAAGAGTTGATTAATAATCCTAATCTTCAGTTACCTTATGCTGACGAAGGTCTTTCAGCGGAGCAATGGCTTGAAAGAACGGTTAAGACGTTGTTTTCCGTTGATTCGGTTGCTAAAATTTCGTCAAGGATTCCGCAAAATTCTTCTGTGGAGCCTCCTGAGGACGAAATCGAAAAAATCGTCAAAGAGCGGATGGACGAAAAAATCGAAAAATACAACGTTCGTTTTCAACAGATGCGCTCCGAAATGGAAACTCTTGAAGGCGAAAAAGCCGCTGTCAGCGCACAACTCAATAAGGCTATTCCTTTGGGAAAATTCGTTACTGAAATTTTTAAAAAGTCTGACGAAAATGTTACGCAAGCGCAAAAACGCATTAGTCAGACAATAGAAGAGGCACTTGAGACTTCAAAAGACGAAAATCTTTCAACCTTTGTAATACGTTTTGCAAAGGGTTGGATAGCATTGAAAGCGCAGATTGAAAATTTCAAGGAAAATGCCGAGAAAGAAAATCTTGAACTTATATATCCCGTTTTGACGAATATGCTGACCCTGATTTCGGGCTGTTATATTTCGGAAAGAAGAACAATTTTGGAATTTGTGGCTCAACATTGCAACGAGTATTTTAGCGATTATGTTTTCATTTCGCCCGAGCAGACTCTCAATGTGGATCCCGAAATTCATAACGCTTCAGGAGCGGGAAATGGCAACATCAAAGAAGGCAGTAGCTTTGCTGTTGTACGAAGTGATACAAAAAAGACTGTCAAATACGCAGATATTAAACTTTAATTAAAAAAATTAAGACCTATGGCAGTGAGCCCTCAAACAGCATCGCTTGTTCAGCAATGCACTAAGGTAAAACAGGTAATTGAAGACAGTATGAAATGGGTTTCGGCTAATGTTGAAAAAGACAAACGCGCCGTTACCTTATATAATTTGAAAAAGCTCAGACGTGAGGCTAAACGTTACGAGAACTCGTTACCGCGCAGACCCTCTGTTGCAATATTCGGTCAGAGTCAGGTCGGAAAATCTTATTTGGTTTCCAACCTTGCAAAGACTCCTGAGGCGGCATCGCTTTTTGTAAAAGTGCCTGATACTGGTGAGGATGTGGATTTTATTGCATCTATCAACCCTCCCGGAGGCGGTAAAGAGGCGACAGGTTTGGTTTCGCGTTTTACTACGGTCAGCGATTGGCAACCCGGTCAGAAACCTTATTTGTTGAGACTTTTCTCTCAAGCTGACCTTGTTAAAATTATTGCTAACGGGTATCTGTCAGATATTACGCAGTATACTTACGCCGTAAACAGAGATGAAATTCAGAAAACCATTCAAGGTCTTGCTGCCGTTAAGCAGAGTTCTTTGTGTCCAGGTTTTTCGGAAGACGATGTTTACGATGTAAAGGATTATTGTAACAATAATTTCCGTGATAGTTTCATTATCAAGGATTTAAACAATATAAATTTTTGGGACGACATTGCAGGTATTGTTCCTTATATTGATGCTTTGGACAGATTCAAAGTTTTTGAAGTGCTTTGGGGCAAGCAGCCGTTTTTTACGGAACTATTCAAACAACTCAGCGGCGGATTAAAACAGCTTAATTTCTTGCCAGAGGTTCGGACGGAACTTTCTGCATTGACTCCTCAGCAAGATACCATTCTTGATGTTGAACGTTTGAGGGAACTTTACAAGGACGTTAAAAAGCCGCCCGTTAATTGTTATGACGGAGGCACTTTGTTAGCATCTTTGGACAGAAGTGTTTTGTCTGCTTTGACGGCTGAGGTTGTTTTGCCTTTGAGCGATAGCACGGCGCAGCATCCTAAACGTGAATTTTTGAAAGATGCTGACGTTTTAGACTTTCCCGGTGCGCGTTCGCGTCAGCAAATACCTGAAATAACTTTTGAATCGAAGGACGATAACGACAAACTTTTGGTTTTCTTACGTGGTAAAATCGCCTTTTTGTTCAACCGTTATAATTTTAATTATGAGATTTCAACGCTTTTGTTCTGTATGGACGACAAGCAGCCTGAGGTTACTGATTTAGGAAAATTCCTTTACGAATGGATTCGCAATACTCACGGCGGCTCACCCGAAAAACGTGCTGAAAGAGAACGTCAGTTAGCTCTGTTGGTGGGTCAGAACAAAATCGAAAAACTTATACCTCTTTTGGTAGTATTTACAAAATTCAATATCGAGCTTGCCGGTAACCCCGCAACCGACATTCCGGGTAAACTTGAAACCCATAATGCAAAATGGACGGCAAGAATAGGTGCCAATTTTAGGGATCAGATGGGATTTTCGGTTGGTGATACATGGATTCAGAATTGGGACAACAACGGTCCTTTCAAAAATCTTTTCCCACTTAGAGATCCGAAATGGTCAAAATCGTTTTTTGAAGGAATGGACACTGACGGAAAAGAAACTCAACTCCGTCCTGAATATATTCAGAAGTTTGAGGACATGAAAAATTCATGGGTTAATCACCCTGATGTTGTATCTCATGTTCACAATCCTTTGGAATGTTGGACAGAATTTACTTCTCCGAATAAGTCAGGTATTGATTACATTATCAAATATATGTCCCCGACTTGTAATCCTGAAATTAAACTTCAGCAGATAAAATCGGGTATTGAAAATTTGAAATCACAGTTGTATGATACTTTGTCCGCTTTTTATCAAGGCGGCAATATCGACGATAAGATTAAGAAAGCTAAAGTTTCAGCGGCACAGGTATTTATGTCGTTGATGAAAATGCAGAAAGAGAAAAATACTTTCGGTAATTTTGTTGATAAACTTACTATTACCGACGACTTGTCATGGAAAATCTATTTTGACTTGATGATGAACAAGCAGGTTGAAATTGTTCAGACGCCTGAGGTTTCCAAGAAAGAACCCGTTTCTAATACTGTGGATTTGGATTTGTTGGATATGCTCGGACAGTTTATTTCGATTGACAAGGACGAGGGTGCTGAAAGTATTTTGCAGAAACTGAAAGATTATTTCGGTTTGCAGTCAGATGAAGAGTTGAAGAGTGTTTTGTCGGATTCCGGTATTGACATTCAGAAACTTCTTGACTTAAAAGATAAGAAAGAAAAAACCGGCGGCGATGATAATGACCGAGCATTTGTGTTCGCCGAAAAACTTTTGAGCCGTTGGCTTGAATATATTGAGACAATCAAACAGGACGATGTTTTGTATACGCTTGGCATGACCAAGAAAACAGCTGATTTGATATTGAACGAATTGAACCGTAACAAAAATCGTGTTAATCTCAAGAGAATAATAGCAGATGCTGTCCGAGAGCATGTTGAAACTTTCCAACTCACGAGTAACGTTGATATAGTTGCGAGGATTTCCGCAATATTGATAAATAAGTTTGTAAATTCTTTGGGATGGGATTTTGTACCCGAGGCTGAGCGTCCGAAAGTGAAACCTACGGATGCGGCACCTGTTTTTGCAAAGCGTGTTGTTAAAGCACCTAAGAAAAAGGATTTGCGTTTGTCGGTAGAGTTTCCGGGCGAAAGATTTTTCAACGAGTGGGCTGTTGGTCTTCGTTCTTCGTTTGAGGCTAATGTTTATTACGAAGAGGGCGTGAAAGATGCCGAGAGGGCAGAGGCCGATGCCAAATTAGGTACTATTTTGGCTGAGTTGAAATAATTTTATTAAAAGAAAATAACTTTAAATAATTTTAGTATCCTCTATCAGAAATCGAAACGTTCCGAAATATTCGATTCTGATAGGGATATTAAGAAAAATATAGCGACACCTTTTTTTGTGTTTTTGTTCCGAAAAGCACAATATTGAAAGGTAAATTAAACTTTACGCTTATGGCTTTTCGCCATGAGCTTTTGGTGTTTTTTATTGTCTGTAATGTATTTTTTACCCAAAGAATGCAAAAAAAACTAAAAAAAATTAAATAAAACTATTATGCTAACTTGTTGATTATTAATTTATCTCAAAAAATATTATTTTTTAATACAAAATTATTGTATTTTTTTGTTGTCTAATGCAACAAAATTGCTATTTTTATGGTCTAAAATAGTGGGTGGAGTATACTAAAAATGCTCCTAATTACGTTTATTAATTGAGAAAAAGGCTGAAAATGTCTGCTTCTCTTTACTAAAAGTAAAAACAATATGAACTATCATTCTAATTTATACAACCATATTATGTTTAGATTGACGACAACCAAGAAAGTTGCGGTAAGGATTTTTACTGTGCTTTCGCTATTGTTTATTATTCAAACTTCCGCTTGGGCTCAAGTAACTTCATGTGGACCAAGTGGGCAATTCGATCAAAGTTATATAACCCATAGAACTGGATATTGGAAGTTTAATACTGATGAAATTCAGATTAATAATACGACAAGTCCGAGTTCTCGGTATACTTTGAAGGTTCAAGCTGCGACTGTATCTTGGGCGTATAAAGAAAATGATGTAGAAAAGATTGAAGCTACGTGGACGGTTTCTAATATAAAACCAACCAATGTAACTTTTAATCCTGCTACGACGTATTCTTGTGATGCAAGTGATAAGTTGCCGTTAGGGGTGGCCTTTGTTGGTGCGAATGGTAATTATACTGTTACTTATTATCGTGGTAATACTAATATTAAGCAACAGACTATCAATATATCGAAATCCTTTGGTGCAGCTTCATATATTTATGAGGCTGATTTAAGTAATTACTCAAATGCGAGTGTAAAAGTTCGTGTTGCACGTGATAATAATTGTTATGTTGAAACAAATGCTATTACGCTTACACGTGAGTCAATTAGTGCAGGAACGCCCAAAGAAGTTTCAGCTACCACATGTGATGGTACTTTTTTGCTTACTGCTGCATTGCCGGATGGTTGTACCGGTCAATGGACTACGGGTGCTGGAACTTATGATAAAACTGCACCTGTTACGCAAGTTACTAACTTGCCAAGTGGCACGAGTACATTTACTTGGAAGATATCTAAGGGTAATAATTGTAGTGATAAGATAAAATTTTATATTACGAATGGCGGACCTTCCGCTACTGATTTATCAGATGTATATCTTTGTAACGGTGATAAAACTAAGACATTATCAGGTACTGATTTAACAATAACACCTTCTACTGGAGCATCTGCTAACGGTAATACTATTACTGTTCAAGATAATTTTTATGGTGCTATTCCTGTTACGGTTAGTTATACCGGTTCAAATGGTTGTCCTAATTCAGAAAGAGATTTTACTATTTATAGATTTCCGAAAGAAACCACTGTTGCAGCATCAGCGGGAACTACTACGGTGAATAGTGCTAATAATAATAATAATACTCTTACTGTATGTTCTAATGATGTTGTTAATTTGACAGCCTCTCCTACGATGAATGCTTATCCGGAAGGTACTGTTGTGGAGTGGACTGCTGGAGCTGGTATTACAATTGATGATCCTTCAAGCCCAACTACAACAGCGAGAGTAGCTCCTGGTGTTTCGGGACAAGTTGCATGGAAAATTACTACAACGAAAGGTTGTACTATAGGCACAAAGACTGTTACATTAAAAAATGAAAATGTTGGTGTTAGGGTATCTGCAACTTCTGATAATCTTTGTAATGATGATGATAAAATTACAGTAACAGCTTCCGTTACCGGGGGAGCTAATCCAACTTATACTTGGTACAATGATTCTAAATCAACAACATCTATAGGTTCTACTGCTTCAATTACTTTAGGAAAAGATCAACTTAATGAAGGCTCGAATAAAATTAGAGTTAGTGTAAAAGGTTCTTCTAATTCTTCATGTTCTGCGGTTGAAGATTTTATATATATCACTTATGGCAAATTGAAGTTGAATGAAAGTACGAAAAATATTCCTAACTGCTCGCCTGAAATTTCTGTTACGGGTACGTCACTTCCCGCAGGAGCTACCGGACAGTGGTCTATTGATGGTGTTGGTACACTTAGTACTTATACCGAACCTGCTCTTACTGTTTCTGACCTTACAAACGGAGAACTTACTCTTTATTGGAAAGTAACAAAAGGTACTTGTTATGCAACACAATCATTCCACTATCTTAATAATATAGTGAATGTAAAACTTCCGGAGGATATGATTGTTTGTAATCAGACTTCTGCAAGTATTACTGCTGAAAATTATAATTCTTCCGGTTCTTACACATGGGTATATCATGGTGTAACTTCCGACCCCACTACTTCAACTAATACTTTTAATGCTACTAATTTGAATGACGGTGCAAATAGGGTTTATGTAAGACTTCAAGGTACTACCGGTGGAAATTCTTGTGTCAAGGAAGATGAGATGACTATTTACAAACTCAGTTCTGATCCTAAGGTTAATAAGGAATATGTTTGTGATGAGAGTCAAGAACAAAGTGTTATTAAATTGACTGCTAATTCTCTTGCCGGTTATCCTGCCGGCACTACTGGTGTTTGGACTGCTAATGGTGAGGCAACTATTACGGATCCTAATGCTAATGAAACATCAGCATTGATTACAGGTACGGGTAACGTTTCATTTACATGGACAGTTACAAGCCCGACAGGAAATTGTTCTGTTGAGAACACAACGCCGATAGTTCAAAAATTGAAACTTGATTTATCAGCTAATGAAGTTTGTACTACAACTCCTATTGCTGATATTGCTACTGGTGGTTCTGCAACAATTTCTGTTTCTGCGTCTTCACTTCCTACTGGTTTTGTGGGTGTTTGGAGTACAAATTCAGCTGCTGTTAACGGTGGTAGTATTACAATTGATAGTCCGTCTAACACTTCTACTAAAGTTTCAAAACTTGCTGCCGGTGTTAGCTCTTTTAAATATACTGTTCAAGCTAAGCAAAATGACGGTACACTTTCAGAATGTAAAAATTCAGTTACTGTAAATGTTGTTAATGTTACTGCGAGTGCAAATGCAAGTACACCTTCTGTATGTTCAAAGTCGGAATATGTAACTTTAAACGGTAATGACCCCGCACCCGGTACAGGTAAATGGTCAATGGCTGAGGGTGATTTTTCTGACGATGATATTGCTGACCCAAACAACTCTGTTGCAGTTGTTACTCATCTCGGTCAGAGTTATTCAGGTAAGAATAAGGTTAAGTGGACTGTCAGTTATACAACTCTCGGCGGGAAGAAGTGTGAAATAGAAGACGTTGTAACCATAGAGAACGATTCTGTTTTCGCTGATGCCGGTCCTGATATTGAGGTTTGCGGTGTAGGTGAAGAGTTCGATGCCGTTACAGCTACCCTTAATGCCAAAAAGCTTGATGATAATTTTACCCCAAAAGCTGAAGGTTGGTGGACAAAGCCGGCTGGTACTTCTGCTAATTTTGATGGAAATGTTAGTACCGAATCTGTTAAAGTGACAGGTTTAGCTTTTGGCGGAACAACTTTCACTTGGCATACAAGGCGTAAGAAGGCCGGAACTGAAAATGACTATTGTGAATGGAGTGATGATGTTGTAGTTTACAATTCCAAAGTTACAATAGCGGATGCCGGAAAAGATCAGTTCCTTTGTAATGAAAATAATACAACAACACTTTCTGGTAATGCCGCTGCACAAGGTGAAGGTATATGGCAACTTGTAAAAGGTGTTGCAGAATTTAATTCTGATAAAAATTCAAACCGTAGTGTTGCTGTTTATGTAACAAATATAATTAACAACGGTAAGAATTATAGAGTTCGTGCAGAGGTAAGAACTGATGAAACTGGTAAAAAAGATGTTTCTTACTCGGCTTACTGGTTGAAAGCGACACCTGATTTGGTTCCTGCACAAGCTGTTATGGCTGTTATAAAACGTCAAGGTGCTAATACTTGGGCTACTTCAGCCGTAACATCAAGTACATATAATACAGGTGTATCTGGTTATGATGCTAATCAGATTACAAGACTTGATGATTTGATTTCAGAAGAGGGTAACGGTACTTTAGTTTCTGAAACTTATCCGACATCTAATTCAAAACGTGTTGTATATCAAAAAAATACAGAGCCTATTGAAAGCACGGGTTATTGGTATGAGTGCCTTCAGGAGATTACGTATTTTTATGGACAGAATGCGAGTGGCGGCTTATATGAGGTAACCAGTGCTCGCACTGAAACTCGTACATACATTTCTCATTATTATGTTTCTGAAGATGTTATAGAGGAGACACATATAAATGATGTTAATGAGCGTGCAGCTGCTATTGCTGCTGCCGGTACTGACTATGAAACGTGGACTCTTGAAACATCGTATAATGAAACTTATGCAGCAACTGATCCTCAAACGGGAGTTATTGTTAAACAAAAAGGTGTCAATACTTTCCGTTGGAAAATTAGTAAAGGCGTACTTACAGAGGATTATTGTACAACAGAAGACCTTGTAAGAGTTTATTATATGCCGGTTGAAATTGATGCAGGTGATGTTCAGATGCTTTGTTCGGATGCAACATCTTTGCAAGCAACTGCCGATAAGACTGCTTATATGGCTATGGAAGGTACTTCTGATGCTCATTGGGACTTCAAATGGGAGTTAGCAGAAGAAGGAAGTGCTGTAATTGCTAATTCAACTGTTACAGAACCGGCGGTAAGTGGCTTAGATTGCGGTAAAAATATATTCAAGTTTACGGCTACCATTACATTAAAAGATGAAGACGGTGTTGAACATTCCTGCAGCAATACTGATGATGTTGTAATTTGGAATGATGAAGTAGGTGATGTTGATGCCGGCGAAGATGTTGTAACTTGTGGTCGATTGGTATCAGATGACAAAAAACAGCATGGAGCTTTTGTCGGCGAATATGCTTCTTTGCATGGTACGGTAGGTAGTCCGATTGCCGGTCAAGGAAAAAAATCATGTCGTGATTTCTCTGACCCGAATGTTACAGGTAAATGGAGTACTATTCAAGGTTCTGGTATGTTAGAAAATCCTACTAATGCCATTACCTCTGTTTATAATCTTCAACATTCTGTAACTGATTGTAATCCAGATTATTGGGAAAAACAAACATTCGGTTCTTCCAATCAGTTTGAGTGGGCGGTAACGTATGTTAATCCTTATACGAAACATATTTGCCGTGCGTCTGATGTTATGGAAATTTTTTGGATAGCTCCTATTGATGCTAATGCCGGAGAAGATGTAACTGTATGTAGTGATAACGTTGCCCTTGATGCTAAAGATGAAGGCTGCGGTGCTATGTACAATTGGTGGACATCTTCTGCTGCAAAATCAGGAAACGACAATAACAAATATACCAATCCGTATTGGGGTACTAATTCTGAATCTAAGGTTGTAAAAGCTGAAACGTTCTTTGGACAGCCTGTTACCGGTTATACTCCGACATCTCCGACACAAGGAACTCCGGTAACTATGGATCAGATTACTTATCTAGAGAAGATGGTCTTTAGTGCTGCTAAAACTGTTGACGAACTTGCTTCGACTACCGAAACAGTTACCTATTGGATTAAGACTGTACGCAATGTATACTATGATCAAAACGGTAATGCCGTAGATGTTAATTATTCGAGAAAGTTCTATGAAGACGAGGCATGTACTACTGATAAGACCGAAGATGCTGCACAATATTATCAGACGAGATTGTATCAACCTGCTGATGAAGTTTATAATACTCAAGTTGACGGTGCTCAAACTTCTACAGACCAATCTAATTTGACTAAAACCACTTTCGAGTGGAATAAGTACAATGAGATGACATGGACCAAACGCGACGGAAGTTCTATTCTTGTCGGTTGTCGTTCATGGGATCAAGTTGAGGTTACTAACGTAGGTCTTACTTTCAATAGTGGTACGGGTGGTACAGAACAAGTTGTATGTGATGATGCTGTTCAATTGCAAGCCACTAAAGTTAGCGGCAAGACCGGCGTAACTTTTACTATTACCGACCAATATTGGGATAAAATTCATGGAAATGCTAATTTCGTAGCAAACTCTGCTGAAACTGATCCTACAAAGATGAATACGCCCGCAGTTATGTCTATGGAAAATG
>Ga0310695_10009255_pt1 | contig 14868 bp, 11 predicted proteins | sample RumenRJG_04DNA_FD_203882 | JGI IMG/M metagenome (GOLD analysis project Ga0310695, IMG submission 203882) | Bovine rumen microbial communities from Lethbridge, Alberta, Canada - RJG_04 (v2) (version 2) | ecosystem: Host-associated > Mammals > Digestive system > Stomach > Rumen | place: Canada... | reverse complement strand
GAGAAACTACAATACAATGAAGAACAAGAGAAACAATCCTGACAGGATCGAACTCATGAAGTATTGCAAGTTCTGCAACAAGGAGACCCTCCACAAGGAGACAAAGTAATCAATCTATAATCAGTAAGTGGAGAAGCAACATGGCTGAGAACAAAAAAGGAAGCGAAAAGTCCGGCGGCGGACTCATCGCTTATCTCAGGGGCGTAAAGCAGGAATTCAGCAAGGTCGTATGGCCGACAAGAGAAGAGCTCACAACGGACACTGTAGTGGTGTTTGTCTGTGTTGCTTTCTTTGCTGTCGCCTTCTGGCTGATAGATACGGGATTCCTGGCAGCCCTCAAGGGTATTCTGGGCATCACGCTGTCCTGATCAAGGAGTAGTAAATGACAGATAAGATCGATAACATCGAAAATATCGAAGTGACTGAAACGGAAAAGGAAGAGGCAAAGGAAACTGTCGAAACAGTCAGCAGACCGCAGTCAAGCGTATCCCCTCTCGAAGGCGAAGGCTTAAGAGGAGACGGCACGGCGAAGTGGTACGTTGTACACACCTATTCCGGATATGAGAACAAGGTAAAGACGAGCATCGACAGGATGGTCGAGTACCGCGGGATGCAGGATCTCATCCAGGAGGTAGTCATACCTACTGAAGACAGGATCGAGATCAAGGACGGAGTCAAGAAGGTAAAGACCAGAAAACTCTTCCCGGGATACGTCGTGATCAAGATGATCGTCAACAACGAGACCTGGTACCTCGTGCGTAACACAGAGGGCGTGACGGGCTTCGTTGGACACGGTTCCGATCCTATCCCTCTGACAAAAGAGGAGATCGTAAGGATGGGGATCGAGAAACTCAGGATCGACCTGGATATCGAGGTCGGCGACACGATCCGCATAATCGGCGGCGTCTTCGAGGGCCAGCTCGGCATCGTGGAGGCCATCAACCCGGAGAAGCAGATCGTAAAAGTCCGCATCTCGATGTTCGGAAGAGATACTCCTGCAGAGATCGAATTCTCGCAGGTGAGCAAGCTTCGTTAGAGAAGCTTGCGTACGAGCCGTTCGTATAAGGGCGGTCAGACATCGTTCGTATAAGGGCGGTAAGACGCTGTTCTATGAACGGCACAAAACTAAAGAAAGGAGACAGCAATGGCAAAGAAGATCGACGGCTATATCAAGCTGCAGATCCCTGCCGGCGGAGCTACTCCTGCACCACCGGTTGGTCCGGCTCTCGGACAGAAGAGCGTCAACATCATGGACTTCTGCAAGCAGTTCAATGCAAGGACACAGGACCAGCAGGGAATGATCATCCCGGTAGTCATCACAGTCTACACAGACAGATCATTCGACTTCGTGTGCAAGACACCGCCAGCCGCAGTCCTCATCAAGAAGGCAGCAGGCATCGAGCATGCATCCGGCGTTCCTAACAAGGAAAAGGTCGCAAGCATCACGCTCGCACAGGCAGAAGAGATCGCAAAGACAAAGATGCCGGATCTCAATGCAGCATCCCTCGAAGCAGCTACAGAGATGATCAAGGGAACAGCTCGCAGCATGGGAGTCACGGTAACTGAGTAATGAAGTGGGAGGCGAAAGCCGCATGCACCACAAGGAGGATTAAATGAAAAGATCAAAGAGATACCAGGAGCTCGCAAAGACATATGACAAGCATGAGCTCGTGGACGTGGAAACTGCAGTAAAGCAGCTCAAGAGCTTTGACAACGCAAAGTTCGACGAGACCGTTGAGATGCACTTCCGCCTCGGAGTAGACGGCAGACACGCGGATCAGCAGGTAAGAGGAGCTATGGTACTTCCTCACGGCACAGGCAAATCGAAGAAAGTCCTCGTATTTGCGAAGGGCCCTAAGGCAGAGGAAGCCACAGCGGCAGGCGCAGACTATGTAGGCGCTGAAGACATGGCAGAGAAGATCCAGAAAGAGAACTGGTTCGATTTCGACGCAGTCGTTGCGACACCGGACATGATGGGAGTCGTGGGACGTCTCGGTAAGGTCCTCGGACCTAAGGGACTCATGCCTAACCCTAAGTCGGGCACTGTAACGATGGACCTCGAGAAAGCTCTCGCCGACATCAAAGCAGGTAAGGTCGAGTACAGACTTGACAAGGCCAACATCATCCACTGCATCATCGGCAAGAAGTCCTTTACGGAGGAACAGCTGGTAGAGAACGCTAACGCGCTCATCCAGGCTATCGCAAAGGCCAAGCCGGCAGCAGCAAAGGGCCAGTACTTCAAGAGCATCAGCATCGCATCGACGATGAGCCCGGGAGTCAAGATCAACCCTGCAACAGTCACACAGTAAGCCGGAAGGCAGACAAAACAGAATATCCAACCTGAGACAGCAGGTGCGAAAGCTTAATTTCCTGCCGAGGTACAAAGATAGATTTTTATCGGAGACTGTCATACAGGTAGGACGGCAGGCGCGAAAGCGCCGGCCGGGCGGTAGGACAAGTCTCCATTTTGTACCTACAAGACTAGGCGAAGGGATATCGCCGGAAAGGAGAAACAATGTCTGTAGAAGCAAAAGCAGCCAAGCAGGTCGTCATCGACGAGATCAAGGAAAAGTTTGACAAGGCCGGATCCGTGGTAGTCGTTGATTATCTGGGACTCACTGTAGCCGAAGCCGATAAGATGAGAGCTGATCTCAGAAACGAAGGCGTCGACTTCACAGTATACAAGAACACTCTCATCAGAAGAGCCGTCGACGGAACCGATTTCGCCGGACTCGCTGAGGGAGACACACTGAAGGGCTCGACAGCACTCGCATTCAGCGGCGAAGAAGACGTTACAGCAGGTGCAAGAGTCGTTTCCAAGGCCATCAAGGACTTCAAGAAGATGGCATTCAAGGGCGGCGTCGTAGAAGGAACAGTCTATGACAAGACCCAGATCGAAGAGTTCGCAAGCATTCCGGGCAGAGACGTGCTCATCGCACGCTTCATGGGAAGCATCCAGAGCCCGATGACAAAGCTCGCTCTTACACTCAAGGCTATCGCAGAATCAAAAGAAGCGTAAGCTGAGAGAAACAGTAAATTCAAACGTAAGCGGCCGCAAGGCCATTCATCCGATTCAGAAAAAGGAGAAAAACAATGGATAAGGATAAAATCATCGAGGCTCTTAAGAGCATGAGCATTCTTGAAATCAACGAGCTGGTAAAGGCTCTTGAGGAAGAGTTCGGAGTAAGCGCAGTAGCAGTAGCAGCACCTGCAGCAGGCGGAGCAGCCGGCGGCGAGGCAGCAGAAGAGAAGAGCGATTTCAACGTTATTCTCAAGGAGATCGGCCAGGAAAAGATCAAGGTCATCAAGGCTGTCAGAGAAGCTACAGGTCTCGGCCTGAAGGAAGCAAAGGAACTCGTCGATTCCGCTCCTGCAACAGTCAAGGAAGGCGCGCTGCCTGACGAAGCTAACGCTCTGAAGGAAGCTCTGGAGGCTGTCGGCGCTGTCGTAGAACTCCAGTAATTCCGCGACAATCTCCGTCAGACTTTGTTGCTGCTCGAGAGCCGCTCACTTACATACTTCTGTGTATGCGCGATCGCAGCTCTCTCGCGCGCCTCGTCTGACAAAGATTCTCATCGGAATCCCGTATTCCGAAAATCTCTTCGCCGGATAAACAGGCGGAGATTCAGCAAAACTGTTACAAATTGGACCGTGCGATATCGGTCCGACCCACGCAATAAAATGAGCCCCGGCTTTCGAGGCTCATTTCGTGCGTAATAAGGGCCGCAAAAAGCGGCAAAAAACAGCATTTTTTCTGCATTTTTTAAGAAACAACAGAAGGAGCAAGATCAATGCCACAACCAATCAAAGTTGGAAGAAAAGAGCGTATGAGCTTTGCCAAGATCCATGAGGTCTGCGAAATGCCTAACCTCATCGATGTGCAGACAAAGTCGTACAAGTGGTTTATCGACGAGGGTCTCGGCGAGGTCCTCGAGGATGTATCTCCTATCCGCGACACAACGAACACTCTGAGTCTTGAGTTTGCGGACTACAAGTTCTCCGACACTCCGAAGTATGACCAGGAGGAGTGCAAGGAAAGAGACGCCACATACGCCACTTCCCTGACCGTAAAGGTCAGACTGATCAACCGCGAGACCGGCGAGATCAAGGAACAGGACGTATTCATGGGAGATTTCCCGCTCATGACAGAGAAGGGAACCTTCGTCTACAACGGAGCCGAGAGAGCCATCGTCACGCAGATGGTGCGTTCCCCGGGACCGTACTTTGACGTAGCGACCGATAAATCCAACCAGAGACTGTACAGCTCGCAGGTCATCCCTAACAGAGGCGCATGGCTCGAGTACGAGACGGACTCCCAGGGCATCCTTTATGTCAGAGTCGACAGGACGAGAAAGCAGCCGCTCACTTCGTTCCTCAGAGCTCTCGGCATCATCGATCCTGAGGCGCTCGCTCTCAGCAGCAACGAGGATATCATCGCCATCTTCGGCGAGGATGAGAGACTCATGCGCACTCTCGAGAAGGACACCACGAAGAACAGCGCCGAGGGACTCAGAGAGCTTTACAGAAGACTGAGACCGGGAGAGCCTCCTACAGTCGAGAACGCAAGGTCCATGCTCATGGCCCTTCTCTTCGACGAGAGGCGCTACGACCTGGCCAAGGTCGGCAGATTCAAGTACAACCGCAAGCTGGGACTCCACGACAGACTCGTTGACACGGTCGCCGCAGAGGATGTCATCGATCCTAACACCGGCGAAGTGCTCGTCGAGGAGGGCGGAGAGATCTCGAGATCCCTCGCCATGGAGATCGAGGACGCCGGCGTAGCATCCGTGCTCGTATACAGCAAGAACGAGGATGATGAGGAAGGCGTCGTCACGAAGGTCATCGGCAACAACTTCGTCGATCCTTCGAAGTACATCAAATTCGACCTCACTCCGTATAAGCTGTCCGAGAAGGTCTTCTATCCCGCTCTCATGGACATCATCGAAAAGTCCGAAGGAGACGAGGACAAGCTGAAGACCGCGATCGCAAACGGCAGAAGAGAGCTCAGCCCTAAGCACGTCATCCTGGAGGACATCATTGCCTCGATCAGCTACCTGATCAACCTGGAGCACGGCGTAGGCGACACGGACGACATCGACCACCTGAGCAACAGAAGGCTCAAGACAGTCGGCGAGCTGCTGCAGAACCAGTGCAGGATCGGCTTCGCAAGGATGGAGAAGACTATCAGAGAGAGGATGACTACCGAGAACTCGACGCCTCAGCAGCTCATCAACATCCGTCCTGTGACGGCGGCGATCAAGGAGTTCTTCGGATCTTCACAGCTGTCGCAGTTCATGGACCAGAACAACCCTCTGGCAGAGCTTACGCACAAGAGAAGACTTTCAGCTCTCGGACCGGGCGGTCTTTCGAGAGAAAGAGCCGGCATGGAGGTCCGTGACGTACACTATTCGCACTACGGCAGGATGTGCCCTATCGAGACTCCTGAAGGTCCGAACATCGGACTTATCGGATCGCTCACTACATACGGCATCATCAACGAGTACGGATTCATCGAGACGCCTTACCGCAAGGTGGACAAGAAGACAGGTATCGTAACAAAAGAGGTCAGGTACCTCGCGGCTGCAGATGAGGATCTCATGATCGTGGCCCAGGCCAACGAGCCGCTCGATGAAGAAGGACACTTCGTCAACAACAAGGTAGCCGTAAGGGGCATCAAGGGCGAGATCACCATGGTCCCTAAGACGGAAGTCGACTACATGGACGTATCTCCTAAGCAGGTAGTATCGGTAGCTACGGCGATGATCCCGTTCCTCGAGAACGACGACGCCAACCGTGCCCTGATGGGATCGAACATGCAGAGACAGGCGGTCCCTCTGCTGGTAACGGAGGCTCCGTACATCGGGACCGGGATCGAGTACAAGGCAGCCTGCGATTCGGGCGCTGTAGTGCTCTGCAGGAACGCCGGCACAGTAACCTTCGTCGACGCCGACATGGTAAAGGTCACAAGAGATGACGACGGCACGGTCGATGAATACAGGATGCTGAAGTTCAAGCGTTCCAACCAGGGAACATGCATCAACCAGAGACCTATCGTATCGTTTGGCGAGCACCTGGACGAGGGCGAAGTGGTAGCTGACGGACCTTCTACAAACATGGGCGAGATCTCGCTGGGCAAGAACCTGCTGATCGGATTCATGACATGGGAAGGCTACAACTACGAGGACGCCATCATCCTCAACGAGAGGCTGCTCATGGACGACGTGCTCACATCGCTCCACATCGAGAAGCACGAGTGCGAGGCCAGAGATACGAAGCTCGGACCTGAGGAGATCACAAGAGACATTCCGAACCTGCCTCAGGACATGCTCAAGGAGCTCGACGAGGAAGGCATCGTCAGGATCGGAGCCGAGGTCAAGTCGAACGACATACTCGTCGGAAAGCTGACCCCGAAGAGCGAGACAGACCTCACTCCTGAAGCGAGGATGCTGCGCGCGATCTTCGGCGAGAAGTCCAAGGAAGTCAGGGATTCGTCCCTCAAGCTGCCTCACGGCGAAGAGGGCATCGTCATCGACGTAAGAGTGTTCGACAAGAACAACAGCCAGGAGCTTCCGCCGGGAGTCAACAAGATCGTAAGAGTCTACGTTGCCACCAAGAGGAAGATCAACGTCGGCGACAAGATGGCGGGACGCCACGGAAACAAGGGCGTTATCTCAAGGATCCTGCCGCAGGAGGACATGCCGTTCAAGGAAGACGGCGAGCCGCTGCAGGTCATGCTGAACCCTCTGGGCGTACCGTCCCGAATGAACGTCGGACAGGTACTCGAGGTGCACCTCGGACTCGCGGCCAAGTCGAAGGGCTGGTATGTATCCACGCCGGTATTCGACGGCGCCAGCGAAAGGGACGTCATCAACCTGCTCAAGGAGGAAGGATATCCTGAAACCGGAAAGCTGAGACTCAGAGACGGCCGCACGGGCGAGTACTTCGACAGCCCTGTAACGGTGGGCTACATGTACATGCTCAAGCTCCACCACCTGGTAGACGACAAGATCCACGCCAGATCGACGGGCCCGTACTCGCTGGTAACACAGCAGCCGCTCGGCGGAAAGGCGCAGTTCGGCGGACAGAGATTCGGAGAGATGGAAGTATGGGCGCTCGAGGCTTACGGCGCGGCATACACTCTCCAGGAGATACTGACCGTCAAGTCCGACGATATCATCGGACGTACAAAGACATACGAAGCCATCATCAACGGAGTCAACATCCCTGAACCGGGTATCCCTGAATCGTTCAAGGTACTCATCAAGGAGCTCCAGGCGCTCGCTCTGGATATCCGCACAAAGGCCGGAGACGATTCCGAGATCAGGATCAGAGAGACATCCGAGTATGACGGCGCGCTGACCTTCGACAGGATGATCAGCGAAAACGACAGAAGAGCGGAGCGCGAAAGAAGAGAGCTCGAGCAGAATGCCGAGATGGCAGAGACTGCAGCTGAGATCAACGCCGCAGAAGCGGAAGAGGATGTCGAGCTCGATATCGACGCCGTATCTTCGATGATAGAGTCCATGGCCATGGCCGCGGCAGAGCCTGAGCCTGACATGGATCTCACGGAAGCTGTTGAGATGGACAGCCTCGAGGCGCTCGCTGAAGAAGAAGCGAATGCCGATGAGGAATCCGGGGATGAAGAGTAAAGGAGGAAGACATGACGATTACAGACAACAACCAGGATCTCAGAAATATCGAGTCCCTCCAGATCAAGCTCGCATCCACGGAGGCCATGCTCGAGTGGTCGCACGGCGAAGTCACAAAGCCTGAGACCATCAACTACAGATCGCTCAAGCCGGAGTTCGACGGCCTGTTCTGCGAGAGGATCTTCGGACCTACGAAGGACTGGGTATGCGGCTGCGGCAAGTACAACAAGATCAGATACAGAGGACTCATCTGCCCGTACTGCGGAGTAGAGGTCACAAAGGCGAAGGTCAGGAGAGAGAGGATGGGACACATCGCGCTCGTTTCTCCTGTATCCCACATCTGGTACTTCAAGGGCATCCCTTCGAGGATCGGCCTCGTACTGGACATGACGCCGAAGGAACTCGAAAAGGTACTGTACTTCGCGTCCTATGTGGTCACTGACCCGGGCGACACGCCGTTCGAGTACAAGCAGATCATCGAGGAAGAAGAGTACAACGAGGCGCGCGAGATCTACGGGAAGAGCTTTGAGGCCGGCATGGGCGCCGAAGCCGTCAAGAAGCTTCTCGAGGCCATCGACGTCGATGCCAGAGCAGAAGAGCTCAGAGAGCAGCTCAGGAAGGCGTCCGGCCAGAAGAAGATCAGACTCGTCAAGATCCTCGAGGTCATCGAGGCGTTCAAGCAGTCCGGCAACAGGCCTGAGTGGATGATACTCGACGTGATCCCTGTTATCCCGCCTGATCTGAGACCTATGGTACAGCTCGACGGAGGCAGGTTCGCTACATCCGATCTGAACGACCTTTACAGAAGGGTCATCAACAGAAACAACAGACTCAAAAAACTGGGCGAGCTCGGAGCTCCGGACATCATCATCCGCAACGAGAAGAGGATGCTGCAGGAGTCGGTGGACGCTCTGATCGACAACGGCAGAAGAGGAAGAGCCGTTCAGGGAGCGGGCGGACGCAAGCTCAAGTCCCTGTCCGACATGCTCAAGGGCAAGCAGGGAAGGTTCCGTCAGAACCTGCTCGGCAAGCGTGTAGACTTCTCGGGACGTTCCGTAATCGTGGTAGGACCGGATCTGAAGTTCTATCAGTGCGGACTTCCTAAGACGATGGCGCTCGAGCTGTTCAAGCCGTTCATCATGAGAGAGCTCGCTGACAGAGATCTCGCTCAGAACACGAAGCAGGCAAGAGTCATGGTCGAAAGAGCAGACCCTGAGGTCTGGGACGTTCTTGATTACATCATCAAGGATCACCCTGTGCTCCTGAACCGTGCCCCTACACTGCACAGACTCGGCATCCAGGCATTTGAGCCGGTGCTCGTCGAGGGCAAGGCCATCAAGCTGCATCCGCTGGTATGTACGGCGTTCAACGCCGACTTCGACGGAGACCAGATGGCCGTTCACGTTCCTCTTTCGGTAGAGTCGCAGGCTGAGGCGAGGTTCCTCATGCTTTCGGTCAACAACATCCTGGCTCCTAAGGACGGTTCGCCTATCACGGTGCCGACCCAGGACATGATCCTCGGATCATACTACCTGACACATCCGGGCAGCGAGGAAAGAGGCCGTTCGCTCGAGAAAGGCGACGGGAAGTGCTTCGCGGACTACGATGAGATGATCATGGCCTATGACGCGGGAGCAATCGGCATCCACGCAAGGGTCAAGGTCCGCCGCTTCGCGCACGAAGGCGATCCGGGACAGCTGGTGGAATCCACGGTCGGAAGATTCATCTTCAACCACGGACTTCCGCAGGACCTCGGCTTCGTTGACAGGGAGAAGGATCCGTACTCACTCGAGGTGGACTTCCTCTGCGACAAGAAGGCGCTCGGAAAGATCATCGCGGCGTGCTTCAAGGCCCACGGCAACACTGAGACGGCCCTGATGCTCGACTACATCAAGGATACAGGCTACCATTACTCGACACTCAGCGCTGTAACGATCAGCATCTCCGACATGGAGATCCCGGCTGCGAAGGCCGAGATCGTAAGCGAAGCAGAGAAGAAGGTCGACCAGTACGAAACTCTCTACAGAAGGGGACTCATGTCCGACAAGGAGAGATACGACAAGGTCATCGAGACATGGAGAAATGCCACGGATGATACGGCCAACGCTCTGATGGACAACCTCGGAACGATGAACAACCTCTACATCATGGCAAGCTCCGGAGCCAGAGGTAACAAATCCCAGATCAGCCAGATCGGCGGCATGAGAGGACTGATGGCGAACGCGACAGGTCATACGGTAGAGATCCCGATCAAGTCGAACTTCAGAGAGGGACTGTCCATACTGGAATACTTCATTTCGTCCAACGGTGCCCGCAAGGGACTTACCGATACGGCTCTGAGGACGGCCGACTCCGGATATCTGACCAGAAGACTGGTAGATATCTCGCACAGCATCATCATCAATGAGCAGGACTGCGGAACGGAAGACGGCGTCGAGATAAGGGCGTTCAGAGACGGAAAGGAAGAGATCGAAAAGCTCTGGCTGAGGATCGCCGGCAGATATGCCAACGAGGACGTTGTCGATCCTGAAACGGGAGAAGTCCTTGTGGCTGCCAACGAGTACATCACTGACGACATGGCGAAGACCATCGAGGACCGCGGCATCGAGACAGTGAAGATCAGATCGGCAATGACATGCCGCGCGAAGACAGGCCTCTGCGCCAAGTGCTACGGCAAGAACATGGCGACGGGCAGACTCGTCCAGCAGGGCGAAGCTGTAGGCATCATCGCGGCTCAGTCGATCGGCGAGCCGGGTACCCAGCTCACCATGAGAACGTTCCATACGGGCGGCGTTGCCGGTTCGGACATCACCCAGGGTCTTCCTAGAGTCGAGGAGCTGTTCGAGGCCAGAAAGCCTAAGGGTCTTGCAGAGATCTGCGAAGCCGACGGCGTCGTGACAGCCATCGAACCGAGAGAAGACAACAAGACTGACGTGATCGTCGAAGAAAAGGGCGGCGAGAGAAATTACGTGATCCCGTTCGGAGCAAGGCTCAACGTCAAGGTCGGCGACGAAGTGCATGCCGGCGACCAGATCACGAAGGGACCGCTCGATCCTCACGACATCATGAGGCTCAACGGCGTGCAGGGCGTGTATGAATACCTCCTGAGAGAAGTGCAGAGAGTGTACAAGAATCAGGGTGTAGACATCAACGACAAGCACATCGAGATCATCGTCAGCCAGATGCTCTCCAAGTACAAAGTGGAGAAGTCCGGCGACACGAGGCTCCTTCCTGGCGGACAGTACTCCAGGAGAGAGGTCGAAGCCGCAAACGAGGCTGCCGAGGCAGAAGGCGGAGAGCCATGCACGGCAAACAGGCAGCTGCTCGGTATAACCAAGGCAGCGCTGGCTACATCCTCGTTCCTCTCGGCTGCGTCCTTCCAGGAGACAACGAGAGTCCTGACAGACGCGTCCATCAAGGGCAAGACGGACAGGCTCGAAGGTCTCAAGGAGAACGTCATGATCGGTAAGCTGATACCGGCAGGTACCGGCATGAAGAGATACGGAGACGTAAAGCTCGATTACGGCGAATACGAAGACTTCGTCAACGGCAGAGACGAAGACGAAGACGAGATCCATATCGAAGGTCTTGAGGAGACCAATGTTGCTCCTGAAGGCGAAGAGGAGATCAAAGTATACGGCGAGGTAGCTATCGTCGAATAGCATCACGGGCGGAGCGCATTGACCATTGCGCTCCGCTCTTTTTGCTGAAAGTCGTTGACATATCAGGGACTTGCTAGTAAAATATACAAGTTCGAGTGCGCCCTCGGAACGGACGGCGCGCAAGAGTAAAAAATCTTTGAAGAAAGGAGAAAAGAATGCCTACAATCAACCAGTTAGTACGTCAGGGCAGACAGAGCTCAGTAAAGAAATCGACAGCTCCTGCGCTCGGTAAGAACATGAACACACTTCGCAAGACTCTTACCGACGTAAACTCCCCTCAGAAGAGAGGCGTATGCGTAGCAGTAAAGACTGTCACTCCGAAGAAGCCGAATTCGGCTCTCAGAAAAGTCGCAAGAGTTCGTCTGACGAACGGAATGGAAGTCACAGCTTACATTCCCGGTATTGGCCACAATCTGCAGGAGCACAGCGTTGTTCTCGTAAGAGGCGGCAGGGTCAAGGACCTCCCGGGTGTGAGATATCACATCATCAGAGGTACTCTCGACGCTTCCGGCGTAGCAGATCGCGGACAGGGCCGTTCCAAGTACGGAGCGAAGAAGCCTAAGAAAAAATAGAAGTTAGAAGTACAAGGGCATTCTTTATTTCATATAAAGAGCGCCGCGGGAGCAGATACGCGAGTAAGACGGCCGGATGGACCGCCTGAAGAAATTCGCGGGGCTGCTAACGAGTACCGACCTGAATTTACAAGGAGGGAAGAGAAGTGCCAAGAAAAGGTAACACACCCAAGAGAGAGGTTCTTCCTGATCCTGTCTACGGCAGCGTAGTAGTTGCCAAGCTGATCAACAGCATCATGCTCGACGGCAAGAAGGGCGTTGCCCAGACGATCGTCTATGATGCATTCGACACGATCAGAGAGAAGACAGGCGAGGAACCGCTGGAAGTATTTGAAAAGGCAATGAACAACATCATGCCTGTTCTCGAAGTTAAAGCCAGAAGGATCGGCGGTGCGAACTATCAGGTGCCTATCGAGGTAAGACCTGAGAGAAGGCAGACTCTGGGCATCAGATGGCTGACCAACTACACCAGGGCAAGAGGCGAGAGGACCATGTCCGAAAGACTCGCTGCAGAGCTCATGGATGCAGCCAACAACACAGGTTCTTCCGTTAAGAAGAAGGAAGACACCCACAAGATGGCAGAGGCCAACAAGGCGTTCGCACACTTCAGATTCTAATCTGTGCGTATGGTTATTACTAAAGATAAGCAGCAGGAAAGGAGGAAATAATGGGAAGAAAATTCAGCCTCGAGAAAACGCGCAACATCGGCATCATGGCTCACATCGACGCCGGCAAGACGACTACAACGGAGAGAATCCTCTTCTACACAGGCCGCACCCACAAGCTGGGTGAAACGCATGAAGGCGCCGCTACCATGGACTGGATGGAGCAGGAACAGGAGCGCGGGATAACCATTACTTCCGCCGCTACTACTGCACAGTGGCATGACACCAGGATCAACATCATCGATACTCCGGGACACGTCGACTTCACCGTTGAGGTCGAAAGATCGCTCAGAGTCCTCGACGGAGCAGTCATGGTGCTCTGCGCCAAGGGCGGCGTGGAGCCTCAGAGCGAGACCGTATGGAGACAGGCTGAGAAGTACGGAGTGCCGAGGATGATTTTCGTCAACAAGATGGATATCCTGGGAGCCAATTATTTCCATGTCCTCGACATGATACGCGACAGGCTCAAGGCGAACGCGGTCGCCGTGCAGCTGCCGATCGGATCGGAAGCTGATTTCATCGGAGTCATCGACCTCATCACCATGAAGGCCGAGATCTACCACGACGACGACCTGGGCAAAGCCTTTGACGAAAAGGATATCCCTGAGAATATGCTCGACGAGGCCAAAGCGTGGAGAGACAGGATGCTCGAATCCGTAGCCGAGTGCGACGAGGACCTCATGATGAAGTACCTCGAAGGCGAAGAGATCACCGAGGATGAGATCAAGAAGGTCATCCGCAGGGAGACCATCAAGGGCAACATGTATCCGGTGTTCTGCGGATCGGCATACAAGAACAAAGGCGTTCAGCTGATGCTCGACGGAGTCGTGGATTACATGCCGTCGCCCCTGGATATCCCTGCCATAAAGGGAACCAATCCTTACACCAAGAAGGAAGAAGAGCGCCACGCTGACGACAACGGACCGTTCTCGGCCCTCGCGTTCAAGATCATGGCCGACCCTTATGTGGGCAAGCTCGCATTCTTCAGGGTGTACTCCGGAACTCTCGAGTCCGGCAAGCATGTATACAATGCCACGAAGGACCGCAAGGAGAGGATCGGACGCATACTGCAGATGCACGCCAATCACAGGGACGAGATCGACATGGTCTATTCCGGAGATATCGCCGCTGCGGTAGGACTCAAGTTCACCACTACGGGCGACACTCTCTGCGATCAGAAGGCGCCTGTCGTGCTCGAATCGATGGAATTCCCTGATCCTGTTATCGAGATCGCCATCGAGCCGAAGACCAAGATAGGCCAGGAGAAGATGGGCATCGCCCTCGCCAAGCTGGCAGAGGAGGACCCTACATTCAGGACCTACACGAACCCTGAAACAGGCCAGACGATCATCGCCGGAATGGGCGAGCTCCACCTGGAGATCATCGTCGACAGACTGCTCAGAGAGTTCAAGGTCGAGGCCAATGTCGGCAAGCCGCAGGTCTCCTACAAAGAGACTGTCACGACCACTGCCGATGTGGACTGCAAGCATGCCAAGCAGACAGGCGGAAGTGGACAGTACGCTCACGTCAAGATCAGACTCTATCCGAGAGAGCCTGGCGAAGGCTTCGAATTCAAGAACTCCATCGTCGGAGGAGCTATTCCTAAGGAATACATCCCGAAGGTGCAGGAGGGTATCGAGGAAGCCATGCAGGCCGGACCTCTGGCCGGCTACAATGTAGTCGATGTCGGAGTCGAGCTCTATGACGGTTCGTATCACGAAGTCGACTCGTCAGACATGGCGTTCAAGGTCGCGGGCTCCAAGGCGTTCAAGGAAGCAGTAATGAAGGCGAAGCCGGTGCTGCTCGAGCCTATCTTCAAGGTAGAAGTGACCGTTCCTGACAACTACATGGGCGATGTCATCGGCGACATCAGCTCCAGAAGAGGCAGGATCGAGGGCTCGGATATCGAGAACGGAGCCGCGGTCATCAGAGGATTCGTGCCGCTTTCCGAGATGTTCGGATATGCGACGGACCTCAGATCGAGGACGCAGGGAAGAGGCATCTACACGATGCAGTTCGACCACTTTGAAAGATTACCGGAATCATTAGCTGAGAAGATTATCAAATAAGGAGAATAAAATGGCTAAGCAGAAATACGAAAGAACCAAACCGCATATCAACATCGGTACGATCGGCCACGTTGACCACGGTAAGACAACTCTTACAGCAGCTATCACATCCGTACTGAACAGAAAGTACGGACTCGGCGGAGACGTAGCGTTCGACCAGATCGACAAGGCTCCGGAAGAGAGAGAAAGAGGAATCACTATCTCGACAGCACACGTAGAGTATGAGACACCGAACAGACACTATGCTCACG
>Ga0310695_10009254_pt1 | contig 14868 bp, 9 predicted proteins | sample RumenRJG_04DNA_FD_203882 | JGI IMG/M metagenome (GOLD analysis project Ga0310695, IMG submission 203882) | Bovine rumen microbial communities from Lethbridge, Alberta, Canada - RJG_04 (v2) (version 2) | ecosystem: Host-associated > Mammals > Digestive system > Stomach > Rumen | place: Canada... | reverse complement strand
CAAAGTCAAGCTGGTCGTAAATGCTATACGGGTTTGCACGGCGCACGTCAAAGTTCACGCCGCTGGCGCGGAGCACAGGGCCAGAGCAACCGTAAGCGATCGCGTCTTCTTTGCTCAAAACGCCAATGCCGATGCTACGTTCCAACACGATGATGTTTTTCGAAAGGAATCTTTCGTAGTCCTTCATCGTATCTTCCATGTGGTCGAGGAATGCTTTCACGCGCGGGATAAACGTATCCGGCACGTCATAGCGGCTTCCGCCCGGTCTAAAGAAGTTTGTCGTAAGGCGAGAACCTGTCACTTCTTCGAGCATGTCGTGAATCATTTCTCGTTCCTTGAAGCCGAACAAGAGGCAAGTCTGTCCGCCAAGGTCACCGCCAAAGCAACCGTAGAACACCAAGTGCGATGCAATGCGGCCAAGTTCCTGGAGCATCACGCGGATGTATTCGCCACGGAGCGGAACGCCTACGTTCATGCCCTTTTCAAGAGCAATGACAACGCCCAAGTTGTTCTGGATAGCGGTCAAATAGTCCTGACGGTCCGACATCGCGATGTACTGCAAGTAGCTCATCGATTCCGCTTGCTTTTCCATACCGCGGTGGATATAGCCAAAGTGCGGGACAACTTCTACAATGGTCTCACCGTCCATGCGGAGTGTGAGTCGCAAAGCACCATGTGTACTAGGGTGCTGCGGACCCATGTTGATAAAAAATTCTTCAGTATTCGATTTGCGTTCGAGGCGAAATCCCGGAGGTAACTGATGACTCATATAGGCCTCCTAATCATTTCCGGGTGGGTAAAGTCTTTACGGAGCGGGTAACCCACGAAGTCCTTGTCGAGGAATATGCGGCGAAGGTCGGGGTGATTTTCAAACTTGATGCCGAACATGTCGTAAACTTCGCGTTCCTTGATTTCTGCACCGGGGTAGAGGTGAGAGATTGTGGGGACACTTGCCAAAAGCGATGTCGGGCGTTTTTCTTCGTCAATCGAGAAGTCTTTCTTGAGCTGTACGCAGAGGAAAATCTTGTGGCCGATTTCAAGACTACGGAGCATCGTCACCATGTCGAAGTGATCGTCGTAGTCAATCGCGGTCACGTCAATCAGGTAATCCATCTTGAATTCAGGATCGTTCTTGACAAATTCAACGACGTTCAGGTAGTCTTCCTTTTCGAGCATGACTTCGAGCGGACAATCCGCCGGCATCTTGGCGACGACATCTTCTGGAGTGTCTTCACCGCGCGTATGCACGGTCACGTTCGGGAACTTGGCGCGGAGCTTTGTGAAAAGTTCAATCTGCGTCATGCCAAAGCGCTTGGCGGGTACGCGTTCCACTTCCGGCATATCCGGCTTTTTCACGCGAATCGGCTTAAAAGTGCTCTTGTAGTCCGGATTTTCTTCCTTGAACTTCGCGCGGGCTTCGGCCATCTGCTCGTCTTTCATTTCTTCAAGGGCAGCCCAAGTCTTCGCGGCTTCGCGATAGCGGTCCATCGTCGAAACGTCTTTTGGTTCACCTTCATGCCACGGGTTGCGGCAAGTTTCTTTAAGGATCTTTTCGCGGAGCGTCAAAAGTCCATGGAACAATGCTTCGGGACGCGGCGGGCAGCCGGGAACGAACACATCGACCGGAATCAAGTTCTGTGCACCACGGACAACGGAATAGTTGTCGTAGATGAACGGGCCGCCGCTAATCGTGCAGGCGCCCATAGCGATGACGTATTTCGGACCGGGAATTTGTTCCCAAAGCATCTGGATGGCTGGTGCCATGCGGCGGGTAATTGTTCCAGCCAAAATAAACAAGTCCGCCTGTCTCGGGGACGAGCGGAACACTTCAGAGCCAAAACGGGCAATGTCATAACGAGCCATAGAACTCGACATCATTTCGATGGCGCAGCAGCTAGTACCGTATGTCAAAGGCCAAATGGAGTTTGCACGGGCCCAGTTCACAACATAGTCGATGGCGTTTACAACGTACTTTCCACCGGGAATCGGGTCCAAGATCTTTGGAGCTAAATTGATTATTCCCATTTGAGAATTCCTTTTTTCCAGGCGTAAGCAAGGCCCGAAACGAGAATCGCAATGAAGATGATAAGGTCAATAATGACGACTGATGGCGGGAGCGCTGTGTGGCCTGCCATGATTTCCTTGAAGTTCATCATGACGGGGAAGAGGAACAGCGCTTCGATGTCAAACACGAGGAAGAGCAAGGCGAACAGGTAGTAGCCCACCTTGAACTGAATTCTTGCGTTGCCGATGGTTTCCATACCGCATTCGTACGGAGCCATCTTGTTCTTTGTCTTCTTGGTGCGGTAGCCTAGCAATAGGCCCGTGACGGTTGCCGCCGCCGCGATAAACGCGCCCAGAAAAAGAAATATGGATAGAATGATGTATTCAGACATTTTTAGGTTATAGGTTGTAGGTTATAGGTTGTAGGAGACAGGTGAAGTTATACACATGTTGTGTGTATATATTAGGTGGCGAAGCCACGATTATATTCCTAATACCTAACACCTGTTACCTAATCCCTTACTAATAGAAATTCTGCAAGTCCTGGACGGTTCCGAATAGCGTGTTGGCTATCTGGAAACGGTCCAGAACGTGTTTCAACAAGTCCTTAAATTCATCGATTGTGCCTGCGTTCATGGTATTCAACTTGCCTTGAATATCACTCACGAATCCGTAAACGACAGGGCTCGATTTCATGCCCTGCATTTCCCCACTCCATTGCTGCAACACTTTGTCCGTATCGATTCTGGCGATGACATATCGCGTCGTCGAAAGCAGTTCCTGCAAAAAGTGCACGAGAAAAATTTCTTCTTGCAAGATACCCCAGCGTTTGTCCTTAGAGTAAAGCGAAGAATTTTCCGCCTTGCCGTAGAAAATCGCAGCTTGCGCATATTCGAGGCATGTCATCAGGAGACGTTCATAACGCTTGATGTCCTTGCTCAAATGCTGGTACCATGCATTGTTTTCTTCTGGCGTAGATTCTTTGACTTCTGCAATTTCATTCGGAAACAGCGCACGGAACGCGTAATACACTTCTTCGTAATAGCGGTTCCTCATGCGGCAGTTGAACGCACGGTTTTTTTGTGTGTAGTCGCAATGGTGTAGGGACGATATCATGCTTTTTCAACCCCTCTGACGCCCTCGACTTGCCTTATCTTGGTCACAATGGCATCAACCTGGTCCTTGCGGAACGCCTTGAATTCCATGCGGATGCGTCCTGTGTACTGGGCGCTCGCGATGCTCATTCTGTCTAGCGACAAGTTTTCGTCTTTCAGAACCATCAGGATGCTTAGCGGCAAGTTCCTGCGGTTGTCAGTTTCAATCGTGAGGTGCGTTGTAAATGGTTTTGTGACATCGGCGCTCCAGTCAACGGGCAGGCGTTGGTCGGTCGGCAAGTCCTTGAGGCAAGGGCAATCGCTCTTGTGGACTTCAATACCGATCTGCGGGCGCATCACGCCGACAATCTTATCGCCCGGAACAGGGCCGCAGCAGCTTGCAAAATGGATGAGGAGACTGGTCTCATGACCAATCATCAACGGCATTTCGTCGGTGAGCGTGTTGTCCATGTCTTTTCCGAATTTCGGGTAGAAGCGGAGCGCTGTCGTTTCCTTGGAAATGTCGTTTCCGCCGTTCAAGAAGCGGTGGATGTCCTGGAGCGGCAGTTCGCCCTGACCTAGCTTTTCGAAAAATTCATTGAGGCTCGTCATGCCGAAGTACTGTAGAATGGCTTCGTCTTTTGGCCTCTTGTCCTTTTCGATCTTGAGGAGGCGGAGTTCACGTGTCCAGATTTCCTTACCGAGGCTGCGGGACTGGATGATGATGCTTGTCTTCATCCACTTGCGGAGTTCTTGCTTTGCCTTGATGGTTTTTACCATGTTCAGCCATTCTGGACTCGGTTCCTGGTTCGGGCTCTTTAAAATCTGAATGGTTGCACCATGCGGTACAGGTTCATCAAGGCTCACGACCTTGTCGTTAATGCGGGCGCCGATGCAGTGCAGGCCGAGTTCCGAATGCACAGCGAATGCAAAGTCCAAAACGATGGCGCCTTCGGGGAGTTCAATCGAAGCGCCCTTCGGGGTAAACACCGTCATGCCTTCGGGCTTCAAGTCCACCTTCAAGAAGTCGAGGTATTCCTTGGAGTCCGAGATTTCGGATTGCAGCTTGACCATGTGGTCGAGCCAGGCGAGTTCTTCGCCTTCGTGCTGCGTTTCCATCTTGTAGGCCCAGTGGGCGGCGAATCCTTTTTCGGCGGTTAAGTCCATGTCCTTTGTGCGGATTTGGACTTCGACCATCTTGTTTTCAGGACCGATAACCGTTGTATGGATACTCTGGTAAAGGTTTGGCTTCGGGGTTGCGATATAGTCCTTGAAACGGCTTTGCAAAGGCGTCCAGAGGTTGTGAACGTAACCCAGAGCGAGGTAGCATTCCGGAATTGTCTCGACGATGATGCGGATGGCGAAAATGTCGAAGATGTCTTCGAACCCGCAACCGCGTGCAATCATCTTGTTATAGATGCTGTATATATTCTTGGTGCGCCCCTGGATGGTGCAGTCGAAGTCTTCGAGGGCCATCTTGATCTGGAGCGGCCCGATCACGGACTGTACGTAGTTTTCGCGCTTTTCCTTGTTCTCGATGAGGGCGTCAACGAGCTTCTGGTACTCATCCGGGTTTACGTACTTGAAGCTCAAGTCTTCGAGTTCGGTTTTCAGCTTGTATAGACCGAATCTATGGGTGAGCGGCACGTAAATATCGAGCGTTTCCTGGGCGATAATCTTTCGCTTTTCGGGCTTCATGTATCGCATGGTGCGCATGTTGTGGATGCGGTCAGCGATCTTGATCATGATGACGCGCGGGTCTTTCGCCATGGCCGTAATGAGCTTACGGTAGGTGCTTGCCTTTTGCGCCGTCTTGCTTGCCTCCTGGACTGCGGTAATCTTTGTCACCGCATCGACCATGAAAGCCGTGTCTTCGCCAAAAAGTTCTGAAATTTCACTGAGGGTATGCGGGGTGTCTTCCACCACGTCGTGCAATAAGCCTGCTAGTACCGTTGCCTGGTCTTGCTTTAAGTCTGCAAGAATCTTGGCCACTTCGTAAGGGTGTTCTGTGTAGGGCATGCCACTTTTGCGGTATTGACCATCGTGGGCATCGGCAATAAAGGCTATAGCTTTTCTAAGAATCCCTTCGTCTAGCTTTGGATTCTTTTTAAGGAGTACATTTACAATGTGCTCCTGATTCGTTGTAAATTTAGCCTGATCCATCATTCCCAATTTATCTAATAATTTGATACATAAGCGTCTTTTTTTTGGAAATATGCCAAAAATAAGACAAAAAAATGCGTTCTTCGGTTTAAAGATCGTAAAAAATCTGAAAAAAGATTTGAAATGTTTCTAGCCTGTTGTAACTCTTACAACAAAAATAATATTACACCGAGTCTTGTTCTTTTAGATTAGATTAATTTAAAGAACAACAATTTTGCCGAATTCTCGGCTGTTGTTGGGGTTGGTATACAATGAATAAGTGGATGAAACTAATGCCTGTGGCTGTAGCTGCCTTTGGCTTATTGGCGTGCGGTGATGACAAATTGCCATCAGACGTGCAATGTTTAACACCAGAATGTCTTGATGGATATTGGAGTTCTTCGAGCGAAGCGCCTGACAATGGTGCTAGTTCTAGCTCATCCGCAGAAGAGGCGGGTGAGTCCAGTTCTTCGGACAATCTGCAATCTCCATCGAGCGGTATGGACGGGACTTTGTCCAGTAGCGGTGTCGGGCCTGTTGAAGGTTCTTCTAGCTCTGCATCGCTAAGCTCTGGGCTTGAAGGCTCAAGCTCGAGCGTACATCACCATCGTTCCAGCAGCTCTGTTGCGGAACCTCCGGTTGAATCGAGTTCTGCTGTAGCGCCGGTGAGTTCGAGTGCTACTGAACCGCCGCCGTCCCCGGTGAATGAATTTGTTGAAGACCACCGCAGCGAATGCCAGATTGGCAATATCCCGTCGAGCGTGGACAACGCAAAACTCCCGGACCCGTTCAAAAAGCTTGATGGTACGCGCATTTCGTCCAAGGCCGATTGGAAGTGCCGTCGCGAAGAAATCGGTGCCATGTACGAAAAGCTCATGTTCGGTACAAAGCCGCGTAACCCGGAAAAGGTTGAAGGCAGCTATTCCGGCGGAAAGCTCACCATCAAGGTGACCGACAAGGGCAAATCCGGTTCGTTCTCCGTGAAAATCAGCAACGCGGGTACGAAGGATAAGCCGAAGCCGGCCATGATCGGTTTTGGCGGTGGCATGATGGGCGGTTGCGGAAGCCTCGGCAACGCGACGAACGGTCTTGATATCGCTCAGATTACGTTTAACCCGGATGACGTCGCTCCCGAAAGCGGTGGCGGTATGTTCTTCCAGCTTTATAACCAGGGTCAGGGCACCATCATTGCATGGGCTTGGGGCGTAAGCCGCATTATCGACGCTCTCGAAAAGACTCCGGAAGCGGGTATCGACGTGAAGCACCTCGCCATGACAGGTTGCTCTCGCTGGGGCAAGGGTACTCTTGCCGTGGGCGCATTCGACGAACGCATCGCACTTACGATTCCGCAGGAATCCGGTTCCGGTGGCGCATCGCTTTGGCGCGTGGGCGCTCAGGTCAACAAGCAGAAGGGCAAGCAGTTTGTGCAGGGCCTTGCTAGTGCCGGTACCGAAGGCAAGTGGATGATTTCTAGCTTCAAGAACTACGATGGCAAGGAAAATACGCTCCCGTTCGACCAGCACATGTTGGTTGCCATGGTGGCTCCGCGTGCGCTCCTCATCCTCGACAATGCCGGCCAGGAATGGTTGGGCGAAGTTCCGTCGAACTATTGCGGACAAGCTTCTAAGGAAGTTTATGACGCTCTCGGTGCAACGGAAAATTACACCTACAGCCAGGAAGGCGGTCACGGTCACTGCCAGCTTCCGAACGGACAGTTCGACGAAGTCAAGGACTTTATGAACAAGTTCTTGCTCGGCAAGGATGCTAAGACGGGTAAGATTGATTATACCAAGAATACTCAGACGATTAGCTTCAAGAAGTCCGAATGGATTGACTGGGAAACACCTAGCTTGAAGTAGTTTTTTAGTCGTTAGTCATTAACAGAAAGGCCTCGCAACCGCGAGGCTCTTTCTGTATAAACAGTTTTCTGTCTACTTCCGACTTCCTACTGTCTACCAATTTAAAGAGATTCCTGGAACTTGTGGAACTTGTCCAAAAGTTCTGCGTAGGTCTTTGTTGCTTCAAGCTGCGGGAACTGGGCTACGATGGAATCCGGTGCGCAGAAGAAGCAGCCCTTGTCGGCCTGCTTGAGCATGCCCGTGTCGTTGAACGAGTCACCTGAGGCAAACACCTTGAAGTTGAGTTCCTGCAAGTGCTTCACGACTTTCGTCTTCTGATCGCTCATGCGCAAGTGGTAACCCTTGATCATGTCGTTTTCGACCACGAGATTGTGGCAGAAAATCGTCGGGAATCCAAGATTCTTCATGATGGGGTAGGCAAATTCCTGGAACGTGTCCGAGAGGATGATCACCTGAGCTTCGTCGCGGAGAGTGTCCATGAAGTCGCGGGCACCTTCGAGGAGTCCGAGATTTGCAATAACGTTCTGGATGTCAGAGAGCTTGATGTTTTCGCGTTCGAGAATCTTGATGCGGCCCTTCATGAGCACATCGTAGTCGGGTATGTCGCGCGTGGTGAGGCGGAGGTCCTTGATGCCCGTCTTTTCGGCGACGGCAATCCAGATTTCTGGCGCAAGAACGCCTTCCAGGTCAAGAGTGACAACACATTGCTTAGTAAACATAATGATTAGTTATTAGTTGATAGTTACTAGTTAATAGTTTTATTGTTTGTCAGAGAACTAGTTGCTGTGTCATCCTGAGCGAAGTCGAAGGATCTCTAGTAACTAGTAACTCCGAACTAGGAACTTTTTTTTCTCTCGTCTATAATTTCTTGCATATCCGCAGGTGTAATCGTGTAGTTTGTGCGGCAGAAGTCGCAGACGACGTTCAAGTCCTTGTTTTCGCTGCTGAGTTCCTGCAAGTCCTTGAGCGGGAGCGTTGCAAGGGTTGCGAGCATGCGGTCCTTGCTGCATGGGCAGAAGGGCTTCGGGTCGATTTCGCGCACGACTTCGATGTCGTAGGGGCCGCGGAGCTGGTCTAAAAGTTCGTCAAGGTCAAAACCCTTGTCTGCTTTGTACATGTCGCAGAACTTCGGAAGGTTTTGCACGATGACTTCGATCAGGTTGATGTCCTTGTCCTCGAGGTCCGGGAAAGCCTCGATGTAGAAACCTGCGGCGTAGTCCAGATGGCTCGGGTCCTGAACGTTGTACTGTGCTTCAATGCCCACGGCAGAACGAATTTGTTCGGACTGCAAGAGGTATGTGGCGAGGTTCTGGCCTACGGAGACGGACGGAGCTTCGATGATGCTTTCGTGAACGCGCTTGCCCTGTTCGTTCAGCTTTACGACTTGCACGTGTTGCGGCACGAGCGCTGGTTCGTTTGCGCCTATAGCCTGGAGTTCTGCCTGCGGAATCATGGCGCGGACAAGACCCATCGGAGTGGAGTCCGTCTGAATCTTTGTAATTTCGCCACCAAAAGTCGTGGTGTAAGAAACGGTTCCTGCGAATTTAAGCCCTGCACTGAGGAAAATGCTTGCGATAGAGTTTTCTGCAAGCAGCTTGAGTGCAAAACCTTTAGCGTTGTGGTGCCGACCGATTTCATTCATGGTCTCTGTTAAATCGACCACAATAAGGCGGAAGGGCGTTTTCTTGCCCGTCGCACGGATGATTCTATCTTTGAAATTCATAGCCCAAATATAGAATTTAACGGGATTACCGACTGAGAATAGGATGAAAAATGGAATGAGAATGCGCTATTTTTACTAAAAAATGTGATAAATAAACTAAAAAAAAGCTATAATAATTAAATAAAGTTATCGGAGGTTTTATGCAGATACTTGTCCTGTTGGCAGATGGTTTTGAAGAAACGGAATTCGTGGTTCCTGTAGATTTGTGGCGTCGTGCCGGTTTTAAGGTGACTGTCGCTTCTGTTTCGGGAGCAGATATTGTCGATGGCCTTCATGGGCTCAAAATCCAGTCAGATGTGGCCTTGAGCAAGCTTGAACCCACCGATTTTGATGCTGTTTTCCTGCCTGGAGGCGGTGTCGGCGTACAGAATCTCAAGGCTAGCGCCGCTGTTGAAACCGCAATTTGCAGCCTTAATGACGATAATAAATGGGTTCTAGCTATCTGTGCTGCGCCGACAGTTCTTAGCAAGGCTCGAATTCTTGTGGATAGAAAGGCTACATGTTACCCCGGCTGCGAGAAGGAACTTGTATGTCGTGAATTTACGGAAGATCGTGTTGTAGTCGATGGTAACATCATAACAAGTCGTGGACCGGGTACGGCAGAAGAATTTGCTCTAAAGTGCATTGCTGAAATCGACAGTGTGGAACTTTCAGAACAGATTCAGCACCAGATTGTTGCAAGATAAGTTATTTGTATCATTTATTTTTCTTTGGCGTATTTAAGCGAAAAGCCCCAATATACACCAAAACCGACAAATCGAACAAACTCATTTGTAAAAAATTCTCTATAAAGTTATAGAGAATTTTTTATATACAGTTTATAATTTGTTTATTAGTTCTTAAGTTGTGAAGTTATAAGTACAATGTTTGTATGAAAAAATATTTTTTTTATTAAAAAAAGGAAATAAATGACACTATGTAATTTAAAAAATGCTATATATAAAGTACTCCATATACACCAATAAGGGTCGGAAACTAAAATTTCCGGCCCTTTCCTTTTGAATTAAATGTCCACGATTGAGTTAAATCGTTCTAAACGGCGTTAACCGACGCTGTGTTCGAGCTTGAGGGTGAGGAGCTGGCGCGCTTCGGTCGCAAATTCGCCCGGGAGTTCCTTGAACACGTCCTTGCAGAAACCGCCGACCATCGCTTGTATTGCGTCTTCGCGCTTGATGCCTCGGCTTTCGAAGTAGAACAGCTGGTCTTCGCTGATGTGGCTGGTCGTAGCTTCGTGCTCGGTCTGGGCGCTTGCGTTTGCGACTGTGATATACGGGAACGTGTGTGCGGCGCTCTTGGTACCGACGAGCATGCTGTCGCACTGGGTGTAGTTGCGGGCGCCTGTAGCGGACTTGCGGATGCTCACCTCGCCACGGTAGGCGTTGCTGGAGTAGTCCGCGCTGATGCCCTTAGAGATGATCGTGCTCTTGGTGTTCTTGCCGATGTGGATCATCTTCGTGCCGGTGTCTGCCTGCATGTGGCCGTTCGTGAGAGCCACGCTGTAGAATTCACCGACGGAGTTGTCGCCCTGCAAAATGCAGCTCGGGTACTTCCACGTGATGGCGGACCCCGTTTCGACCTGCGTCCAGCTGATGCGGCTGTTCTTGCCTGCGCACTTGCCGCGCTTGGTGACGAAGTTATAGACCCCGCCTGCGCCCGTTTCGCGGTCGCCGGCATACCAGTTCTGCACGGTGGAATACTTGATGCTTGCGTTTTCCTTGGCCACGAGTTCCACGATGGCGCTGTGGAGCTGCTTGCTGCTAAACTCAGGCGCGGTGCAGCCTTCGAGATAGCTTACGCTGGCATCGTCGTCGGCGATGATCAATGTGCGTTCAAACTGGCCTGCTTCCTTGTTGTTGATGCGGAAGTAGGTGGAAAGGTCCATGGGGCACTTGACTCCAGGCGGAATATAGACGAAACTACCATCGCCAAAGACTGCACTGTTGAGGGCCGCAAAGTAGTTGTCGCCAGCGGGGACCACGCTACCGAGATATTCCTCGATAAGTTCGGGGTATTCCTTGATGGCGTCGCTGATAGAGCAGAAGATGATGCCCATTTCCATGAGCTTCTTCTTGTGGCTTGTGTAAATGCTGACGGAATCGAATACGGCATCGACGGCGACGTTCGCGAGTCGCTTCTGTTCGTCGAGCGGGATGCCGAGCTTTTCAAAAGTCGCCAAGAGTTCCGGGTCCACGTCTTCAATCTTTTCGTGGCTCTTCTTGGTCTTCGGAGCGGAGTAATAAACGATGTCCTGCAAATCAACCGGATTGAAGTGGAGTTCGCCCCAGTTGGGCTGTTCCATCGTCTTGAGCTTTTCGTAAGCCTTCAAGCGAAAATCGAGCATAAATTGCGGTTCGCCGCGAAGCGCTGACGCCCTGCGGATGATATCCTCGTTAAGGCCTTTTTCGAAGGCTTCGTTTTCAATATCAGTGACAAATCCGTATTTGTAATTTTCGCTCATCTTTAACCCGCTTTAAACGAGTGCAAAGATAGTAAAATGTGGGAGCAGTTCCAAACGGAACAACTGCATTTTTAAGATAGCCTATAAATACGGTAGGTTAAAAGCGGCGGTTATAATCTGATATAATGCAATAGTATAAAACAGGTTTATAGCGAGAAGGTTTGTTATTATAAAAGGTTGATATTCAGTGTTGGATGAATGGAAGCGTCGGCCAAGGATGGGGAGGGTGCAGGGAGGGGCCCGTGCGGCCTTCGCAACTCTGAGCTGGGGCCCCGCCCGCATAATGCGGGTCTAAGGGGTTTACCCTTTCTTAATCACTTCTACGGTGAGCTTGTTGAACGCAATCTTGCCGCCTTCGCGGAGTTCTAGCGCAGCCCTGAATGTCGTGTCGTTCTTCTTGAACGGTTCAAGGATCGGCGTGGATTTGTTCTTGAGGAGCGTTTCGACTTCTTCGTCGGTAAAGTCGCGCTTGAAGAATGTCTTGGGAATCCCATAATTGCAGGCGGGGTTCATGCACACGTATGCCGCGAGCGTTTGCACTTCTCCGTTTGGCGTTTGCGTGGTGGTGCCGCTACGGAATCGCAGTTGGTCGCCGCAGCAAGGGCAGGGAAGGTCTCTATGGACAAATTCAAAATTCGTGCGACCGTCTTCGCCGAGCTTTAGGTAGGCGTCGAATTCTGTTCCTTTCTTGCTTTTGAATCCGGTCAACAGTTCAGTTTTGCCGCCGGTGAGGAGCGCTTTGATATCTGCCACGCGGAGCTTTTTGCCTGCAACAGATTTGAACAAGGTCCAGTTGCAAGCTGGGCAGAAAATGGCGTTCTTGTTTTCTTCAAGTTTCTTTTTGCAGAGCGGACAGTTGAACTTGGTCTCGGTGCCGTGGAAATGACCGTCGTTCTCGAACGCGAATGTCGCCTTGAAATCCTTGTCCCAGACGACTTTGGCGTTGAAGGTCGTGCCTTTCTTTGTCAAGAATCCGCTGATGATTTCGGTCGTGCCGTTGTTGAAAAGTTCCGCAATTTCTTCGTCGCTCATGACGTGCCCTGCGATGGTCTTGTAAAAGACAAAATCGCAAGTCGGGGCCGTGTCCGGCGTAAGTGTCGGGTCGCCATTTTCGTTGTTCGAAGTAGTGACATCGCTCCCTTCGCAGATGAGGCGGTTGCCGGAATCCAAAAGCATCTTGCCGCACTTGGGACACTTGTAATTGGTCGGCGTTTTGGCGCGGGCGTCGTCAGAAAATTCAAAGCCGATGTTGCCGTCATCGCCTAATGTGAGCGTGGCGCTGAATGTCGTTCCTTTTTTGCTCTTGAAACCGCTGAGCAAATCGGACTTGCCTGTTTTCAGGAGTGTCCGCATTTCGGCGTGGCTCAGCGTGCGGCCTGCAATGGTGTGGCCCGCCTTGAAACCGCATTCCGCATTCTTGCAGACGTAACCCCACGGCGCAATTTCCAGCGGGCTGGAACATTTCGGGCATGGAATCGCGTCGGTGACGGTTTCGCGTTCGAACTGGCTTGCGTATTTTTGGTGCAAATGTTCGAAGAGTTCCTTGACGTAATTCACGATGTCGTCGCGGAATTCAATCGGCGTGAGTTTGCCTTTTTCGACTTGCGAAAGCTTGAATTCCCATTCGCCGGTCATTTCTGGCGATTTGACCTTCTCGTCCATGAGCGCGATGACTTCGCGTCCGCGTTGGGTGCTGACAAGGTAATTCTTTTGCGCTTCGATGAATCCGCGCTTTTTGAGTGTCTCGATGATGCCTGCTTGCGTGGCTGGCGTTCCGAGACCGCGTTCTTTCATGGCTTCGGCAAGTTCTTCGTTTTCGATTTGCTTGCCCGCCGTTTTCATCGCGGCAAGGAGCGTCGCTTCGGTGAAGTACTTGGGCTTGCTCTTCTTTTTCTTTTGCAGTTCTAGGCTGTCAAACGGTGCGTGGTCCCCGAGATTCCATTCCGGGAACGTCTCGACGATGTTTGTGATGTCGTCGCTATCACCCTTTGACTCTTCCGCTGTTGCATTATCTCTCGTCTCTCGTCTCTCGTCTTTCGTCTTCTTGCTTTTCTTCTTTTCTTCCTTGACGAGTGCGCGGAAACCTAAATCTTCATTTCGCTTGAGTTTTAGCCTAAAGATTTCGGTGTTAGCGGCATCCAGCAGAACTTCCATTTCGCTCCAGACATACGGCTTAAGCCATGCCTGTACAAAGCGTTCTTTTGCGAGCTTGTAGATGTTCTCTTCCATCTCAGGGAGATTTTGCGGTTCTTCTCCCGTAGGAATGATGGCAAAGTGGTCTGTGACTTTGCTAGAGTTGATGAAGACAAAGTTTTCGTTGCCGTCTCGCATAACGGATTTTTCTTGCGGTGTGGCAAGCCTTTGTGCAAGCGCGTAGGCTTCTTGCTGCATCGTGTCTGGCAGGTATTGCGAATCCGTACGTGGGTAGGTGAGCAACTTCTTTTCGTACAAGTTTTGTGCGCAATCGAGAACTTGCTGGGCGCTGTATTTAAAACGCTTGTTGCCCTCTTTTTGCAGTTCCGTCAAGTCAAATGGCTTTTGCGGGAACTGCTTTTTCTGCTGGATGTCAATCTTTGCAATCGTCGCTTCTTCCGGCGGTGAGCATTTGTCTATAACAGCCTGCGCCGGCTCTTCTTTCTCGAAAATCGCAACTTTTAAATTGCTGCTGAGATCCTTCGACTTCGCTTGCGCTTCGCTCAGGATGACACCTTTTTTTTCACCTTCCCCTGAACTCGCCTCAGCTGTCATTGCACTTTGTGCATGACTGTTCGGCTCGGTCATGCCAGAACGTAACGGTTCTGTCGCGACTCTCGCCTCGCTTGTCATTCCCGGCTTGACCGGGAATCTCCCTTCTGCAGTTTCCGAATTCCTTACATACTGCGCCTGGAACCCTTTCCACGTTCCCACAACGCTGTAATAAAACAGTTCCTTGAACTGCTCGACAATCGCATCGCGTTCCACGACCAGGTTCAGCGTCGGTGTCTGCACGCGCCCCACCGAAATCATCTTTCCGCGCCCGGCGGTGAGTGTGTACGCACGAGTTGCGTTCAGCCCGACCATCCAGTCGGCACGCTGGCGGAGCCTTGCCGCATAGCTCAAGTTCAAACGCTCAGTCGCGTCTTCCAGATTCTTCCAAGCCTTGTCCAAATCCTTTGCCACATAGCTGTTCACCCACAAACGCTTGATCTGCTTTTTGCGAAAGTCCGGCGTGTAGTCGAGAATCAAGTCGAAAATCAAATTACCTTCACGGCCCGCGTCCGCGCCGTTCACAAGAACATCCGCCCTTGCCATCATGTCGCGCACAACCGCGAGCTGCTTTCGCGTGCTCTCGATTTCCATCAACTTGAATTTTTCGGGCAAAAGCGGCAAGTTCGAAAGCCGCCAACCGCCCTCGAAACCGGGATAGGCATCTAACGGCGCAAGCGTAATCAAGTGACCCACGCACCACGTGATGCAATGGTTCTTGCCGATCAGGCATCCGTCGCCTTGCGTAAACTTTTCACCCTCAATACGCTCCAGCATCGGCTTGTAATGCTGATTGGCAACAGAAGGTTTTTCGGCGACGAGTAAAATCATAATTGCCGAAAA
>Ga0310695_10009252_pt1 | contig 14876 bp, 13 predicted proteins | sample RumenRJG_04DNA_FD_203882 | JGI IMG/M metagenome (GOLD analysis project Ga0310695, IMG submission 203882) | Bovine rumen microbial communities from Lethbridge, Alberta, Canada - RJG_04 (v2) (version 2) | ecosystem: Host-associated > Mammals > Digestive system > Stomach > Rumen | place: Canada... | reverse complement strand
TGAACGAGCAGTTCACCGAGCCTTCAGCCAAAGACAGAATCATCGTGCCTACTGACGGTGCGCCGAAGAACTATACGTTCAAGGACGGCAAGTGGGGCTACAACACCACGGAGGACGTCTACGAAGGCGGCGTGAAGGTCGGTGTGAGGCCGATACGTATTACGACCGACGCTGCAATCAAGGCTGGTACCGGCTTCTGGTACCTGAACGCCGGCGAGGCGAAGGACGTTGAGTGGGCTGAGCCCCCGGCGAGCGACGGGCTTACCGACGATGATGGCGACGGCAACTATCAGCAGGTCACCTCTGATGATGACGAGGAGTCTGAAGACGACGGACGCTAATAGCGATACCGGAAATTCGAAAGAAAGGAATACGACAATGAATATTCTCAAGAAAGTTTCAGCCGCAGCCATGATGCTCGCCGCCGCTACCGCCACAGCCGACCTGCTGTACTGGCAGGTGAGCGACGCGGTTGGCAATGAGCTGAGCGGCAAGCAGAACACACCGATTGAGTTCGCCTACGCTACAGTCAAGGCCGATGGAACACTTCTCAATGTCTACAATGAAAAAGCGGGCGATACCGGCAGCTCGCGGGCTTATGCCATGGCAGACGACAATACATCTACGGATGCGGCGTATGCTGGCACATTCGATGACTCTGTCACATCATTCCTCGTTGAACTGTGGGACAACGGCGGCACGCGTGTCGGCTGGCAGACTTACAGCGCAAGCGCCGTCGCCAACAGTATATGGAAGTCTGATACGCCCGCTGCGAGCGGCGGCACGCCTCTGACGGTCACGGGCGTCGTCCCCGAGCCGACGAGCGGGCTTCTGCTGCTGCTCGGCATGGCCGGTCTCGCCCTCCGTCGCAAGAGGAGGGCGTAAAGGCTCTGCGTCCTCTGCGCCTCTGCGCCTCTGCGTTAAAAATCTCAAAACGAACGAAAGGAACATTGACATGAACAAGCTTCTGACAGCTGCCTGCGCCCTCGCGCTCTCCCTCGCGGCATTCGCCGCGCAGAACGACGCGCTCGTCACCTTCTCGACGAAGGGCCCCGACCGGTACGCGGACGGCACGACCGTCCTCGACGGCGAGTGCTACGCGCTGTGCTGGTCGCCGGATTTCGCGAACTTCGCGATCAGGGCCGACGGCACGGCGGAGGGCGGCGCGGTCGTCCTCAAGGCGCCGGTCGCGAAGGGCGGCCGCTGCCCGACGGTGACGTTCCAGGTGTCGGCCGACTCGGTCGCGTCGCGGTATGCGGGCGGCTCGTGGGCGGTCTATCTCCTCGACACGCGCCGCTTCGCGGCCGACGGCACGGCCACGGTCGCGGGCGCGTCGGCGAAGGCCGTCAACACGACGGGCCTTGTCGCGGCGGCGTCGGTCGGGTCGGGCTCGCTCGGCTCGATCGTGGCGGGCGCGGGCGCGACGTCGGAGCTGGCCGCCGGCGTGGAGGTGCCGCAGCCGCAGATCACGGGCATCCGGATCGTGGACGGCAACGTGTACGTCTCGGTGAAGGGGACGGTGCCGTTCCTGTCGTACGGTCTCACCGAGGGCGCGACGCCCGACGCGGTGACGGAGGCGGTCGGCGAGGCGGCGCCCGGCAAGGTGTCGGCCGAGAACGAGGTGATTCTCGTCGCGCCGGCGAAGGACGGCGGCGCGTTCTTCAAGGTCGGCCGCAAGTAGGCAAAAAAATTCATTTTGCCGTCTTGCGCGGCGGACGGCGGATGTGATATACTTTGCGCCACAAATGAATAACCAGTTCTACTTTTGGGCGGGCTTCTACTTTGCGTACCGTGTGCGCGGGGTTTGAGTGGCATTGCATCAAAGGCAGGACCCAGATCAATCAAACCCCGCTCGGACCGAGTGGGGTTTTTTGATAGGAAGAAAACGAAAAAATGATCATCACGCTGAAGAAGGGAACGAGCGAATCCCAGGTCGAAAGCCTGAAGGAGCTGCTCCGCTCCAAGAACATCGAACCGCGCGTCTGGAAGGGCGAGCTGGAAACGGTCATCGGCTGCGTCGGCGACATCGCGCACCTGGACCCCGGCCTCATCGAGGCGCTGGACGTCGTCGAGCACGTGCAGCGCATCCAGGAGCCGTACAAGGCGGCGAACCGCAAGTTCCACCCCGCCGATTCCGTGATCGACTGCGGCGGCGTGCCGGTCGGCGGCGGCCGGTTCGCGGTGATCGCGGGCCCGTGCTCGGTCGAGAGCGAGACGCAGATCGTCGAGGTCGCGCGCGCGGTCAAGGCCGCCGGCGCGACGCTCCTCAGGGGCGGCGCGTTCAAGCCGCGCACGTCGCCGTACGCGTTCCAGGGCCTCGGCGCGGAAGGGCTGCGGCTCCTCACGCTCGCGAAGAAGGAGACGGGCCTGCCCATCGTGACCGAGCTGATGGAGTTCAAGGACATCGAGCTCTTCAACGACGTGGACGTGATCCAGATCGGCGCGCGCAACATGCAGAACTTCAACCTGCTCAAGGAGGTCGGCGCGTACACGAAGAAGCCCGTCCTCCTCAAGCGCGGCATGTCGGCGACCCTGCAGGAGCTGCTGATGAGCGCCGAGTACATCATGGCGTCGGGCAACCCGAACGTGATCCTGTGCGAGCGCGGCATCCGCACGTTCGAGACGGCGCTGCGCAACACGCTCGACCTCGGCGTGGTGACGGTGCTCCACCGCCTGTCGCACCTGCCGGTCGTGGTCGATCCCTCGCACGCGACGGGCTACGCCTACATGGTCGATTCGGTGGCGGTCGCGGCGACGGCCATCGGCGCGGACGGCCTCATCATCGAGGTCCACAACGACCCGCCGCGCGCGAAGTGCGACGGCGCGCAGAGCCAGACGCCGGAGATGTTCACGCGGACGATGGCGCGCATCCGCCGGGTGCGGGAGGTGCTATGATCGATCTGAACAGCGTCCGGGGCGAGATCGACAAGATCGACAACGAGCTCGTCCGCCTTTTCCTGAAACGGCTGGAGCTCGTCGGCGACGTCGTCGCCTCCAAGCGCGAGCGCGGCGCGAGCGTCTACGACCCGGCGCGCGAACGCGAGATTCTCTCGCGCGTCACCGCCGAGGCCGGCCCCGAATACGAGAACGGCGCGCGGCTCTTCTTCACGACGCTCTTCGACATCTCGAAGGCGCGCCAGCGCGTGCTGCTGAGCGGCGGCTCGCCGCTGATCCGGGCGGTGAACGCGGCGACGGAGAAGTACGATCGCAAGTTCCCGACGCGCGCGGTCGTCGCGTGCTGCGGCACGGAGGGCTCGTACGTGCAGCAGGCGATCTCGCTCATGTTCCCGCTGCCGACGATCGCCTACTTCACCAGCTTCGAGAAGGTGTTCGAGGCGGTGGAATCGGGGCTGTGCCCGTACGGCGTGCTGCCGATCGAGAATTCGGCGGCGGGCTCCGTCGCGGCGGTCTACGACCTGATGGTGAAGCACCGTTTCCGCATCGTGCGCGCGCAGAAGCTGAAGATCGACCACGTGCTCCTCGCACCGCACGGCGTGAAGTTCGAGGACGTCACCGAGGTGCGCAGCCACCAGCATGCGCTGTCGCAGTGCAAGAACTTCTTCCGCGCGCACCCGAAGCTCGTGCAGCGCGCCGAGGTCAACACGGCGGTCGCGGCGCGCGAGGTGGCGGGCAGCGACCGGCGCGACGTGGCGGTGATCGCCTCGCGTCCGTGCGCGGAGCTCTACGGGCTGAACATCATCGCCGACGGCATCCAGGACACGACCTTCAACAGCACGCGCTTCATCTGCATCTCGAAGGACCTCGAGATCTATCCCGACGCGAACAAGTTCTCGGTGATGCTGTCGATCCCGCACCGCCCGGGCTCGCTCGCGGCGATCATCTCCAAGTTCGCGGCCATCGACGTCAACCTGACGAAGATCGAGGCGCGCGCGCTGCCGGGGATGGATTTCGAGTACCTCTTCACGTTCGACTTCATGGCGTCGCCGACGGATCCGAACGTGCTGAGCCTCCTGTCGGAGCTGTCGCAGGATCCCGAGGTCGAGCGCTTCGCGTTCCTCGGCGCGTATGCGGAGAAGTGACGTGGACGCGGTCGAACGCATCGCGGTCGTCGGCCTGGGCCTCATCGGCGGCTCCTTCTACAAGGCGTCGCGGGAGGCCGGGTACGCGACCGCCGGCCTCCACCACGGCGACGGGCCCGCCGCGCTCGCGGACGCGGACCTCGTGCTCGTCTGCCTGCCGCCCGACGCCATCGTGCCGTGGATCCGCGCGCACGCGGGCGCGTTCCGGCGCGGCGCGGCGGTCGTCGACATCTGCGGCGTCAAGACGCCGATCCTGCGCGCGCTCACGGACGTGCCGCGCGCGGGATGGACGTTCGTCGGCGGCCATCCGATGGCGGGGCGCGAGGTCGCGGGCTTCGAGAATTCGCTCGCCGATCTCTTCGTCGGCGCGTCGATGATCCTGACGCCGTTCGCGGACTGCCCCGCCGAAACGCTCGCGGCGCTCAAGCGCTACTTCGCGGCGGTCGGCTTCGCCGAGACGGTCGTGACGACGCCGGAGCGGCACGACGAGATGATCGCGTTCACGAGCCAGCTCTGCCACGTCGTCGCGACGAGCTACGCGCGCGACGCGCTCGTGAAGGACGCGCCCGGCTTTTCGGCGGGCAGCTACGCGGACATGACGCGCATCGCGACGCAGAACGAGAACGACTGGAGCGCCCTGTACCTCGCGAACCGCGCGTCGCTCGTGCCGGTCCTCGACCGCTTCCTCGCGCGGATGCGCGCGCTGCGCGACGCGGTGGCGGCGGGCGACGCGGACGCGGTGAAGCGGATGATCGTCGAAGGCACCGCCGCCAAGCGCGGGGAGCTGGCCGCCCGCGCGCGCGGCGACCGCCCCTGACGCGCGGCCGCTCTTTTGGGTGGGAGGTTCCCATTTTTTCTAGCACGAAAACGGAAACACCACTGTAAACAAAGGGTGAAGTGGCGATTTTCATTTTGCGTTAAGTAAAAATCGGGCAGCGGGAACGCGGAGGCGTTTCCGTGCTATCTGACTGGGGGAAGCGGCGTCCCGCCGCTTCAAATAGAGGAATTATTTATTTTTATCTCAAAGCGGCGAGACGCCGCTTCCCCCAGTCATGGCCGATACAGAGGTCGGCCCTCCCGGCTAAAGCGGCGAGACGCCGCTTCCCCCAGTCATGGCCGATACAGAGGTCGGCCCTCCCGGCTAAAGCGGCGAGACGCCGCTTCTCCCAGTCATGGCCGTCGCAACGCTTCGCTAGCGGAGAAAAATTTGGGGAACCTCCAACTCTTTTGGGTGGGTGCTCCGCGCCGGCGGATATGGTATACTATCCTCCCATAAAGACTCATCTCGCCTGTTGTTTCGCCTGCGGTCTGCTCGCGGCCGCCGCCGCGCCGGCGCGGATCGAGGGCGTGTCGGGCGCCGGCGAGTGGCAGACGTTCACGGCGACGCTCGTCGCGAACGACGGCTGGGTCGACGTCGTCGACCGGTGAGCGGCGCGGACGGCGCAAAAAAGCGGACGGCGCGCGGCAGAACCGCCGCGGTTATGATATACTATCCGTCATTATGAAAATGAACTACATGCCGCTGGAGAAGTATTGCGCGGAATACATGCGCTATCTGGGAATCGCCAAGACCGAACGCCGCAGCTACGCCGAGTCGGTGCGCCTCCTGGAGAAGAAGGGTTTCAAGGAACTGTCGTCGTTCAAGACGCTCAAGGCGGGCGACAAGGTCTACCGGGGCTGCGAGGACCGCACGATCATGGCGGCGGTCATCGGCAAGAAGCCGATCGCCGAGGCGGGACTGAAGGTCGTCGGCGGCCATACCGACGCGCCGCGGCTCGACCTCAAGCCGAAACCGCTCTACGAGAAGGGCGGCTGCGTCTACTTCGACTGCCACATCTACGGCGGCATCAAGAAGTACCAGTGGCTCGTGCGCCCGCTCGCGCTCTACGGCACGGTCGTGCGCAAGGACGGCACGAAGGTGCAGGTGGAGGTCGGCGACCGGGACGGCGATCCAGTCTTCCTCATCAGCGACATCCTGCCGCACCTCGGCTACGACCAGGCCAAGAAGACGCGCGACGAGTTCTTCCCCGCCGAGGACCTTGACGTCGTCGCGTGGTCGACGTACAAGGCGCCCGAGAAGAAGGGCAAGAAGGACGACGACGCCGACGCCGCGCCGAAGGCCGACAAGAACGCGCTCGTCGAGTTTCTGAAGAAGACGTACAAGATCGACGAGGACGACCTCCTTTCCGCCGAGCTCGAGATCGTGCCCGCCGGGATGCCGCGCGAAGTCGGCTTCGACCGCGCGCTCATCGCGGGCTACGGCCACGACGACCGCGTCTGCTCGTTCGCGGGCCTCCAGGCGCTGATCGACGCGTCCGACCAGGTGCCGGACCAGACGGCGTCGATCCTGATGTGCGACAAGGAGGAGATCGGCTCGATGGGTTCGACGGGCATGCAGAGCTCGTTCTTCGAGAACACCGTCGCGGAGCTGATCGAGCGCCAGGAGAAGAACGCGAAGGACATCCTCGTGCGCCGCGCGCTGGAGCGCTCGTCGATGCTGTCGGCGGACGTGACGGCGGCGTACGATCCGCATTTCGCCGACGTCAACTCGACCGGCAACGAGGCGCGCTTCCACAAGGGCCCGGCGGCGTCGAAGTACACGGGCGGCACGAGCAAGTCGGGTTCGAGCGACTGCGGCCCCGAGTTCGTCGCGGAGATCCGCCGCATCATGGACGAAGGCGGCGTCACGTGGCAGATGGCGGAGCTCGGCAAGATGGAGAAGGGCGGCGGCGGCACGATCGCGCAGTACATGTCGCGTTTCGGCATGAAGGTGCTCGACATGGGCACGCCCCTCTGGAACATGCACGCGCCCGTGGAGCTCGCGTCGAAGTTCGACTGCCACGAGACGTACAAGGCCTACAGCGCGTACCTGCGCGCGTGACATGCGCATCCTGATCCTTGGCCACGGCGTGCGCGGACGGACGTACGAACAGTACGCCCGCGCGCATCCCGGTGAATACGAGATCGCCGCCATCGCCGATCCCGTCTCCCCGTCAGCCACGGTCAGGGACTGGACGGACGCGCTGGAGACGCCCGCCGACGCGGCGATCATCGCGCTGCCCGACCGCCTGCACTGCGCGGCGGCGAAGGCGGCGCTCGCGAAGGGGCTGCACATCCTCCTCGAAAAGCCGATCGGCTGCAGCTGGGCGGAGTGCGAGGAGATCCGCGCGGCGCAGGCGGCGGCGCGGCGGCTCGTCCTGACGGGCTACGTGCTGCGCTTCGCCGCCTACTACCGCCGCCTCACCGAAGTGCTGCGCTCGGGCGTCATCGGGGAGCTGACGAGCATCCACCACCTCTCGGCGATCTCGTACGGCAAGGCGGCGCACGCGTTCTGCCGCGGCAACTGGGCGCGCGAGGCGGACGGCACCTCGACGCTCGTGCAGAAGTGCACGCACGACTTCGACCTGATCGCGTGGTGGGCGCGCGGCCGGGCCTGCACGCGCATGGCGAGCTTCGGCTCGCTGATGCACTGGCGGCCGCAGAATGCGCCGGCGGGCGCGGCGGCGCGGTGCACGGACTGCCCGGCGGCCGTGCGCGCCGCGTGCCCGTTCGACGCGCACCGGCTCTACTGCGAACGCACGGACCTGCGCTACCATTTCCCCGACGAATCCGACGCGGCGATGGAGAAGGTCGTCGCCGAGTCGCCCTACGGCCGCTGCGTCTACGCGTGCGGCAACGACGCGGTCGACCACCAGACGGTGCTGATGGAGTTCGACGGGGGGCTGACGGTCACGCTGGAGATGGAAAGCTTCTCCGCGCGGCGCGGCCGGACGACGCATTTCTACGGCACGCGCGGCGAAATCGCCGCGGACGGCGAGACGATCGAGATCCGCCCGTTCATCGGCGCGCCGCAGACGATCGTGCCGGCGCAGCGCGGCAACCACGGCGGCGGCGACCGGGAGATCATGAGCGCGTTCGCGCGCCTGGCCGCCGCCTCGCCCGCGCGCTACGCGGGCATTCTCGAGGCGTCGCTCGTCTCGCACCGCCTCGCCTTCCGCGCCGAAGCGCTGCGCCGCGACGTCTGAGCGCCGCCGCCCGCCGTGAATATCCGACTGACGCGCGCAGGGGGATATGATATACTATCTCTCATGCTGCTGAAGATAGAAGATTTGTGCGTGTCGTTCCGGAACGACGACGGCGAGGTCAACGCGGCGGCGGTCGACGTCAACCTGACGCTGGACCGCGGCGAGGTGCTGGGCATCGTCGGCGAATCGGGTTCCGGCAAGAGTTCGGTTTCGATGAGCGTCGCGCGGCTCCTGCCGAGCCCGCCCGCGTTCTACCCCAAAGGGCGCATTCTCCTCGACGGCGAGGACATGCTGACGCTGCCGCTGCCGGCGCTGCGGAAGATCCGCGGCAAGAAGATCGGCGTCATCTTCCAGGACCCGATGGGCTCGCTCTCGCCGCTCCACCGCATCGGCGCGCAGCTCGTCGAGACGGTCCTGCTGCACGAGGACATGTCGAAGAAGGCGGCGGAGGAGCTGGCGCTCGAATGGCTCGGCAAGGTCGGCATCCCCGATCCCGCCGTGCGCGCGCGCGCCTATCCGCACGAGCTGTCCGGCGGCATGCAGCAGCGCGTGATGATCGCGATGGGCCTCATGCTCGGCCCCGACCTTGTGATCGCCGACGAGCCGACGACGGCGCTCGACGTGACGATCCAGGCGCAGGTGCTGCGCCTCATGCGCGAGCTCCACCGCGCGAACTCGGGCGTGCTCCTCATCACGCACGACCTCGGCGTCGTCTCGCAGATGGCGACGAAGCTCGCCGTCATGAAGGACGGCCGCGTCGTGGAGACGTCGGACGATCCGGTGAAGTTCTTCACGGAGCCCACCCATCCGTACTCGAAGGGCCTCGTCCGCGAGGCGCGCAAGATGGAGCTGGAATCATGAAGCGCATCGGCATCGTGGGCGCGGGGCGCTTCGGCATGGCGCTCGCGGAGTCGCTGGCGAACGCCGGCACGGAAGTCCTGCTCATCGACCGCAACCGCCCGGCCATGCAGAACGCGAGCGAGTTCGCGACGGCGCTGCAGGGCGACGCGACGCAGCCGCACGTCCTGGAGGAGGCCGGCTTCGGCGAATGCGATCTCGTCGTCGTCGCCATCGGCAGCAACATCGAGGCGTCGATGATGGTGACGGCGAACTGCAAGGAGCTGGGCGTGCCCAACGTGGTCGCGAAGGCGACGAGCGAGCTGCACGGCAAGATCCTGCGGCGCATCGGCGCGGACACGGTCGTCTATCCCGACCGCGATTCGGCGCACCGCCTTGCGCGCGCGATCGCCAACCACGACGTCATCGACTTTCTGGAGATCTCCGACGGCTATTCGATCGCCGAGATCGACGTGCCCGAGGCGCTGCGCGGCAAGACGCTCGCGGAGGCGAACTTCCGCAGCGCGACGGGCATGACGGTGCTCTGCATCCGCCGCGCCGCCGCCGATCCCATGAAGCCGCGCACGGTCGTCATCCCCCAGGCCGATTCCGTCCTGCAGCCGGACGACAAGCTGATCGTCTTCGGCGAGACGCGCAAACTGGACGAGCTGTCGTAGCATGGCGCGGCTCGTCATCCAGGGCGGCCGGACGATCGCCGGCGTGCACGCGGTCGCGGGCAACAAGAACGCGGCGCTGCCGATGATCGCGGCGGCGCTCCTGACCGATCAGCCCGTGACGCTCCTCAACGTGCCCGACATCTCCGACGTCACGTCGATGCTCGACGCCGCGCGGCGCTTCGGCGCGCACGTCGTGCGCGATGTCGCGGCTGGCACGGTGACGCTCACAACGCCGCGGCTGAAGACGGCGACGATCTCGGCCGAGCTCGCCGCGAAGATCCGCACGAGCTTCCTCTTCGCGGGGCCCCTCCTCGCGCGCGCGGGGCGTGCCTCGCTGCCGCCGCCGGGCGGCGACGCCATCGGCCACCGGCGGCTCGACACGCATTTCGCGGGCTTCCGCGCGCTCGGCGCGAAGGCCGTGGCGGGGCGCAAGACGCTGCGCTTCAGGGGCGAGCTGAAGGGCGCGAAGATCCTCCTCGACGAGGCGTCGGTCACGGCGACCGAGAACATCCTGATGGCGTCGGTGCTCGCGAAGGGCCGCACGGAGATCTACAACGCGGCGTGCGAGCCGCACATCGTCGACCTCGCGGCGATGCTTTGCGCGATGGGCGCGCAGATCGAGGGCGCGGGCACGAACCGCATCCGGATCACGGGCGTCGAGCGGCTCGCGGGCTGCACGGCGCGCGTCGGCTGCGACTACATCGAGGCCGGCAGCTACCTCGTCGCGTCGGCGGTGACGGGCGGCGAGCTGACGCTGACGGGGATCGACCCGGAGCCGTTCGCGGTGCTCGAAGGCGCGTTCCGGCGCTTCGGCGTGACGTGGACGATCTCGGCCGCCGAACGGACGCTCCGCTACGTGCCGAAGAAGAAGCGGCTGCGGATGCGCTACGACCTCGGCGACGCGATCCCGTCGCTCGCGGACGGCACGTGGCCGGCGTTCCCGTCGGATCTGATGTCGGTCCTGATCGTCCTCGCCACGCAGACGCGCGGCACGTGCCTCTTCTTCGAGAAGATGTTCGAGTCGCGCCTCTACTTCGTCGACCGCCTGCGCCAGATGGGCGCGAAGATCGTCCAGTGCGATCCGCACCGCGTCGTCGTGACGGGCCCCTCGCCGCTCTACGGCGGCACGGTCGCCTCGCCCGACATCCGCGCGGGCATTGCGCTCCTTATCGCCGCGCTCGTCGCGAAGGGGACGTCGACGATCCTGGACGTCGAGACGATCGACCGCGGCTATGTGGAGGTCGTGCGCAGCTTTTCGGCGCTCGGCGCGCTCATCGAGCGCCGCTAGCGCGCGGCGAAATCGCCCGCCGCGTTCTCACACGCCGTGCGCGGAACGTTCTCACACGCCGTGCGCGGAATATGATATAATATATCAATTAATGCTGGAAGTACGCAATATCGCCTTTACCTATGACCGCCGGCCGGTGCTGCGCGACGTCTCGTTCGTCGTCTCGCCCGGCGAGACGGTGAGCATCGTCGGCGACAACGCCGTCGGCAAGACGACGCTCATGAAGGTGCTGGCGACGCTCCAGGCGCCCGATTCCGGCCACATCCAGATCGACGGCCAGGACGCGCTCGCGCGCCCGCGCGCGTACCGCCGCCAGCTCGGCTACCTGCCGGAGACGCCGGCCCTCTACGACGACATGACGGTCAAGGACTACCTGACGTACCGCGCGCGGCTCAAGGGCGAGCTCGACAAGCGCATCCGCCGGCGCGTCGGCGAGGCGGCTGAGATGTGCCAGGTGGCGGACCTCCTGCGCCGGCCCATCGGCAAGCTGTCCTACGGCATCCGCAAGCGCGTCGCGCTCGCGGACGCGATGCTCCTGAGGCCCCGCGTCCTCCTCCTCGACGATTTCCTCGCGGGGCTCGACCGCACGATGCGCGAGGCGGCCGGCGCCATCCTCTCGTCGGTCGCGGCGTTCGCGAGCGTCATCGTCACCGGCCACGAGCTCACCGACCTCGTGAAGTGGTCCACGCGCTTTCTCGTCCTGCGCGACGGCGTCATCTCCGCGCGCATCCCCGCCTCGGGCGTCGCCGCCGCCGATCTCGTCGCGCGCGTCGACGCGGCGCTGAAGGGAGCCGCGTCATGAGCCCCGTGCGCGTGACCTGGGCCCGCACGCTCGGCGCGGCGCGGAGCTTCCCCACGACGGCGATCGCCTGCGCCGGCTTTTTCGCCGCCGCCGCCGCGCAGTTCGCGTTCAGCCTCGAATCGGCGGAAGGCACCCGCCTGCCGCTCGCGGCGCTCTGGACGGTGGCGGTCGCGCCGTCGCTGCCGGTCCTCGCGGCGCTTCTCGGCATGGGCGTCTGGAGCGAGGAGCGCCGCACGGGCCGCATCGAGACGCTGCTCGCGACGGGCGTGCGCGAGCGCGACTTCACGCTCGGCAAGTTTCTCGGCGTGTGGACGATGGCGATGGCCGCCGTGCTCGTCCACTTCCTCGCGTCGCTCGCGTTTCTCGCGTCCGCCGCGCCTCGGCTCCTCGAGGGCGTGTCGTTCGCGGGCTTCCTGCCGGGCTTTTTCGCGCTCGCGCTCCAGGGGGCGCTCTGGTGCGCGGCGGCGGTGATGGCGAGCGCGTGCTTCACGAACGCGGCGGTCGCGGCGCTCGCGACGGTGACGGTCCTCGTGGCCGTGCCGCGCGGCACGTGGTGGGCGCTCGTCAGCTGGGCGCCGCAGGGACGGCTGTCGATCGGCGAAATGCCGCTGGACGCGAACGCCTACGACCTCGCGACGGGCGTCGTCTCGCTGGGGACGGTCGCGACGTACGCGATCCTGACCGTGCTGGCGCTCTTCCTCTGCTCCAAGGCCGTCGCGGCGCAGCGCTTCGTGGGACGGGGCTCGCGCACGCTCCGGCTCTCGACGCTTGCGGCGGCCGCGCTCGCGCTCGTTCTCGCGGGGCTGACGATCGCGCTCGCGCACCGGCTGGAGGTGACGGTCGAGATTCCTGTCGGCGGCGGCGAGTTCCGGCTCTCTTCGCGCACGCGCGGCATCCTGGCCGAGGGGCGCGGCAATGTCTTCGTCACCGCGTTCATGTCGCGCCGCGATCCGCGCTTCCGCGACGTCGCGCACCTCCTGCGGGCGCTCGCGCGCGAGGAGGCGCCGGGCGGGCTGCGCGTCTCGGTGCGGTTCGTCGACCCGAAGTGGGACGTCGCCGAGGCGGGGCGGCTCGTGCGCGCGGGCGTTCCCGAGGACAGCCTCGTCTTCGAGCGCGGCCACCGGCGCGCGGCGATCCGGCTGGCGGACGGCTACGGCGAATGGAACTGCGCCTCGACGCTCCTGCGCGTCGCGATGCCGCCGCAGCGGCGCAACATCTACTGGACGAGCGGGCATGGCGAGGGGTCGTTCGAGACGTACGGCAGCTTCGGCATGAGCGACGTCGCGCGCGATCTGGCGATGGACGGCTACCGCAACGCGGCGATCGACCTCGCGAAGGACGCGAAGGTGCCCGACGACTGCGCGCTCGTCGTCATCGCGGGCGCGCGGGACGAGTTTTCGCGCGCGGAGATGACGCGGCTCGACGCCTACCTGCGCCAGGGCGGGCGGCTCCTGGTGCTCGTGAGCTCCGCCGAGGCCGACGGCGTCGCGACGATGCTCGCCGAGTGGGGCCTGCGGCCCGTCGCGGCGTCGTTCCCGGGCGCGCGCACGCTCTCGGGCACGGACGTCATCGTCTCCGACTTTTCCGACCATCCCGTCGTGCGGCCGCTCGCGGGTTCGCAGATCGTCCTCGAAAAGCCGGTCGCGTTCACGCCGTCGGCGGCGGCGGACGCGGGCACGGGCGCGGACGTCGTCTCCTTCGCGGAGCTCGCGAAGGTGGGCGGCGCGGCGGTCGCGGCCGTCGCCGAGCGCGGCGGGCGCGTGGGCGCGGACCTCTCGATCCGGCCGACGCGCATCATCGCGGTGGGCGACGCGACCTTCGCGCTCAACGGCCAGCTGACGCGGCGCGGCAACGCCAACCGCGACTTCTTCCTGAACGCCGTCGCGTACCTCTCCGGCACCGACGCCGTCACGCGCACGGGCGCGGAGGCGGGCCAGCTCGTCTCGGGTCTGGACCGCGCCGGCCGCCAGCGCTTCTTCCTCGCCACCGCCGTGGCGTTCCCGCTCGCGGCGCTCTTGGCGCTGACGACCGCCATCTTCATCCGGAGGCGCCGTCTGTGAAGAACCGCCGCGCCATCTTCTGGATGCTGCTCGCGATCGCCGTCGTGTCGTTCGCGCACCTGATGCTGTCGTACCGCGGCGGCGTGGACGCGGCGCTCGTGCCGCGCCAGACGCTCGTCGAGGAGGGCTCGTCCGCGTCGATCCTGCGTCTTGCGGCGGCGCGGGCGGACGCGCCCGCGGCGGTGCTTGTGCGCACGGGCCGCTGGCGCCAGATCGAACCGTTCCGGGCGACCGTCGACGAGAAGGTGGTGCTGAAGGTCATCGACGCGCTGCTCCTCGCGGGCGTCGAGGATTTCATCGGCGGCGCGGAGATGGCGCGCCTCGGGCGCACGTACGCGGACTTCGGCCTGGACGCGCCGCGCCTGACGCTGGCGGTCGAGGGCGACGGCTTCTCGTCGCGCCTCGCGTTCGGCGCGGCGACGCCGGCGGGCACGGGCGTCTACGTGTCGGTCGAGGGCGAGGACGCCGTCTTCGTCGTCGCGTCCAACGTGTTCGCGGCGGTGGATCTGCCGGTGGACGGCTTCCGGCGGCGTTCGGTGCTGCCGGTCGAGACGGAGATGGTGCAGTCGTTCGACGTCAAGCGCGGCTCGGGCTCGTTCATGCGCTTCGTGCGCGAAGGGGATCTCTGGAAGATGGTGCAGCCGCAGGCGGCCGCCGCCTCCGCCGCGCAGGTGAAGAAGCTGCTGGAGACGCTGGCCGCCGCCGAGGCGCGCGCGTTCGCGTGGCCGACGGGCGCGGCGGGCGAACCGTCGACGGCGACGCCCGCGCTGCTGGCGGGCTACGGGCTCGATCCCGAGACGGCGGTGACGATCACCGTCAAGTGCGCCGACGCGCGCGACTACCAGGTGTCGTTCGGCAAGGCGGCGAGCGAGGACCAGGTCTACGCGCTCGTCCAGAACGCGGGCGCGGTCGTGGCCGTCGACGCCGCGCTGAAGGATCTCGCGCTCGCCGAGACCGCGAGCTTCACCGACATGCGGCTCTTCCCGGTCGAGGCCGCCGCCGTCGGCCGCGTGTCGGTCGCCGACGGGGACGAGACGTATCTGCTCGCGAAGGACGAGGACGGCGCGTGGCATCTGGACGCGCCGGTCGCGGCGGCGGCGGACGCGGCGACGGTGAACGCGCTTCTGGAGCGGCTGCTCGCGCTGAC
>Ga0310695_10009248_pt1 | contig 14879 bp, 19 predicted proteins | sample RumenRJG_04DNA_FD_203882 | JGI IMG/M metagenome (GOLD analysis project Ga0310695, IMG submission 203882) | Bovine rumen microbial communities from Lethbridge, Alberta, Canada - RJG_04 (v2) (version 2) | ecosystem: Host-associated > Mammals > Digestive system > Stomach > Rumen | place: Canada... | reverse complement strand
AATCTTCAGGTTCGGATCGTTGATCTGGAACGAATCGATGATCGGTTGACCTTCGAACAGCACTGCGTTACTCAGGTACATATCCACCGTATCATTCACATCACCCATATATTTCACTTGACCTTTCTCCAGCAGCACTCCGTGATTACATAGTGCTCTTATACTTGCCATATTATGACTAACGAAGAGGACTGTTCGGCCTTGGCCTTGGGAAACGTCTTTCATCTTTCCTATCGCTTTCTTTTGGAACTCCGCATCGCCCACCGCAAGCACTTCATCCACCACCAATATCTCCGGCTCCAAGAACGCTGCCACCGCAAAGCCCAGTCGCACCGTCATACCCGAGCTATAGCGCTTAACCGGGGTGTCGATATACCGTTCACAGCCGCTGAAGTCAATGATCTCATCGAGCTTGGACTGGATCTCTGCGCGGCTCATGCCCAGGATAGCTCCGTTCATGAAGATATTCTCCCGTCCCGTCATCTCGCCATGGAAGCCGGTGCCGACTTCGAGCAGGGAGCCGATACGGCCGTGAGCTCTAATAGTACCAGTAGTAGGACCCGTCACCCTCGACAACAACTTCAGCAAGGTACTCTTCCCTGCTCCATTTTTCCCAATTATCCCCACAACATCTCCCTGTTCGACTTTAAAATCAATATCCCTCAATGCCCACACATATTCAGAGCTACCCTTGGTTGCTCTGTCATTGGTTTCACCAATTTTCAAGTATGGGTCTTCTTTGTGTAACACGTTAGTAATCCAAAACCTTCTTATATCATGAGATAAGGTTTTGGTACTCACAAGACCCAACCGGTATTGTTTACTAACGTGTTCAAATTCTATAGCTGTCGCCATAATTTGTTTTTTTGTTTTGTATTGTTTGTATTCTAGTTATTTCAATTTTCGTTGGACTATGTTTTACTTAGTCCCTTTCATTCTGGACTATGTTTAGCTTAGTCCTTTTTACTCCCCACTCGTCTCTCTATGCCCAGCTTAGTCCTTTTCACTTTGTTTGGATATAGCTTAGTCCCTTTCACTCGCTTATGTTTAGCTTAGTCCTTTTCACTCATCCTACTGCACCCACAAATTGCTTAGTCCCTTTCACTATACCCACTTACCTCCTCATGCCCAGCTTAGTCCTTTTTACTCCTCCACATGCTTCCACCTCCAACTTAGTCCTTTTCACTCGTCCTGTATTGTGTGTTTGCTCCTGTGTCTCAGCTTAGTCCTTTTCACTATGTTGTGGACTAGCTTAGTCCTTTTCACTCTCCGCATTCTGTTCGGCTTCTTGCTTCTGCAGTTCTGCCAAGTACTCCCTTCCCTTCTCCGTCAACTTATATGCCTGAACCGGACATGTCGGTGCTCCTGCATAAACCATCATCACATAACCAGCATCACGAGACGGATACCAATACTTCACTCGGAAATTGCGAATACCTTCTTTCTTCAAACCCAACTCAGCCATCAAACCCTGACGCGTCACCACATCAAACTTCCCGAGGATCTTCACCATCCGCTGCACTCGCATCCGCTCCCTCGCCACCTTATTTACTGCATCTGCATACATCTTTTCTCAACTTCAGCTTAGTCCCTTTCACTCCGTTGGAACTCAGCTTGGTCCTTTTCACTAACGGCTTGCAAAATTACTACTTTTTTCTGACTTACACAAGTTTTGGGTCAAATTTATTTATTTCGCTTTCTTTTGGTCTTTCTTTTGGAACTCCTTGATTACTTTCTTTTGGAACTCCTTTTTATGCTGCTTTTCTATAACTTTCTTTCATTCCATTCTCCAGCAATACTCTTTTCTTGCACAGAGGTTGAATTTCACTTGCCATATTATGACTAACGAAGAGGAGGAAGTCGATATCACGGAGGGCCCAGACGTATTCGGAGGTGCCTTTGGAGGCACGGTCGTTGGTCTCGCCGATCTTGAGATACGGATCTTCTTTTCCAAGAACATTCGTTATCCAAAATCTTCTTATGTCATGTGACAGAGTCTTGGTTGATACCAAACCTAGTCTGTATTGCTTGCTCACATGACTGAATTCAATCGCTGTACTCATATATTCGTTTTAGTTTTATTCACATTTGTTGGTTCTATTTTATTGTTTGTACTTTTCTGGTTAACCGGAAACGCGACAGCATAGTCTTGCAGGCTTGTAGCTAATCATCCGACTATCCGCTTGTAAGCAAGTCTTACAGACGTATACTCGCATGTTTATCTACCGGTAACCCCGATGCTGTCTTAAGAAAACGGATAAGAAAACCACGAAAACATTTTTCTATGCAGCGCGTGGGGAAGCATTTTTCCAGATAACCGAAAACGCACGACAGGACTTTTCGTAACAAAAAGTTCGATGCTATGTCATACATCAACGACTCACAAACGAGTTTGCAGTGCGATTGATGTCTAACATCCCATCCGGTTTTTCAGAAACCTCCCTGTCGTTTAAGAAAACGTTCCAAGAAAACAAGGAAAACGGTTTTCATTACAGTGGGTGTGGTTACTGCGAGGTGTTTTCTTTGTTATACACGGGTTGGCCGTGTACAAAGCTGGGCAGATGATTACCTCAAAGAGGTGAGGATACGTTCTGGAGGACTACATTAAATGTATTTATAAGTAGGCCAACATAACGGATACTCAGATGTGCAAAGCAAAATCATCTATCTGAACAGCGCGTTTTCCCAGAGGCTTGCCGAGTTTTCCTTTACAGATTTCAATAACCGAAGACAAGGAAAACGGTTTCTTCTTTTCCGAGGACAGTACAACAATAAAAGTTAGAACACTTGGATTTCTCCGTTTGTATAATGGTAACGCTCAATCTGAGCGCGATGATCCGTTCCAAAATTAACCAAAATGGCTACCGGGTACTGCGTGGCTCGCAAATAGCCAAAAGTTTGGTAATGCTCCCTCTCGGAGAGCTGGGTGATGGCTTTGCATTCAATGATGATCTTGCCGATAGGTGCGTCCACGACGAGATCCATCTTGAGGTACGCCTCCAAAGGTTGGCCCATGAAGAGGGGATGAAACTCCTGCTCCTTAGTGAACGACAAGCCTTTGGCCGTGAACGATTTGGCCAGAGCCTCCTGGTAGATGTACTCGGGAAGGCCGGGACCCAGTTGGCGATAGACATCATGCAGACAGCCGACGACATCGTAGGTAGCCTGGACCAGCTTCTGCCGTTTGGGTTCCTCGACGGTGCGGAGGCGTTGCGTCTTCTGCGGGAGGAAAGATTGGATATCTGCGGGTTTCATAAGTTTTTTATTTGTTGGTTAGTTGTTTATTGTTTAATTATTTGTTTACCAAAAACGAGTTCTTTTATTTTATTTGTTGTTCAGACGGATGGTGGTTTGTTTTTCTTTGATGATCAGTTCAGCGTGGAGGTTGTTGCGGAAGTCACGCTTGGCACGTTGGATAGTAGTCGTCAAAGCAGGAGCAACATTCGTAGATACCACATACGCAGACCTATCGTCCGTAAACTCCCCTATCGTCTGGATAGAGACACGCAGTTGCTCAATAGCATGCTTTACATCCGTTCCTTTCAGTTCCACAAAATACTCGCAGCGTTCGTCACCGGACGTGAGCATGTTATCACAACGCAAGCCTTCGGTGATAGCACATCCATCGACCTGAACGCATTTATAGGTCTGCCTATCGGGATTAAAGAAACATACGCGACGACGATTCTGCTCGAAGACGATATTAGCATCCGAGCAATCTTTCACGCATAAACCGGGTACATTTCTCATAAGCTCAGCAGATAGTTATAGTCGTCACCAATCTCTTCGGAAGCTTTGTCGAGTGCATCGGCTGCAATCATGCGGAACTCCTCATCCTTGATGGGACGGAGTTGTCCGTCGATCATCTCAAAAGCAGCCACCTGATCGAACGGCAAGGCAGACTGAGCGGGGATACGCTCCTGCACCTTCAGCGCCTTATCCTGCGACTCAACCATCTTGTCGGCAGCGAGGATGAGGTTGTTGATAGACGTCATGATGTAGGGACTATGGGTTGAGATGACGCAGGAGTGTTCGCCACCATTGAGGATAGCAGCGAGAGCATAGACAAACTGCTTCTGGGTGGACGGATAGAGGTTCTGCTCCGGTTCCTCCAAGATGAAGTTAGTGCGTGTGGGTTTGGTCAGCCGTTCGAAAGCTGCGATGTAGCCTTGGTACAAAGCTTGGAGTTTCTCGTCATGCTCCTGGAACAACCGGTTGATCTCCTTCACGGCTTCCAGATCATAGCCTTTGGTGTAATTATCGTAGTACTTCTTGAGCACATACTCGACGACGCACTGCTTGCGGATAGCGTCCTTCTTGGCATTGTAGTCAAAGGAGGTGATATTCTCGAACGTCTTGAAATAAAGTCCGGAGTAATAATCGAGTGTGATCAAGAGCGGCACGATGGACTGGAGTCCGCTGGACGCAGCATAGAGCGGGATGTTATAGGTAACACCATTGGTATGCTCAATACGATCCTTAAAACGCGTCTCACCGGGGTCGTAGAAATACTTGACGTCCAGGTTGAGGATCTGCTTTTTGTTGTCACCAGTGTACATCTCACGCGCATTGTACCAATCGAAGAGGAAGCTCTTGAGGCTCGTCTGGCCAAAATCGAAGCCTTGCAGTTCCGGGGATGTGATCATGTTGCGTTCTGCAGGAACGTAGCAGATTTTCTCCCGTTGGTAGGTGTCTTTGGACTTGAGGGAGATATGCAGTTGCTCGTTCTCGTAAACGATAGACACATGGTCAGACTCGTAGCGGATGAGGGTGTCGGGGTAGAAATAGCCAATCATGCGATGGTACTTGATGAGTAGGTCGCGGAACGCGTTGGCATCCGGGACGATATGCTCATCCATCATGGTTGCCACCTCTTTTTCCACCCATTCGCATGTGCTGATCACTTTGGCGACAGTACTTTTACCGCTACTCTGTGGGCCGATGATGACATTGACGCGCTGAATATCCATCTCCACAAGTTTGATAGGGCCGAGTTTTTTGATCTTTAGCTTCTTCATTGTATCTATTGGTTGTTTTTTGCGTTTTGTTGGTTGCGCTTTGGGGCGCTTGGTTGGGTGCTTGGTTTTTGGGCGCTGGTTGGGTGCTTTTGCCTCTACATACGTGTATGCATTGTGTGTGCATATGTGCGCATAAAAATTGCGGCTGCAAAGGTACGAAAAAATTTTCATATATGCAAATATATGAGGAGAAAAGTGCGGAATTTTTGAATTTTGCAAGAGATTTGCGAGGTTTTGAGAGCAAAGAGGTGGTGGATTGGGAAAATTATAGAGATGATAACGCTGCGCGGAGATTATAGAAATTATAGTTTTGGGAGGATAGATAATCAAAAAAAGTTAGAGAAAAATCATTAAATAGCAATACATCATTTTTACTTATCTAATTAAAGGAAAACAAAGAATCCCTAGTTGTTAGCTACAACTCTTGTCTAATTGCCAATTCATTTGCTTATGAGTAAACTCCCAGACAACTGACTTTCCAATTATCCACACAGATAATCTGTAGGATTCTTCCTAAGAAAACCAGATAAGAAAACGAACCGAAAACATTTATTTCTATCAATGTCAAAAAATGCAAAAAAATTACGAAAATGCTCGGCAGTTTGTGACAGGTTGTCAGGCAAGGATGTCCTTATAGTCATTTATGCGCGCGAGGACGTTGCGCGCATAGGAGCAAACGGGGATGATGGTGCGGTTGTTTTGGCGTGCAAAATCGACAGCAGCCATGACCAATTGGCGAGCTATACCCTGCCCTTCGAAGCCTTCAAAGACACGCGTATGGTCGATGATCATCCGTTCCGGAGTGGTACGCTGGTAGGTCAATTCGCCTACTTGCACATCGTCCAGCCATGCTTCGAAGATGCCGCTACGTTCTGATTCTGTGTGTTTGATGATTAGCATATTTTTCAAACCGATTATATTTGTTGTAACATGCCTTGGCAACCTTCGAGGATATCGTCGTAGGCTTTTGTGAAATCACCGGTATACCACGGATCGGAAACATCATCTACATTTACGATTTGACCATTTACGATTTCTTTTCTTTTCGAACGATCTGCTTCGCCGTATGGACCATTTATTGGACCATTTAGCCATTGTTTTAATAATGAGACTTTATGGTCCATATCCTCGCCAATTATGTAGCGCATCCGCCGCAGATTGCTCTGGTCCATGCAGACGATATAGTCGTAGTAGGCATAGTCGGCACGCGTCATTTGCCGCGCCTCATGATGCTCAAACGGCACATTTTTCGCAGCCAACATTCGCTTAGCCGGAGGATAGATGTCGTTGCCGATTTCCTCGGTAGAAACGGCTGCCGATGCAATCTCAAACTCATTTGCGCGACCGGCTTGCGCGACCAAGTGCTTCATGATAAACTCAGCCATCGGAGAGCGGCAGATGTTGCCGTGGCATAAAAAAAGTATCTTCGTCATATTCCAGATTTATTGTAGGTGGGCACAAGCTAATTCTTCAATGAGATCTTCATCGGCAGGGAGCCAGTTGACGGATTGCAATTCGTTGGGAGCAAGCCATTTGGCTGCTTCGTGCTCCAAAAGCGTAACATGACTTCCGGCAAGTTTACAACGGAAACAATGCATCGTCAGATGGAACTTTGGATAGTCGTAATCAATAGTTCGTAAGAGTTCACCAACTTCGATTTCTGCGTCTAACTCCTCATGGATCTCACGACGCAAGGCTTGCTGGGGTGTTTCTCCGGATTCGATCTTTCCCCCGGGAAACTCCCACCAATCTTTCCACTCACCATATCCCCGTTGGGTGGCAAAGATGCGTCCTTGCTCGTCGAAAATCACCGCGGCAACAACTTCAATTCTTCTCAGTTGAGTCGGTTGCAGCGGATGACGTTCTATTTCAGGTGGTGTAGGCATATTAAACACTCTTAAGTTGTCTCACAATCTCTTTTACCGCATTGTCGTTGCAGCGGTGACCAAACTTCGCAGACCATATGATGTCGAATCCAGCTTCTTCTACGGCTTTGGCATTGCGTTTGCTCATCTCGTGACCAAGTAGTTCGTCGTCTGTTGAAAAAAGGCCTATATTGCGCGAACCGAGGATATAGGTGTGCTCTTTCTTGAAGGCCACAAATCGTTGCACCATCGGTTCGTCGATCACAAACTCCTTCGCTCCATCTTCGCGTTCTTGCAAGTACGGATGTTTGCCATACCCCATCTTGCGGAGTGTACGATCCATCTCCAGAGAGGGATTGAGGACGATCTTCGTCGCCTTTGGTGCATCGACATACAATGCCAACATGCCTCCCATGGATGTGCCGACAATTAGTACCGGTTCGAAAGTACGCGCCCATTCGTTGATGATGTCCAGCGACTCAAACGGATCATGCGTCACTTCCGGAGCAAGCCATTCATATTCCGGCAAGGCACGAGCCAACGACGCCCTTGTCCCGGACTTCGGACTCGACGCAAAACCATGAATATACATGGCGTAAGGCTTCTGTTTCGGTTCTTCCCAGGTGTACATATTCAATCAATTTGCGTGCAAAGGTACGAAAAAAATCCGATATATGCAAATAAAAATGCATTTAAAGCGTATATTCGCGAAAATTTAAGCAAATCTTATGAAATTTTGCATTTTTATGTCCAAAGACTTGCATATATTCTAAAAAAGTTGTAATTTTGCAACGTTTTTGGAATAAAACGAAGAAATGACGTACACGCAGTTCTATAATCAATGGCATTCGTTGGGGTGTTTTTCGACCTATCAAGTGCGAGCAATCATGCCGAACTTCAACCGGTTCAACTGGCATCAATGGCAGCAAGCGGGATACATCGTGTCGCTTCGGCAAGGTTGGTACGCGTTTGCGGATTACCTGCAGCAACCGGATTATGCGCGGTATTTTGCGGGGAAGATGTGTGCTCCATCGTACATCAGTCTGCACACGGCTCTGTCGTTCTATGGCATCATTCCAGAGGCTGTGGTGGAGATCACGAGTGTGACGACGCAGAAGACATGCCGGTACGAGAATGCGTTTGGACAGTTCAGTTACCAGACGATACGGCCGAAGTTGTTCTGGGGATTTGAACCGAAGACTATGCGGGACGGGAAGCAATATATGATGGCTACTCCGGAGAAGGCAATCATCGATCTGCTGTACCTCTATCCGCAGTATTCGACGCTGGACGAGATGCGGGAGTTGCGTTTTGACGAGGACTGGATGCGGGATGAACTGAACAAGGAGCGGTTGATGGAATATGCGGAGCGGATTGGAAGTCCGGCTTTGACCAAGCGAATCAAACTGTTACTAAAGGCTTACGAAATATGATCGACATGGAGTACATACGGGGATTTTATCCTCCTTACATCGCGCAGAACGCGGGGATGCAGAAGCATATGCTGAAGGAGTATGTGGAGCTGTTGGCATTGGAATGGATAGCCAGATCTCCTTATGCCTCGAAAATGGTGTTCATCGGTGGGACGAATCTGCGGCTGATTCAGGGCATCGATCGGTTCTCTGAGGACTTGGATTTTGATTGCAAAGGACTGAGCGAGAACGAGTTCCGGCAGATGTCGGATGAGTTGGTGAAGTACCTGCAGTTGCAAGGCTTGAATGCAGAACTGCGCAATAAAGAGAACGCACGGCTTACGGCTTTTCGAAGCAATGTGCATTTTCCGGAACTGCTGTTTGATTTGCAGTTGACGGGACATCGTGAGGAGCGGTTCCTGATGAAGATAGAAGCACAAGATCAGGGCGTGGAGTATGCGCGGGAGATGGCTATTGTGCAGCGACACGGATTCTCGTTTCCTGTGCCGGTGCCACCGTTGAGCGTGCTACTGTCGATGAAGTTGTGTGCATTACTGACGCGACAGAAAGGACGGGATTTTTATGACGCGGTGTTCCTGATGCAGCGTACTGAGCCGGATTATGCGTTCTTGCTGCAACAAAAAGGTATCGCGAACAAGGAGCAACTGGATGCGGCGCTGCGGGAGATGGTGGCGAGGACGGACATGAAGATGAAGCAGCGGGATTTTGAGCACTTGCTGTTCGATAGCCGCAAGAGCGAGACGATACTGCGGTTTTTGGAAAAATAATTTTTTGCAGAAAAATTTGTATATATGCGATTTTTTTTGTAATTTTGCACGCAAAATTTAATGGCACAGATTCTGACATATGATCAAATCGATCGGCAGCAATGGAGTAAGTTGGTGCGAACGAGTGAGACGGGAACGTGGTTTCAGTCTCCGGAGGCATATGACTTTTATGCGTCCCTTCCGGAACTGATGGAGCCGTTTGTGTATGGGTTAGAAAATGCAGGAAAACTATGTGCCGTTTGTGTCGGATATGTGACCAAAGAACGCAATCCTATCAAGCAATTCTTTACGCGTCGTGCCATCATAATAGGAGGAATTGCAATGGCTGCGAATTGTGCGAAAGAGGATATTGTGGTGTTGCTAAATTATATTCGCAAAGATCTACAACCCAAAACTATCTACATCGAGACTCGTAATTTCAATGACTTCAGTTACTGGAAAGAGGCCTTTGAGGCTTCGGGATTTGCGTATAAACCACACCTGAACTTCCACGTTGATCCTTCTGTCAATAACCTGAGTGATAACCGCAAACGGCAACTTAAAAAATCAGACGCGACTACCGAGTTAGCGGTTAGCGAATCCGAGATTTTGGAGTGGTACAAGGTGCTTGCGGAGCTCTATCGCACGAAAGTAAAAACACCACTTTGGCCGATAGAATTCTTTTGGGAAGCCTATCGGCAAGGTATCGCGAAATTCCTGTTGGTAATGCATGAAGGACAAATCATCGGAGGCAGTATGGTGGTAAGTGACGAACGAACGGCGTATGAGTGGTTCGAATGCGGACTCAATGCGCAATACAAAGACCAATATCCGTCTGTCATGGCAACCTATGCCGGGATACAATTGGCACACCAATCCGGTTGCAAGCGGTACGATATGATGGGAGCCGGAGAACCCGGAGTGCCTTATGGCGTACGCGATTTTAAAGCGGAATTCGGAGGACAATTAGTGGAACACGGAAGATTCTTATGCGTCTGCAAACCAATGCTTTATAAGATAGGCACTATCGTTGTTAAATTCTTAAAACGCAAATAATTATGTTACAAGTTGGAGACAAAATGCCACGTTTTGCGGTAGCCGACGAAACCGGCAAAATGGTTACAAACAACGACCTGATCGGCAAAAAAACAGTCATTTACTTCTACCCGAAGGATTCCACTCCGGGTTGTACGGCTGAAGCATGTAACATCCGCGACAACTACCATGCTTTCCTGGCGCAAGGTTACCAAGTCTATGGTGTGAGCAAGGACAGCCAAGCTTCGCATATTAAGTTCAAAGAGAAATTCGACTTACCCTTCCCGTTGCTCAGCGACCCTACAACGGAGATGCTGCAAGCCTTTGGTGCATGGGGTGAGAAGAAAAACTACGGAAAGGTGACGATGGGAACTCTCCGCAAGACGTTCATCTTTGATGAAAACGGCATCTTAGAGCGTATCATCGAGAAAGTGGACACGAAGAATCACACTGCGCAAATCTTGTAAGCAATATGCAACGCATCATCGGAATTGGAGAAACGGTGCTGGACATCTTATTCAAGAATGACCAGCCGCAAAAAGCCGTACCCGGGGGATCGACGTTCAACAGCATCGTGTCGCTGGGACGTGCCGGTATGCCATGTGCCATGATCACCCAAACGGGAAGTGACCATATCGGAGATATGATTTGCGCTTTTCTGCGTAAGAACGGTGTCTCAGACGAGTTCGTTTGCCGACATCCGAACACCAAGTCGCATATCACCCTTGCCTTCCTCGATGAACACAATGACGCGCAGTATGAGTTTTATAAGGATCATAAAAGGGACTTGTTAGATATTCCATTGCCGCAGATAACCTCTGACGACATCGTTCTTTTCGGTTCGTTCTTTGCCATCAATCCCGTCATTCGTCCGGTCACTCGCGAACTCTTAACCGAAGCACACGAAGCCGGAGCATGGATCTATTATGACATCAATTTCCGCAAGAATCATATTGCCGACTTACCGCAAATCCTACCGAATATAGAAGAGAATATGCAACTTGCTTCTGTCGTGCGTGGTTCGATGGAAGACTTCGACTATCTCTTTGGTTTACAGGATCCTGACGCCATCTACGAACGTGTTCATTCGCTATGCGAGACTCTCATTCTAACTGACGGAGCACAATCCATTCGGGTCTTTACTCCCAAAGGTTGCGAGACCTATCCCGTCACCAAAATTGAGACTGTCAGTACCGTTGGAGCCGGAGATAATTTCAATGCCGGGTATATCTACGCCAAACTGCGTGGCATCGACGATCAATCCTCCCGAATCGCCATGGCCCAACGCTGGAGTCAGGACGTCTGCCAACAGATTGGTAACAACATCAGCGACGAGTTGGTCGCACAACTTAAATATGAGCATGACAATCATTTTTGACTTAGACGGAACGCTGCTCAATACGATTGATGACTTGGGTTATGCGTGTAACTATGCGCTGGAACAGACGGGGTATGCAACGCACCCGATTGCGGATTACCCACGCATGGTAGGCAACGGGATCAACAACCTCATTCGTCGTGCTTTGCCGGAATCCGAACGCACGGAGGAGAACATCCTACGTGTACGCGCGCATTTCGTACCTTATTATAATAATCACAACTGCGATTACACGCGTCCGTACGAAGGCATTCCCGAATTGTTAGCGGCACTTAAAGCACAGGGACATCAATTGGCTGTTGCAAGCAATAAATACCAAGCGGCGACTGAGAAGATCGTTAACCACTTCTTCCCTGGTACCTTTGATGTCATCTTAGGAGAACGGGAAGGCATCGAACGCAAACCAAATCCGCAGATAGTTTATGACATCCTTTCAACATTAAACATTCGCCATTCGCCATTATATATCGGCGACAGCCTTGTGGATCGAGATACGGCCCAGAATGCGAAAGTGCCATTTGTGGCATGTTCGTGGGGATTTGTAAGCAGAGAGGCGCTGATTGAGAATGGTGTAGGACGTATCATTGATAAACCGGAAGAACTACTTTTGGACGTGTATATTCAGCAATCCATTCTTCCCCAATATGACAATTTTGATGGAGGACATAAGCGAGATCATGCGGAGACAGTCATTCGGGAAAGCCTCAAATTGGCACGTGCCTACGATGCCGATGAGACCATGGCGTATGTGATTGCGGCGTATCATGATTTGGGTCTCAAATTCGATCGGGAGCATCATCATATCCATTCCGGTGAAATCCTGATGGCGGATGAGAATTTGCGAAAATGGTTCACGGAAGAACAACTGTTGACCATGCGTGACGCGGTGGAAGATCATCGTGCCAGTGGTAAGAACCCACCGCGTACCATCTATGGAGCCATCGTTGCCGAAGCCGATCGGCAGATAGATCCGCTTACCGTCATTCATCGCACTATGGCATATAGTCTCAAACTGCTTCCTGATGCTGATTTTGACACGCTTTATCAACGCAGCCTCGATCATCTCCACGAGAAATATGCGGAAGGTGGATACTTGAAACTTTGGCTCAACAGCGAACGAAATGTCCAAGGTTTGGCAGAACTCCGTGCACTCATTCATAATGAACCCGAACTGCGCAGACTATGCCGCGAATGGTTTGATAATCAACGAAATGACTAAGATGGATAAGTACGAGATCATTTCGGAACGGCAGGAGAAAGTTCTGCGGTATTTGGAGGAACACAACATACCGTTTACTACCTACAATCACCCCGAAGGCAAAACCATTGAGGAGGCGAAGCGGTGGTGGCACGACGACGGGAGTGTGCATTGCAAGAACATCTTCATGCGCAATCACAAGGGTGACCAGCACTACCTGATTTGCTTCCCGTGTGACTACGATTTGGCGATTCACGATATCGAGCATTGGCTCAAAGACGTGCTGGTTTCGCAGGGTCTCAAGGCACCAGGCAAACTATCGTTTGCATCTCCCGAACGAATGATGCGGCACCTGGGTCTTGAACCCGGAAGCGTCAGTCCTTTTGGACTGATCAACGACACCGATCATCATGTCATTCTCTTCCTCGATAGCCGTTTGAAAGATGCCGAGTCGCTGAGTTTTCATCCGAATGATTGTCGGGGCACAGTAGTCATCTCGCAAACTGCTTTTCAGCAATATCTGTCCTGTGTGGGCAATAAAGTCGAATATATAACAACGTGTTGATTATGAGACGAATCCTCTTTTATACCTTGTTGGCCGTGGTTTTTGCGGCATGTCAGAAGTCCCAAACGCTCGAAGAACGAGCTGCTGAGTTATGTGCGTATATCCCTGATCATGAGTTGCTTGAGAAGTCCCGTGACTACATGACTCCGGACTTTTATGCGGTGCTGGACACGATGTTCTATCGTCTGCCGGCACATGAAGCGATGGACCATGAGTGGCTCTATTATTTCGTCACCGGCAACGGAGGTACGATTGCTGATTATGAGGTAGTTAAGATCGAACAAACCGACAAAGACCATGCCCTTGCCACTATCTCTGTGCGTCAAGTCTGGGAGGACGGTTCGTTTGATCCGGAGAGCGATATTGAGGAGCATATCCTATCCATGGAGCGTGTAAACGGACAATGGCTGATGGCTGATTTTGATGATCACAAAGCGGATTGTATTAGGTATATCGTTAATAATCGCAAGGAACAAGCTGTACGGGGTGCCATCAGCGACTATCTGCTGCGTGAGATAGCTCCTTACTACATGCAAGGTGAACTCTGCGTGCCTTCGCTGATGATCGTGCACGAAGAAGATACCTGCGTATGGGGTGATTTCTGGGTGTTCTGGTATAAGATCGAAGAAGACACACTCAAAACGGTTTCTGGTGGATCTCATCCAGGAATGATGACGCTTCGTTACGAGAACAACCAACCGCAAGTCGTTAATTTTGAGCGTGTAGAAGACGGTTCGAGATTCATGCCAACTGCCAAACAGATCTTCGGGGATTATCTCGATATCTTCATGAATATGCATGCCAACGAGTCCGTCCGTGAAGCCGTTCGTCGCGAACAGTTATACGAGTACGTGCAGCAAAACAACCTGAACATCCATTATTACCAAGACTACGGTTGGGAAGCAAAAGAATTAGAATTATGACCAAATTCGAAACATACCAATCCTTGCTTCCGCAGATCGAGTCGCTTGTAGCCGGAGAATCAGATCCGATTGCCAACATGGCGAATGTGGCAGCTGTCTTGCACGAGGCTTTCGGCTTTTGGTGGACGGGGTTCTACAGAGTAGAAGGGCAACAACTAGTCTTGGGTCCGTTCCAAGGTCCGATTGCGTGTACGCGTATTCCGTATGGTCGCGGAGTTTGCGGCACGGCTTGGCAACGCGCTGAAACTGTCATCGTGCCCAATGTCCATGAGTTTGCCGGACATATCGCGTGTTCGTCAGCTTCCAATAGTGAGATTGTCGTGCCGATTCTACATAAAGGACAGGTCATCGCAGTTCTCGACATCGACAGCAAGGATTTTAATACTTTCGACGAAACGGACCAACTCTATCTGGAGAAAATAGCAGAGATGCTATAGTACATCCTTATGCCTCGAAAAGGCCGTTTCGTTCTGATTCTGTGTGCTTGATGGTTAGCATAATCTTTTAATTTTGACGCAAAATTACAAAATTTCTCCGACATACACAAGTTTTTGTGTAATTTTCTTGCATATCTCAAATTTTTGTAGTAATTTTGCACCCGCAAACTCACGCTGAGGGCAATTTTGCTTTAAGGGTTGGGTTTGTTGGCGTCAATCCTCTCGCTGTGAAGCGGCTTTAGGGCTCCCGCAAAATTTATTTTGTGGGAAGAGGAGGAAGC
>Ga0310695_10009247_pt1 | contig 14882 bp, 12 predicted proteins | sample RumenRJG_04DNA_FD_203882 | JGI IMG/M metagenome (GOLD analysis project Ga0310695, IMG submission 203882) | Bovine rumen microbial communities from Lethbridge, Alberta, Canada - RJG_04 (v2) (version 2) | ecosystem: Host-associated > Mammals > Digestive system > Stomach > Rumen | place: Canada... | reverse complement strand
AGGCCAGGCACGATGAGCTGCGCGGGCAGTTCATCTCCGCCGTCGCAGACGGCGACGCGGAGGCGATGGAGAGCATCTGCCGCGAAGGCGTGGCGCTGCTGCCCGAGGACCCCACGTGGAAGTACAACCTCGCCTGCTCGCTCTCCCGCGCGGGGAAGAAGGCCGAGGCCCTCGACGCGCTCGAGCGCGCGATCCGACTGGGGTTCAGGGACACCGTCGCGATCGGCAACGACAAGGACCTCAGGCCCATCGCCGGCGACAGGCGCTTCGAGGACCTGCTCGCGCTCGCCGAGCGCCTCGCCGGGAAGCCCGCGCTCTTCGGGCCGATGTCGTCCATACCCGCAGACGGGCAGGCCGGCTCGACGATCATCGTCGGCGAGCAGAACCTCTCGTGGAACCTCGACGCGAAGTGCTTCATCGCCAAGCTCGCGATGGACGGCGCGGACGGCCCCGGCAACGCGGGGGACATCTACCTCAACCGCGACGGAGGTCACTCCGTGCTCAAGACGGACGAGTTCCCCGGGCTCACAAAGGTCTCCCTCGCCAGGGAGTGCCGCGAACACCACATAGACATGGGCATGCCCAATATGCTGTTCCCGTGCCCGGTGTTCGGCAACTGCTCGCTCGCCATCGTCGGCGGCCCGATGTGGCGCTCGATGCCAAGGGCGCTGATGACCACGGAGTCCGGCCGCCTTGGTCTTATGCAGAGGCTCTACCTGTCGAACCAGGTCTGGGTGTTCCCGGCGGTGTACGACATCGCGCCCGTGGGGACGAACGGGGACGTCTTCGCCTCCGTCGCGCCCTTCTGGATCTCGACCCAGGGCAGGAGCTGGTCGGACCTCTACTACCTCAAGGCCGCGCTTGAGGTCAGCAGGTCGCTGAAGCCCGACGTGAAACGCCGCATCGTCTCGCAGGGGCTCCTCGCCCCGACGGTGCAGACGATCCTGAGGAAGTCGCTCAAGGGCGTGGCGAACGAAGACGACTACCTGACGCCGAAGGCCCACCCCACGGCATTCCCGCAGAAGGGCCTCGACCTCGCGCGCCTGAAGAGCATGTCCGCGGCGCTGACCGAGGACGCCGTCCCGCCGATCGCCCCGCTCAAGGGCGTCGCGTTCATCGGGAACGGCGGCAAGCCGTTCCCCGGCGAGATCACATACGCGGGGATGTTCGCGTGCGCAATCGTGCTGCGCTCGCCGGAGACGACGCGCGACTTCGCGATCGTAGCCTCCGGCGACGACGAATACGCATTCGCCGCGGTCCACGACGAGCGCGGCGCCGCAAAGGTCGTGCACACCGCGCCGAACGCCGCGAAGGTCACAATCGACAAGACGCTGATGTCGCCCACCAACAGGGTCGACGTCGCCGTGTTCGCGCGGCGGCAGGGATCGGGCTGGGGCGCGCCGAGCTTCGTCTCGTTCGCGGTCGTCGACCCCTCCGCGCCGTACTCCGACCCCGTGCTGACGCACCGGGACGCCGCAAAGCAGGAAAAGGAATGAGGCTCATCCTCGCGCCCCTCGCGGAATTCACCGACGCGCCCTTCCGGCTCATGTGCGCCGAGGGCGGGGCGGACATGGCTTACACCGAGATGGTCTCCGCCGCCGCGCTCGCGCACGGCAGCTCGCCGACGCGCCACCTCCTCGAGACACTGCCCGGCGAGGCGCCGCTTGGGTGCCAGCTGTTCGGCGGGGACGCCGCGGACATGGCGCGCGCCACGGCGGAGATCGAGAAGATCAAGGACCGTTTCGTCGAGCTGAACCTGAACGCCGGCTGCCCCATGCCGCGCATAATCAAGTCGGGCGCCGGCGCGCGTCTCGTGGAGGACCCGAAGCTGACGTACGAGCTCCTCGTCGCGATGAAGGAGAACACATCCCTCCCCGTGACGCTGAAGACGAGGCTAGGGCCGCACCGCGGCGACAACAGGATATTCGAGCTCGCCGACGCCGCGAAGTCCGCTGGCGCCGCGGGGCTCATCGTCCACGCGCGCTACACGAGCCAGATGCACGGCGGCCCGCTGAACCTGGAGACGCTCGCCGAGGTCGTGGAGCGCATGGACATCCCCGTCGTCGGCAACGGCTCCGTCAAGACGAAGGCGGACGTCGACGCGATGGCGAAGACCGGCGTCGCGGCAGTGATGATCGGGCGCGCCGCCCTTCCCGACCCAGCGATCTTCATGAAACTGAAAGGAGTCGACGCGCCTCCGCCGTGGGGGGAGCGCCACCCGTGCCTCGTTCATCTCGACAGGATACTTGCCTTCCGCAGAATGCTCGAGGAGAAGTTCCCCGACGACCACGTGCCGGGCGAGGACGCCTTCGTCGGGATAAAGATGCACACGCACCTCTTCCGCTACTTCAACGGCATCCCCGGCGCGGCGAAACTGAGGAAACAGCTAAACTCGATACGCACGCTCGCCGAGGCGCGCGCCGCCATCGCGCCGTTTGTTCGTTGAGGCTTTTGCAAAACCTCCGGCAGACATCTTTTTCGACCACGGAATACACTGAACACACAGAAAAAGAACGCCCCGCGGAGGAAGTCTCCACGGGGCGGTCGCCGCTGTGACGCGCCGTCGGCGCGTCAGGTTCGGCTTCACTCGGGCTTGTTCTGCTGCCTGTTGCGCCTGCGCGGCCTAGGGCAGTCGCAGTTCGGGCCCTTGCCGCACTTGCAGGGTCTGCGGCCCCTTCCGCGGCCCATGCCCTCGCCGGGCTTGCCCTGGCCCTTGAAGAGCTTGAAGAGCGGTTCGCCCTCCTCGGAGTCCGGCGGGAGGATTATCACGCCAGGGCAGTTGGGCGAGCAGTCGCACTTCTTGTACTTCGGCATGCGGCGCCCGTGGGGGCCCTGCCCACGGCGGCCCTCGCCCGGGCCCTTGTCGCACTTGCACTTGTCGCCTTTGTCCGCGCACTTGCACTCGGGGGCGCACTTGCAGGGCTTGCCGGACTTGCACTCGCACGCCGCCTTGTCCGCGCACTTGCACTCAGGCCCGCACTTGCAGGGCTTGCCGGACTTGCACTCGCATGCCGCCTTGGGGCCGTCCTTCGCGCAGCTGCCCGCCTCGCCGCACGGCGCCGCGAACAGCGTTCCCGCCGCGAACAGCGCGACGGCTACAACCAGATTCTTCATTTGATGTTCCTTTCGTTTTGTTTTCTGCCTCGGAAACTCTCCCTCGGCCTACGTTTCATATAATACCACAGCGAATCGAAAGTGTAAAGTTGAAAGTGCTTCCATTGTAAAGTTTCACGAATGCGGTGACAACAACGTTTTGTTGTGGTATACTATTCAGCATGAGCGAGAAAATGAAGATGGCGGACGGGAAGCTCGTCGTTCCCGAAAACCCAGTCATTCCATACATCGAAGGCGACGGAACCGGGCCGGACATCACGCGCGCGGCAATGGTCGTCTGGAACGCCGCAGTCGAAAAGGCGTACGGCGGAAAAAGGCGTATCGAATGGCGTGAAGTCCTCGCCGGCGAGAAGGCGCACCGCCTGACCGGCGAATGGCTCCCCGCGGCGACGCTCGACGCGTGCCGCGACTGCCTCGTCTCCATCAAGGGCCCCCTCACCACGCCGGTCGGCGGCGGCATCCGCTCCATCAACGTCGCAATGCGCCAGGAGCTCGACCTCTACGTGTGCCTGAGGCCAGTGCGCTGGTTCAAGGGAGTCCCCTCCCCCGTGAAGCGCCCGGAGCTGACGGACATGGTGATCTTCCGCGAGAACACCGAGGACATCTACGCCGGCATAGAGTGGATGAACGGGACGCCCGAGGCCGACAAGGTGAAAAGGTTCCTCATAGACGAAATGGGCGTGAAGAAGATTCGCTTCCCCGAGACGGCGTCCATCGGCATCAAGCCAGTGTCGCTCGAAGGCACGGAGAGGCTCGTCCGCGCCGCGCTCGACTATGCCGTCGCGAACGACCGCAAGTCTGTGACGCTCGTCCACAAGGGCAACATCCAGAAGTTCACAGAGGGCGCGTTCCGCGACTGGGGCTACGCGCTCGCGAGGCGCGAGTTCGGCGCGACGCCGATCGGCGAGGGCCCGTGGTGCGAGTTCAAAAACCCGAGGACGGGCAGGACGATCACCGTGAAGGACTGCATCTGCGACGCGTTCCTGCAGCAGATCCTCACGCGCCCTGCGGAGTACGACGTGATAGCGACGCTCAACCTGAACGGCGACTACGTCTCCGACGCGCTCGCCGCGACCGTCGGCGGGATTGGGATCGCGCCAGGCGCGAACATCAACTACCAGACGGGCGTCGCGGTCTTCGAGGCGACGCACGGCACCGCGCCCAAGTACGCGGGGCTGGACAAGGTCAACCCCGGCTCGCTCATCCTCTCCGGCGAGATGATGCTGCGCTACATGGGGTGGACCGAGGCGGCGGACCTCATCATATCGGCGATGGACAAGGTCATCGCGGCGAAGACGGTGACATACGACTTCGCGCGGCAGATGGAGGGCGCGACCGAGGTCAAGTGCTCCGAGTTCGGGGCGGCGCTCGCAAAGGCGATGTAGCCGCCAGACAGGCGGCGAACAGGAAACAAGGTCAACAAGAAAAGACAACAGCCAAGGGAGGGCATGGATCATGAAGACGGCAAAGGCAATGGCGTCCGCGACGGCGGCGCTCTTCTGCTCCGGCGCGCTGGCGGCGGGGTTTGGCCTCTATGAGATGGACGCGGCGTCCACCGCGTTCGGCGGACACGTCTACGGGCGTCCGAGAAACGCCTCGGCGGTCTACTACAACCCCGGCGCGCTCAACACCATGACGGGAACCGTGGTGACGGTCGGCATGACCGCGCTCAACCCCCGGGCCGACGCGCGCGTCGACATGAAGCACGACACGCGCATGAACCCCGGCTGGCTCATGTACCCCAACCTCTTCGTCGCCCAGGAGCTGCCGTGGGGATTCCACCTCGGCCTCGGCGCGTTCGGCGACTTCGGCCTCGCCTCCGCCTACAACAACCACTGGGAGCTGAAGCACGATTCCGCCGAGACGCTCTTCGAGGGCTACACCCTGCAGGGCATACTCTCGTACGACATAACCAAGGACTGGTCGTTCGGCATCGGCCCGCGCTTCACGTTCGTCAACTTCGAGACGAGGCTCGTGCGCGACTTCGGGTTCGTCGACAGGATGTACCTCGCGCAGTCGATGGGCTACATGCACGCGCCAGCCAGGGGCAGGAACAAGCTCAAGATCCAGGCCGACAACCAGGACGACGTCGGCATCGGCCTCGCCGCCGGAACGAGCTACCGCGTGACGGACGACTTCTCGCTCGGCGTCATGTACCGCTCTCGCGTGAAGACGAAGCTCGAGGGCCACGCCCGCTGGACCGGGCAGGACATCGAGCACCACAACAACAGCCTCAACGAGACGATCCAGCTGCCCGCGCAGATATCCGCCGGCTTCAACTGGGACAACGCCCTGTGGCTCAAGGACTTCCACCTCGGCGCCTCGATCTCGTGGATAGAGTGGTCGAAGATCAGCGCGCTCCGCTTCGACGTCTACAACCCGATCTCCCGCAACGTCGAGAAGGACGAGCTCAAGATGGACTGGCGCAACACGTACCGCACGGGCTTCGGCATGGGATACGACGTGACGGACAACTGGGCCGTCCTCGCCGGCTACACCTACGACTGGGACCCGTGCCGCAACAAGCTCGGCTACGCGCACTCGATGCTTCCCGTCGGCGACCGCCACATCGTGTCGTCCGGCGTCGTCTGGACGAGCGACAGCGGCAGCTGGGAGATCGCGCTCACCTACGCCGTCATCATCCAGGAGTCGAAGTCGCAGCGCGTCCCAGGCGAATACTACCAGTACGACCACTCCGTGCACAAGATGCACACGCACCACGCGTACTGCCACTGCGTGTCCATCGGCCTTACCTACCACTTCTGAGGCGCCGCTCGAATGACCGTCTGGATCGTTAACCCCTTCGACACCCTCCTACAGGAGGGCGGGCGCTCCATGCGGTACTGGCTGATGGCGCGGGCATTCGCCCGCGAGGGGCACGACGTCGTGTACTGGACGGCAGACTTCAACCACGCGACGAAGCGCCCGCGCTCCCCTGAAGCACTCGCCGCGGACGGCGGGGACATCGACGGAGTGAAGCTCGTCACCGTCCACGAGCCGCCGTACAAAAAGAACATATCCCTTCGCCGCCTCTGGGCCCACTGGCGGTGGGCGAAGAACTGGCGCAAGGCCGCCGCGAAATTCGTCGAGGGAGGCGGCAAAGCGCCCGAGCTGACGATCGTCAGCTCGCCCCCCCTCTGCATCTGCGGCGAGGCTCGGAAGTTCGCGAGGCGAACCGGCGGCAAGGTGATAGTCGACGTCATGGACGCCTGGCCGGAGACGTTCGAGCGCGTCGCGCCGCGCTGGGCGCTCTGGCCGCTCCGCCGCCTCGCCCGCGCGAACTACCTTGGCGCGGACGCCGTCACGACAGTCGCCGACAACTACATCGAGACCGTGCGCGGCTACGGATACACCGGCCCCGTCAGGCGCTTCTACCACGGGATATCGATCGGCGCGGCGCCCGCGCGCGGAACGGACGCGGGCGGAAATGCCGCCGCGTCGCCGCTCAGGATCGCCTACGTCGGGAACCTCGGCAGGACCTACGACCTCGAGACGGTGATAGAGGCCGTCGGGATGGTCGACGGCGCGACGCTCGAGATCGCCGGCGCAGGCGACATGGAGGAGTCGCTGCGCAGATTCGCGTCTGCGCAGATGGCCGCCGGGCGCGTCACATTCAGGGGCTACCTCGGGGTGGAGGAGCTTGCGCGCCTGCTCGCCGGCGCCGACGTAGGCGTCGTCCCGATGCCGCCGGAGAGCTGCGTCGGCATTCCGTACAAGCTCGCGGACTACTCGGCGGCGGGGCTCGCCGTGGCGAGCTCGCTCGGCGGGGAGTGCGACAAAATCCTGGCGTTGTACAACGCGGGCGCGTCGTACAGATGGCGCGACCCGCAGAGCCTCGCGAACGCCCTCGGACGCATCAAGGCCGCCCTTCCCGCGATGAAGGCGGCGTCGCGCCGCATGGCAGAGGAGCTTTTCGACGAAAGCCGGATATACAAGGACTACGTGGATTTCGCGACAAGCATGGAGTAGACAAGAAATGGACCAGAAAGCGATAATGATTGCATTCGACGCATTTTCGTTCGGACTGGGCGCGACGATCGCCTCCTTCCTAAACGTTGTTATCTGGAGGGTCCCGAGGGGCGAGTCAATCGTCTCGCCGCCGTCGCACTGCCCGAAATGCTCGTCGCCCATAAGGTGGTGGCAGAACGTGCCGATCGTCTCGTGGATTCTCCTGCGCGGCAGGTGCGCGAACTGCAAAGAGCCGATATCCATGCGCTACCCGCTCGTCGAGACACTGGGCGGAGTCCTGTTCCTCGCGGCGTTCTGGCACTACGGATGGCTCGCGCCGCTGGCGTGGATATGGATCTCGCTGATGATCGTCGGCAGCTTCATCGACCTGGACCACCAGCTGCTGCCGGACTTCGTCACCGTGGGCGGCATGATCCTGGGCGTGGCGACGTCCGTCGCGTTCTGGGCGGTCGGGGAGTTCACGCCGTGGCATTTCCACAACCTCACGCCGAACTTCTTCTTCGTCCCGCCGCTGCAGTCGCTCGGCGGGCTGGCGCTCGGGTTCTCGCTTCTGTGGTGCGTGCGGTTCTTCGGGACGCTTGCGTTCAAGCGAGAGGCGATGGGCATGGGGGACGTGTTCCTGATGGGCGCGGTTGGCGCGCTGTTCGGGCCGGTGGCAGTGATCGCGACTCTCATCCTCTCGGCTGTGCTGGGGTCTATAGTCGGGATCGTGCTGATCCTGCTCGCGAAGGTGCGGCTCGGCGGGTTCGCGGCGATTCCATACGGGCCGTTCATCTGCGCGGGCTGCCTCGTCTGGATGTTCTGGGGGCCGGGGCTGGTCCAGTGGTACCTTCAGCTCCTCCTAGGGAAATAGCCGGAGCTCTGTCTGTTGTTTGGTGCTTGGCGTCTGCACTCACCTCGCCCTAGATCACTAGATTTCTAGATTCCTAGATGCCTAGAATCCTAGACTCCTAGGTTTCTAGAATTCTAGACTTCTAGATTGCTAGATCGCCAGACTTGGATTTTTCAAAAAAGCGAAAATCGCCCTTGACCCGAACGAAGAGATTTGATATACTATTTCCCGTTTCACGCGATTGGGAAACCATCGCATGGGACTTGAGGTGGGATACTCAAGCGGTCAACGAGGGCAGACTGTAAATCTGCTGGCTAACGCCTTCCAAGGTTCGAATCCTTGCCCCACCACCATTCAGCAAAGCCCCGAGAACGGGGCTTTCATTGTAAAGGAGCAAAGCAATATGGAGATTGTCTGCCTCGACCTCGAAGGCGTACTCGTCCCGGAGATATGGATAGCCTTCGCGGAGGCGACCGGCGTCCCCGACTTCCGCAGGACTACCCGCGACGAACCCGACTACGACAAGCTCATGCACTACCGCATCGACCTTCTCGACAAGCACGGCTTCAAGCTGAAGGAAATCCAGGACGTGATTGGCTCCATGCGCCCGCTCATCGGCGCGGAGGAGTTCCTCGACCAGCTGCGCGAGCGCACGCAGGTGCTGATCCTCTCCGACACCTTCGACCAGTTCTCGCGTCCGCTGATGAGGAAGCTCAACTGGCCCGCCATCTTCTGCAATTCGCTTGAGACGGACGGCGACGGACGCGTCACCGGCTACAAGATGCGCTGCCCGCAGTCCAAGCTGACGACCGTGAAGGCGCTGCAGAGCTGCGGCTTCGACACGATCGCCGCCGGCGACAGCTACAACGACCTCGGGATGATCCGCGCCTCAAAGGCCGGGTTCCTCTTCCGCTCCACGGAGGAGATCAAGAAGGCGAACCCGGACATCCCGGCGTTCGAGACGTACGACGACTTCCTCGCCGCCATATTCAGGAGCATCGGCTGACAATGACGACCTGCACCCTTCTCGCGTCCATCTCAATCGCGTTCCCCCGCCCGGGGCAGACGCTGCCCTTCGTCGAAAAGACGTACATGAACGGGGCGGTCCCGCACGGCACGACGAACCTCGTCGTCCAGGGGCGGCCCGTCGAGGTCTACAAGACGGGAGGCTGGGTGACGATGGTGGACGTCTCGGAGGGCGAGAACGAGATAGAGGTCTCGGCGAACGGGGAGACGACGAACTACGTCATCCGCGTGGAGCACAAGCCGAAGCCGCGCCTCGACAAGGACGGCAACCCGATAGTAGTGCCAGAGAAGAAGTACGAGAAGCTCCCGTACGCGAAGGACGAGGCTCGGCCCCATCCATTCGGCAAGTCGCCCTCCGAGATGACGATAGTCGTCGACCCCGGGCACGGCGGCGAGAAGGACACCGGCGCCGTCAGCCCCCACGGTTTCTTCGAGAAGGAGGCGAACCTCCTCCTCTCGCTGGAGGTCAAGAAGGCGCTGGAGGCGCTCGGCTACAATGTCGTCATGACGCGCACCGACGACAGGCCACTCGTCCTGCTGGACCGTCCCCGCGACGCCACAAGGATGGGCGCCGACGCATTCGTCTCGATCCACCACAACGCGCCGATGTTCAGCACCGACCCGAGGACGGTGCGGTACACGGCGGTATACAAGTGGAACGACCTCGGCGCGCGCCTCGCCGCCGCCATAAGCGCCAGCATGGGCAAGGCCCTCGAGGGGGACATCCCCAACAACGGCGTGATGCACGCCAACTTCGCCGTCACGCGGAACCCGGAGATTCCGAGCTGTCTCGTGGAGACGGACTTCATCACCACGCCGGAGGGCGAGCTCGCGATCTGGAACCACGCCCGCCGCCGCCGCATCGCCGAGGCCATCGCCGAGGGAATCGACAACTGGCGAAGAAGCAAAGAGTGACAAGCTGCCACTGCTTGAAGCTTGGAGCTTGGAGCTTGAAGCTTAGAGCTTAGAGCTGAGAGCTTGGAGCTTCAATTCCGCCCGTCCCTCCCGTCCCGCCCGTCCCGCTCGGCCCGCCCGTCCCGCTCGTCCCGCCCGTCCCGTAACAGCCTGGCGAACAGCGAGGAAGACTGGAGCGGAAAACTCATGGAGGCGGCAAAATGAAAAACCAGATTCTGGATTTATCATGGTACCAGACCCCATGGTTTTAGCCTATTTTACAAGACAAAAAAAATGATTGAGCGCCGTGGCATAATCCGTTCATGCCGTATGTGCGGCCAACATTTTGACATGCATAGGGCGCTCAATCGCTAAATATTCTACTACACTTTGAAACAGATTGCAAGGGAGTTGAAATGAATATTCAAGCCGATGAAAATGATGCACAAATAAAGGCGGCGACAAAGTCCGTCAGATTCCTGAATGACGCCGGGAACCGAAAGACAATTATCTTTGGATGTTCCCCAAGCAATTCAAGGAACCCTTCATCTTCTTGTTCTCGCACTCCTGCCACATGTCTTTGAAATGCGGTCTCTGCGGTATTGCCGCCTCGCCATCTTCCATGATCTTGTGCCACAGATCAAACATGGTCAACTTCCTTTCGTCATCTTCGCATACAATCCGAAGAGATGGGCGACGATTTCGGGTTCGGGTGTGTCGGGCGCGAGGCCGTAGGCGGTAAGAACGGCGCGGTCGTTTGCCTCGTGCGCGGCGCGGAGGTCGGGCGGCATCGTCAGCGGATCGTAGAGGTCGGCAAGCGAGCAATCGGGATGCGCGGCGCGGGCGTCGAGGATGGCTTGGGCGGTCTGGGAGATTTTGTCTTTGACAGGATTAACAGGATTTACAGGATTATCCGGCCACGGAAAGTTGTTGTAGACGATGTTCGCGGAATAGCGGTAGTCGCTTTTCAGCCGCCCTGCCACCGCACGCATCCACGCCATGTGCACCGACGAGGTGAGAACGCCGAAATGGTAGAGTGTGGCAGTGGGAACAAGAAACACAAGATCGCTGCAAATTGTCTCGGAAGTAAAGAAACCCATTGGCACATATTCGCGTCTCTCAGAAGAAACCTTGGGTACAAGCAGATAATTGCCTTCCTCAGGCTGGCGGATTTCTCCGAATAGAGTTGGCGTGGCGGCAAGCTTGCGCGTGGCTTCACGCTTACTGGCAAGCCGCATCTCACGTACCTTCTCCACCGCTTCCATCACAGGCGGCACGGAGCGAATTACGGCTGGCGATGCGTCTTTCAGCCAAAGGCACCAGCGTGACTTTCCGTTGATGAACTCGACAGAACCAAGCAGCGGTCGAAAAAGCGCTTCTGCGGCGGGGTATTTCTTTACAAGTGCCGTCTTGTCTTCATCGTTCCAGTCAGAGAGGAAGCCGCCATCATTTGGCATCGAGCCAAAGACGAGCGGCGGCACATCGCATATTGGCTTGGAACAGCTTTCGATCCATGCATCAGGCGCGTCCATCAAATAACCGTTGATGTGCGCGGCGGATATGACGCGGTCGCCGTCGTAGATGGTTTTAGTTTTTAACTCCGATTCATCCGAAGCTACGCTAACGCTTCGCCTATTTTGGGGTTGAGAAACACAAAGCTGCGGAGCGGTAGCGAGAGCCCCAACCGTCGGAGTTTCTTTCTTTACATGGAACCCCACGATCACACAATGGACGTGGGCTTTTTCGGTCGCCTCGGAGTCCCAACGGAAGGTGCGGTGGGCAAAGTCTATTTCAAGACCCTGCGCGAAAAGCGGCTTCCAAAGCGCCGCCACGCCATCGCCCTGGCATATCGAGTTTGTCGAGACGAAGGCAACCTTTGTGTTCTTCGTGGCTAAAAGATCCATCGCCTTTTTATACCAAGCCGTCACGTAGTCGAGGTTGCCAAGCCCCTTCCATTCCTTCCCGAAGACGGCCTCCATATCGGCGGCCTGCTCCTTCGACTTGTTTCGCGCCCCCACGAACGGCGGGTTGCCCATGATGTAGTCAAAATGTCTCTCTACACCCTCGCGGATGCTTGCGCACCCTTCGGGTTCGGCTTCGCCGAATCTTCCCTCCGAAGCAGAGCTTCTGCGGCGCATTTCGTCTCTGCGCCTCACCCCTCTAGCGACCGCTTGCGCGGCTCGCTTCGCTCGGGGGATACGCGTGAGAATCTCTCCCCAATCCATCCTGAGCGCGTTGCCTTCCACGATGCCGTCGTAGTCCTTCAGAGGAAGGAAGTTCGGTTCACGGTGCAGGATCTGCGACGTCTCCTGGAGCATCTGCGCCTCGGCGATCCAGAGCGCGGTCTTTGCGACGGCCACGGCGAAGTCGTTTATCTCAATGCCGTGGAACTGCGCGATGGAGACCTTGACCGATATGCCAAGGTCAAGTTCGCCCTGCCCCTTCTGGAACGCGGCGATTATGCGGTTCTCCAGCCGACGCAGCGAGAGGAACGATTCCGTGAGGAAGTTGCCCGAGCCGCAGGCCGGATCGAGGAATGTAAGCGACGCCATCTCGTCCTGGAGGGCGAGAACTTTCTTCTTAGCCACGGAAGACACGGAATACACGGAAGTCTTCTTTTCCGTGTCTTCAGTGTATTCCGTGGTTCCCAAAACCTCGTTCACCCGCCTTGTCAAATCGTTGAGGAAGAGCGGGTCGATGACCTTGTGGATGTTCTCGACGGAAGTGTAGACCATGCCCCCGGCGCGGCGCGTTACGGGATTCAGCGTCGATTCGAAGAGGGCTCCGAAGATGGTGGGTGAAATGTCGCGCCAGTCGAAGTCGGAGGACTTGATCAGCAGCTCCTTGATCTCGTCGTCGAGCGGAGGAATCTCCGCCTCGTCCACGCCCTTGAAAAGCCCGCCGTTTGTGTAGGGGAACGCGGCGATCTCCGGCTCGAGATACGGATCGCGCTCCTCCTCCGGCGTATCGAGTGCGCGGAAGAGCTTAATCAGTTGGTCCCGCAAGAATTTTGCAGGCGTCTCGTTCAAGAGCTTCCAGAAAGCATCTTTTGGAAACAACTCGGCATCCTCTGCGTAGAATAGGAAAACCAATCTCACGCAAAGCCTGTTCAGCGCAGCAAGGACTTCTGACTTCGGACCAAGGAATTCAGTTTTTCTGTCGTCATAAGTCTGAAGTCCGAAGTCCTGATACCGTCTCAGCAACGCCTTGTAGAGCTCGCCCACGATGCGGCCGGCCTGAATCGAGATTTCCTTTTCCTTCTCGCGGATGGACTTCACAGATGAATCCACGAGAAATTCAAGGCGGGAAACCTCTTTTGGCAAATCGCCCAGGCGTATCTTCTGCGGATCTTCGAGGGGCTTGTCCATGTCATAGACCCATATCTCGTCGAAGTTGCAGGTGACGATCCAGCGGGCCTTTTCCGAAAAGCCGCGCGCCTGGTTGTATTCGACGGCCTGTTCATATGGAGTCTTCCCGCCGTGGCCTGACTGCGGCGCATCAAGTTTTATGCCGCGCGACTTGTGTTCAATGAGAACGCGCGTCTCGGGGATCCACGCATCGAGGTACTTTGTCGTCCCCTTCATCGGCACCGGGGCTTGGAAGTCTATTCGCGAAAAGACATCGTCCACACCCAGGACGTCCGACAGCAGCGACAGCCAGAACTTGCTGTAGCCGCCCACCTCCGACTCGTTGGCAAGCGTCCAGTATTCGCGAAACTTCCTCGCTGCTTGGCGTTGACTATTCATGTGGCGTCCTTTTAGAACGCGATAAGTATATCAAATTCGGCCATGGCTGGCAAGCGCCAAAATCACATCGTTCTTATTTCATAGCGATTCACCCCAGTACGAATTCGGCAGCGCCTGGCAGTCGAACATGTCAAATGTTGCCATTGTGGAAGTGTTACCAAATCCAATGTTGCCAATTGCCATTTTCTCCTCCGCCAACCCGCGCTTGTGCGAAAAGGATGTGATGGTGTCTGCAATCATGACTTATTGCCTCCTTTACGCTGTTTGGCCTTGCCGTTCTTCTTGGCGGAGTGATCTATAGTGCGTCCAACTCAATTCGTGACGCATGCGTCACGAATCGGGAAGGCGAGATAAAACAAACGCATGTAGCGTAAATTGCTCTCGTCGTATCCACTGCCATATTCAGCGGTCAGGCGACGCGCCAGATCCAAAACGACCGCAACATTTTGTTTGTCTTTAGTCTCTCTCATATTAGCCCCTATTATACCATATTTTTTGTTTCCCTGTTGCCGATCTTCATCGCTCCTATTTCACAGCGATTCGTTCCGTAAAGGTGATGTTCGGATTGCCGCGGATAAGTTCCATTATCCGGTCGGCGGTTTTCTTACCACCTTTTTCTTACCACCTTTTCTTACCACCTTGCGGCTCGCCTGTCACCAGTTTTTCCGTCGTTTTATGCTCCATACGGCTTTTGAAATGGCTTGCCTTATCTCATCGGCACGGGCGGCGAGTTCATCTACCGTCGCTGCGCTGTCAAGCCGCGAATAAATGGTCTTGTCCCAATCCTCGCCACGGGCTGCGGTTCTCGCCGCGTGCATGCGTTCGCGAACGCCGCCATGTTTCGTGAAGTCGGCTTCCTGTGCGGCAATCATCTTGTCGAGAAGATATTTTGTCTGCTGAATAACCACGATCATCAGATTGCACAGCGTTTCCGCCGGACGCGACACGAAGAGCTTTTCCCAATCGTTCCAGTCCGCATGGTTTTTCGCAAAGTCTCTCGCGGCAGTCTTCTTCTCGCTCGTCGCCTCCCATTCCGCCGCGCCGTGCGACTTCAGGTAGTCAAGATAGTCTTCAAGCAGTTCGTCAAGCGTGGCTCGCGCAACATTTGTAAGCTTTATCTCCGTTTCCTTGCTTGTACCGCTTGCTGCACTTCCTTCGGCGATGTTCTGCTTGCAGCTCCTGGCGGCCTGCGTCATCTGATCGACCGTGCGGTCACCGTGCGCGGGCAGGAAACGACGGCAGAATGCGACCGTGCCCTGATAGATCATATCGCTCTTCTTGTAAACGATGAGATTGCGATA
>Ga0310695_10009246_pt1 | contig 14886 bp, 6 predicted proteins | sample RumenRJG_04DNA_FD_203882 | JGI IMG/M metagenome (GOLD analysis project Ga0310695, IMG submission 203882) | Bovine rumen microbial communities from Lethbridge, Alberta, Canada - RJG_04 (v2) (version 2) | ecosystem: Host-associated > Mammals > Digestive system > Stomach > Rumen | place: Canada... | reverse complement strand
TCGAACGATTCGCGGAAAGAATCGGATTGCCGAAGAAACGTGCTGCCTCTGTGCTCGATATGTTTATGGAGATTCCAGAAGAGACATACGCACTCATCGACCGTTCCTTCTTGAATGACAAGATGAAACGCACTTACAAGCGTGTTATAGAAGAACGGAGAACCCGTTTTGTTCGACAGTAAGAAATGTGCCATGCAAACTCGTTTGCACATGACCGAGTGTGAACATTTTATCTAAAAAGGTGCTGGAACATATTCTCGATTTCCATGTACGCTTCGAGCAGATTCATCCTTTTCAGACTTGAAGAAATATATAATGAATACAAGAAGATTTTAATCGTTCTTTCCAAACCATAGGAAGGAACGCTTTTGACTGAAACCGATGTCATCCACCCAGCAGAGGCGGTCGTCGGTCATGGCAATGGCACGGATGCGGGTGATGTCGGCATATTTCTTGTCACGATAGCCGAGGGGAACATCCGCTATCTCTATTTCCTCATTAGGCTCGATGATGCTCACCGTCTGCGGCACTTTCACCACATCGTACTCATCCTTATACATATCGGTATAGTGGATGCAAAGGAAAAGACGCACGTTTTCCAGGCGTTTACCTGACTTGTTACGGATGGTCACCAGCATTTCATCCTTGTCAGTCAGGACAAGCCATTTGGAATCAGGCTCCACTTTCACGTCCAAAAACTTACGGTCGATAAGCAGCTGCTTAAAGCCTACAGGCAGATTCTGCTCACAGAACTGCATATCGGAAAGGAGTCCGTCATAATATTTCTGGTTGCCACGACGGAAAAAATGATTGTAAATCTCATTCTTGCTCTCCTCTTGTTTTGCATGATCCGCATAATACTTGGCTTTCATCAGATTGGGACTGAACACGCCATTACCCTCCATCATGGAACGATAGAGTTGCAGGAGATAGAGTCCCTCGGAAGTATTATTCAAATAGGTACGCATGCAATAGGAGTCGAGCATATCTGTGAGTTGAGCCGCCTGCCGGGGATATTCCACTGAAGCCTGATGGAAACAACTCAAGGCTTGATCGGCTTCTCCCATCCGCTGATAGAGCACACCGCGCAGAAGCATGGCAGGAGCCGTCTTGTCAGGATTCTTAGCTATGTAGTCATCGAGTATGTTAAAAGCTGAAGCGAAATGGGAGCCCAACCCCACCCTATGTCTCTCCGTAGGAGAACCCACCCTATGTCCCTCCCGAAGGGAGGGATTTTGAATAGTATCAGTAACAGAAATCTCAGCAGAAGTCACATCAAGCCTCCCTCCCTTCGGGAGGGATTGAGGGTGGGTATTCTGGGTTTTTACGCCCATCACAATCTCTGCCTGCGCCTTCAGCAGTTGACCCTCAGTACAGTTGGGATATTTCCTCAAAATGGCATCAGCTCCCTGAAGTGCACTTTCCGCCTGGCCCCCGTAAAGATCGAGATACACCTTGTCTTTTTCCACACAAAGCGCGTCATACTCCTTCATATATTTATGGTAGATGGGCGCATAGTCGGAGAGATATTTCAGATAGGATGCCTCCAGCTTGGCAATATCGTTGCGCACATTCTGACGCAGTTCCTTGTCTTTCTTGTAGTTGGAGAAAGCCGTATGGGTAGCCTCGGATGCTTCTTTCTGATGGAAAATATCGAGCAGTACGATGGGATTGCCCATCACGGTGTTCACAACGTCCAGAATGTTCACACGGCGAGTCATCTCCATGCCGCCTGTGGCTGCACTCCGCGCCAGCATCCAAGCATCGCTGAGATTCTTGTCGAGAGCCTGCAACTGATACATATACTGCAAGACAGGCAGCATCTTTTGCTTGGCTTCCAACACGTCGGGAGCCACACCTTCGTAGTCCTGGTGTGCCATGAACTTCAGAAAGTCGTCGAAGTTCTCCGAATTAGCCTGTGCCAGTTCCAGCGCATTCATCACGCGCACGGTCTTCTCCAAATCGTAATCTTTGTTGACGGTAAGTTGCTGATTGGAGATGGCCTCATAAGCAGGCACGAATTCATCCACAGGCTTGTAGTTGGACAGTTCGAAGGGATCGGCGGTTTTCACGTCGCATCCTGCCAGCAAGAACAGACCGAACAACACAAACAGGACCTTTCTCATTTTCAGTACTTTATAGGTTTTCTGTGCAAAGATAAGTAAACTTTTTAAATGTGATGCGGTTTCCTTCGGTTTTTTCATCTTGTTTCTCGAATATTGGTATTGGTCTGAAGAGCTTCTTTAGAGACAAAACATGCTGATTTATAATGTATTATATGGCAAATAATAAAATGTTTTAGTCTGGATTACAAAACAATCTAATCTGCCTTAAAAAGTAATTTAGTCTAAATTGCTTTGTAATTTAGTCTAAAACAGAAAGTAATTTAGTCTAAATTGGTTTGCAATTTAGTCTAAATTGCTAAATGGTTTTTTGATTATTAAAAGGTAAGGAAAACACGGAATGGGGAGACTTAAAGGAATTTGAAAACGTGACATACGCCACTTTTATATAATTTTAATATGAATAATTGTTCGTTCTACAATTATTTTTATATCTTTGCACTCACAATCTACTATTGTTTTAAACATAATAACAAAAACCTAACATATTACTTATGAAGAAAAGATTAATTTTATCAACTTTACTGTTGGGTGCATTAGCATCTGTAAACCCAGTTATGGCTGCTGACGGCAGCCACCAATACACCATCCAGGCTAAGAAGCCCGGAGCTGTGATTCAGCCAACGATGTATGGTGTGTTCTTCGAAGATATTAACTTCGGTGCCGACGGCGGACTCTATGCCGACATGGTGGAGAACCGTTCATTCGAGTTTCCGCAGAACCTGATGGCCTGGCAGTCTTTCGGCAAAGTGGAAGTGAGAAACGATAATCCTGCCTTCGCACGCAATCCTCATTATATCAGACTCTCGGATGATGGCCATAGCGACAAGTGGACAGGCATCGAGAATCGCGGCTACTTCGGCATGGGCTTGAAGAAAGACATGGGTTACAAGTTCAGCGTCTATGCACGTTCAAACGGTAATGCGAAGATCCGCGTGGAACTGGTAAGTTCTCATAACGAAGTAATTGCCAAGAAGGGACTGGAGGTTTCTGGCAAGGACTGGAAAAAATATACCGTGGAGCTGAAATCCACCAAGACAGACGCCCATGGACTGCTGCGCATCTTCCTGGAAAGCAAGGACGGTCTGGACATGGACCATCTGTCACTTTTCCCAAACGATGCATGGAAGGGTCTGCTGCGTGCTGACCTCGTGAAGGATCTGAAAGAACTGAAACCCGGTGTATTCCGCTTCCCTGGCGGTTGTATTGTGGAGGGTACTGACCTGGCAACCCGCTATCAATGGAAAAATTCCGTAGGCCCCGTGGAGAATCGTCCGCTGAACGAGAACCGCTGGAACTACACATTCCCTCATCGCATGTATCCGAACTATTTCCAGAGCTATGGACTGGGCTTCTATGAGTTCTTCCTGCTTTCTGAGGAAATCGGTGCTGCTCCGCTGCCGGTGGTTAGCGTAGGACTGTCCTGTCAGTTCCAAAATAACGGCGAGCAGTTCCATGTTGCCGTTGACGACCTGCAACCCTATATCGACGATGCACTCGACCTGATTGAGTTTGCCAATGGCGGAACCGATACCAAATGGGGAAAACTGCGTGCCGATATGGGCCATCCTGCTCCCTTCAACCTGAAACATATCGGTGTGGGTAATGAGCAGTGGGGTCCAATGTATCCCGTTCGTCTGGAGAAGTTCATCAAGGCCATCCGCGCCAAGTATCCCAACATCCAGATTGTAGGTACCAGTGGTCCTTCACCCGACGACAAGGACGGCAAGGAGTTCACTTACGGTTGGAAAGAAATGACCCGGCTGAAGGCCGACCTCGTGGACGAGCACTTCTACCGCGATCAAGACTGGTTCCTCTCTCAGGCTGGTCGCTATGACAACTACAACCGCAAGGGTCCGAAGGTATTTGCCGGTGAATATGCTTGCCACATTAAGGGCGGTGATCAGAATACACCTATCGACGTGCCAACAGGCAAGAACACTTTTGAAGCTGCCCTTTGTGAGGCTGCCTTCATGACAGGCCTGGAGCGTAATGCCGACATCGTGTGGATGGCTACTCCCGCTCCTTTGTTTGCCCATGTGGATGGCTGGCAGTGGCGCCCTGATCAGATTTGGATGGACAACCTTTCCACCATGCGTACGCCTACCTATTGGGTACAACAGATGTACTGCGAGAATGCCGGTACCAACGTGCTGAAGATGACCGAAGGCAAGGAAGCCATCAAGGGACAGGACGGTATGTATGCCACTGCTTGTTACGACAAGAACACTCAACAATATATCGTGAAAGTTGCCAATACCAATACGGTCGCCAAGGACATCACCGTGACCTTCAAGGGCATCAAGAGCCTGCCTGAAGGCAAAGTGACCACGCTTCACCACGACAATCCGAATGCCATCAATACGCTTGAAAACAAAAACGTAGTGGTTCCGCAGACAGGCAGCGTAAAAGCTGAAGGCAATGTGCTGAAGGTAAGTGTTCCCGCCAAGACATTTGCGGTGTATCGCTTCTAGTTAATACTAGGCAGGCCTAGGATAGCCTAGGATTTCTAGAAACAAAACAAATCATGAAAAGACTAATCTATAGCGTACTCCTCGCGCTGCTGTGTATCGGCCTGGGCTATGCACAGCAGCGGCGGGAATGGCCACGCGAACCTTTCAAGACAGACACGCTGATGGTGCACGACCCTGTGATGGCCTATGAAGACGGCACCTATTATATCTATTCCACCGGAATGGGTATAGGAGCAGCCACTTCCAAAGACCTGAAAACATGGACCGTATATCCAGAGGGTGTCCTGAAAGACCAAATACCGACATGGACGCAGGACTCCGTGCCGGGATTTAAACGTCATATCTGGGCTCCCGACATTATCCAATGGCATGGGAAATGGTGGATGATGTACAGCTGCTCTACATTCGGAAAGAATGGCTCAGCCATCGGTCTGCTCACCAACAAGACGCTGAATCCCCAATCCCCAGACTACCGCTGGGAAGACTGTGGCGCCGTGGTGGTTTCGAAAGAAAACCGCGACAACTGGAACGCCATCGACCCGAACATTGTCATCGACGACGAAGACCATCCTTGGGTGGTGTGGGGTTCCTTCTGGGACGGCATTCAGATGGCCAGCCTTGACTCCACTATGCATCCGATCTCAAAACCCGTCACCATAGCCCGACGCCATGCTCCGGGATGCAAGGACGCTGAACCCAATCCCACTTCGAAATATGCCGGCACCAATGCCATCGAAGCGCCATTCATCATGAAACACGGCGGATGGTACTATCTGTTCGTCTCGTGGGACTACTGCTGCCGCGGAGCCAAAAGCAACTATCGAGTAGCCGTGGGGCGCAGCCGAAAGGTGGATGGCCCTTACGTGGACCATGACGGAAAGGATATGCGCGAAGGTGGAGGCACACTATTCGTAGAGGGAGACCACAAGACTTTTGAAGCCATGGGGCATTGTGCTGCTTACCAGATAAACGGTAAAGACCTCTTTATCTGCCACGGTTACAGTGTGCCGCTGAAGGGAGCCTCCATCCTCGTGCAGAAAGAAATCTGTTGGACGGAAGACGGATGGCCGGTTTTGGTTAAGAATTGAGAGGTTAATGGTTAAAGGTTATAGTTGAGAGTTTGTCAATATTGAAAAGACTGGGAATCCTTTTGACTGGGTGGATGCTGGCTGTCATATCAATAGCCGCTCCTTTTGCAGGTAAGCATTACAACATTGCCTACCTGAATATGAGGAATGGGCTGCTCGGCAACTATATCTCCGACATCTATCTCGACAGTGACGGTTTCATCTGGATTGCCACGAGTGGAAGCGGGCTGGTGAAATATGACGGCTACAACTATTTTTCTCCCAACAACATCAACATGGGATTCACGCCCAAGAGTAACTCTTGCCGTAATATGGTAGAGGACAAGTTTCACAGGTTATGGGTGGCTTACGAGGAAGGGACCGATATCATCGACCTGCATTCCATGCACAACTGGGAACCAAAAGGCGACAGTCTGATTCACCAGGCATTGTCGCAACAAGCCGTGACCGTATACCGCGACTCAAAAGACTGTATTTGGCTCGTCGCGCGTTCCTATATATATTATATACAGATGGATGAAAACGGTGACATCCGGAAAGTGATTCCCTACCGTTATACGAGTAACAAATTCAACATCAACATCTGCGACATGGACAACGACGGTTCTGTATGGGCTACCATTGAGGGAGGACTCTATCGCCTGAGGGTGAAAAACGATAGGATAGTCAGGGAGACCATCTCGCAGGCCATCCACGACATACGGGATGCCGACATCAACGACTTCATCTGGAAAGACACCGAACTGTGGATTTCTTCTGGCTACGGCCTCTTCCGTTTCGACAAGACAGACCATCTGCACAGCCATTACCGCAAAGACGATGGCTCGGGACTCCTCCACAATACTGTCACAAAACTTGCCATCGGCCCCGACAACACACTGGTAGTAGGCACATTAGGCGGCATCAACACCTACAACAGCACAACCGACAGTTTTGAACAATGGAACACGAAAAGCAAGGAAATGCCACTGAGCAGCGATTTCATCAGTTGCATAAAATACCTGCAGGGACTGTTGTGGATTGGAACGGAGACGGGTGGAGCCATGAAACTGACACCCTGTGTATTGATGCTCACCAACTACGTACATTCTTCAGCAGAAGGCAGTCTTTCGCCCAATGCCGTCAATGCCATGTATGCAGAAGACGACGGTACGCTCTGGGTGGGAACCGTGGAAGGAGGACTGAACCGCAAAGAAGCAGGTAGCAATGATTTCGTGCATTTCACCAAGAGCAATTCTGCCCTACCCCACAATTCCGTGTCAACACTGACTGCCGACAACCGCAAACAGCTTTGGATTGGCACCTGGGGAGGCGGTATTAGCCTCATCAACTTAGAACAACATCAGCAAATCATTCCCTTGACAATTGATTCCCATTATGCACCGCTGTTGGTTTACATAGGTGCCTTGCAATACGATGCCATCAATGACCTGATGTGGATAGGCACAAACGACGGGCTCTACTGCTATGATTACCATACGGGAGAAATTATGGAACCCTTCCAGGGATGCACACAGATAAGAGGCTGCATCGGAAGCATCATCGACAAGGACGGACGGCTATGGATGGGAACAATTGAGGGAGGCGTCCGCATCAATCTGAAAGACCGCGAAAAAGGAGAGACCAAGGGACAGCAATTCAAAGCGGAGTTCCTGAAACACAAACTCGATAAGCCGGAAAGCGGTATCATTGAAAAGATGAGTTGTTTCTGTGAGGCAAAAGACGGTACGCTTTGGATCGGCAGCAACGAATATGGCATCTACCATCTGACGACTGATAAAGACGGCCATCCGCAGTATCAAAACTACAACATGCAACACGGGTTGGTCAACAACGGAGTAAAGGGTATCGTAGAAGACCATAACGGCACACTCTGGATCACGACCAAGAACGGACTTTCACAATTCAATCCCCAGACAGGCGTCTTCAATAACTACACGGAAGAAGACGGACTCCCTAATTCACAGTTCTACTGGAACTCCGCCATCATCAACAAACAGGGCTTCATCTTCCTGGGCACCAACAGTGGGCTCTGCATGCTGCACGGTATCAATAGTGAGGCCTCCTATAAAGGACACCTGCGTTTTACACACCTGAATATTGACAACCGTGACATCATAGCCGACGGGAAATACCTCCAAGAGGACATCTCACAAGCCAAGAAACTGACCATGCATGAGAACGACAAGGCACTTACCATTGAATTCTCTGCCCTGAATTACGGTAACGAACGTAACGGCATCTACAGTTACAGGATGAAAGGATTTGAAGATGAATGGATTCAACTTCCCACCGGACAACACTCCATCCGATATACATCACTGAAAGGCGGCACATATACGCTTGAAGTGAAATACAGTTCGGCTTTGGCATCACAGGAAGAGACAGCCCAACTGGAAATAGAGGTTATCCCTTATTTCTGGAAACGATGGTGGTTCGTCAGTGGAATGGCTATTCTCTTCGTGGTCCTAGGTGCCTATTTCTATCGCTGGCGAATGAGACAGGTGCGCGAAAAAGCACGCCAGCAAGAAGCAAAAAAAGCCATGGCACCTATTGTCAAGGCTCTGCACGAATCCAAAGATCCCAAACAACTGCAGCAGCGCATTGAGAGTATCCTTCATGTCCAGAAAAAATACGAAGACAGTTTCAACAAAAGTGCTGAGGTGGACAAAATGGATACACAAATGAAAAACAAGCCATTCATGGATAAGGTCATCCATGTTCTGGAAGAAAACTATAAGAACTCAGAATTCGGTGTGCCTGAGCTTTGTAAGGCCATGAACATGAGCCGTCCGCTTTTATCGAAACGCCTTAATGAAGAAGCAGGATTGCCAACAACACAATTTATCCGCAACTACCGTCTGAATATAGCCAAACAGTTGTTACAAGAATCAGGTGGACGGAATATCGCAGAAATAGCTTTCAGCGTAGGGTTCAACGACCCCAAATACTTCACACGCTGCTTTACCAATCTCTATGGGGTGAGTCCAAGCGCCGTTCATTAATGATAACGCACACAAAAAAAAGTGTGTAAAACTCAGAAATTCACAAAAGTGGCAAATCAACACTTTTAAAACGTTTTGTCCACCTTATATTTCGTTTTGTCCACTAAACATAGGCACAAATTATATAATTTTGCCCCGAATTCTTACCTAATTATGCATCGAGATGGTAAAAACCGATACATCTATATATATCTATTAACAATAATAACTAAAAACAATTTAACATGAGGAAACAACTATTTTCAGTGATGCTTACACTGAGTGTTGTTGGGGGTCTGACAATCTGTTCAGTTCCCGCCATGGCATCAGTAGAGCAGACTCAGACCATTCAAGTCAAGGGTCAGGTTGTTGACCAAGACGGTGAACCTCTTATTGGAGCTACCGTTAAGGTGAAAGGTGCACAAACTGGTGCTGTTACCGATCTCGACGGTAATTTCCAGGTTAATGCTCCTGCGAATGGTACTTTAGTAATCAGTTATGTGGGTTACAAAGACCGCGAAATTGCCGTTAATGGACGAGCAATCATCGAATCCATCCAGATGGAGAGTGACTCTCAAGTACTCGACCAGGTGGTTGTCGTGGGTTATGGTGTTCAAAAGAAGGCCGACCTGACGGGTTCCGTATCTATCGTGAATGCCGATGAGCTGAAGCGTGTGTCACACTCCAACGTATCTTCGATGCTCGAAGGTAAGGTGGCCGGTGTGCAGATTACTTCTGACGGTCAGCCAGGTGCCGACCCATCGGTTCGTATCCGTGGTATCGGTTCATTCGGTAGCACAGCCCCTCTGTACGTTATCGACGGTGTGCCCATGGGAACTTCTATCCGCGACTTCTCTCCTAACGACATCGAGACCATCCAGGTGCTGAAGGACGCATCTGCCGGTGCCATCTACGGTTCTCGTGCTGCTAACGGTGTGGTAATCATCACGACCAAGGGCGGTAAGAAAGAACAGCCTCTGAAGGTTGACTACAAGGGTTACTTCGGTATCGACAAGATTCAGAAGGACGTTTATGACATTATGGATGCCAACCAGTACAGCCGCTATCTCGGTATTGCTGCCGAGAATGCCGGTATTCCTGCTCCAGGCGGCTACACTAAGGGCGAAGACGGTTACTATCACTTCCGCGACAACACGAATACCAACTGGCTCGACGAAGCTTTCAAGACTGGTATTCGCCAGAACCACAACGTAAACCTGAGCGGTGGTGGTGCCAACAACACCTATAACATCAGTCTCGACTATTACAAGCAGAAGGGTACACTTGAAGGTTCCGGACCAAACTTTGAACGTTACACCGCACGTGTGAACAACACGATGGACATCAAGTTCATCAAGTTCCGCACCAGTCTGGTTTACTCACACTCCGACCAAGACAACATGGCCGTATCTAACGCCAGCGAGTACGTACAGGGTCTTTATGGTAACTTAGGAAACGTGCTGAGCGGCGTGCTGAACATGCAGCCCACCATCAAGGCCTACGACAACAGCACATGGGTACTCGACGACATCGTTGGTTCTGCCAGTGCCTATAAATACGATGCCTACGGCTATGGCGTGTATTACGACACCATTCACGGCGACATCTCGGCCATGAACCCGCTGCTCGTCAACAACATGCTTACCCGCAACACCATCGTTGACCGATTCCTGGGTACAGCTTCAGCTGACGTTGACCTGCTTGACATGGTCGGCGTAAAAAGCAAGAACCACAAACTTACATATAAGATTAACCTCTCTTACAGCACAACCTCGTGCAACGACAAGACTTGGATTCCCGCATGGATTCAGAGTAACCGTGTGTATCTTGCCAAGGAGAACGAGCGCCTCACCAAGGCACATCGCAAATATACTGATGCCCTGATAGAGAACACGCTGACCTACGACGGAACAATCGGTCAGCACCATGCCAACCTCGTGGTGGGTCAGACTTTCGAGCAGGAAAATACCAACACGATGGATGCAACTGGCATCAACCTCTCGCAGCCTTACTTCCTGCAGCTGCAGAATGCCAGCGACTGGAGTGCCAACAGCTTTGAATTCAAGCACACGCTGGCTTCCTACCTCGCACGTCTGAACTACGACTTCGGTGGAAAGTACCTCATTTCAGGTATTGTACGTCGTGACGGCAGTTCCCGTTTGTCAAAGGATATCCGTTGGGACACCTTCACATCAATTTCTGTGGGGTGGCGCTTCGACCAGGAATCATTCTTCCCTATCGATCGCAACATCGTAAATATGTTCAAGTTCCGCGCCAGCTATGGTGAACTCGGTTACGAGGCAGCCGTGGGCGACTACGCCATCCAGGCTACCATGGCCCGTAACAACATGACCTACAGCTTTGGCAACCAGCCTATCACAGGTTCTGCTGTTTCTAACTTCGTGAACGAGAATCTCTCATGGGAAAAGAGAAAGACCATGAACGTTGGTGTTGACCTGGCTTTCTTCAACAACCGCATTGAATTTACTGCTGAGTGGTACAAGAACAAATCGCAGGATCTGCTCTATGGTGTTCCCGTTCCCGCAAGTGCCGGTGTGGCCAACACTTCAGTAACCATGAATGCTGCTTCGATGGAGAACAGCGGTCTGGAGTTCTCACTCACCTACCGCAACAACGACCACGCGCTGAAGCATCAGATCAGCGCTAACCTGAGCACATTGAGCAATAAGGTTACATCGCTTGGTTTCGGTACAAACAAGTATATCACCGGCGCATACATCACAGAAGTGGGCCAGGAAGTTGGCCGTTTCTATGGTTGGGGCTATCAGGGTCTTATCACTACTCAGGGACAACTAGACAACCTGAATGAGGCAGGCCGCCTGCTCCATAATAAACTGGAGCAGCAGAAAGCCGAAGCGGATCCCGAGTACATACCTGATCTCCGTGATCCAGGAAACTGGTCATATCAGGATGGTGCACAGGTGGGTGACTGCTACTATAGCGACGTGAATGGTGATGGTCAGGTTAACGGTGACGACCAGACCGTTCTCGGTGGCGGACTTCCCAAGGTAAACTTCGGTCTTAGCGCTCATCTGGAATACAAGATCTTCGACCTTAGTATTTCCACATTCGGTGCACTGGGCTACCATGTATCTGACTACCTCTACAACACACTGAACTCAAGCTATGGCTATGGTAACAAGAGTGTGGATGTTCTGGGTGCTAACCAATGGGATAGCGGTACATACGTTTCAAGCATTCCTCGTACATACCTGTCGAACAGTGCTTCTCTGGCATGGAACGACCTGTTCTGCGACCGTCAGATCCAGAACGCTGCCTACTGGAAGATTGCCAACGTAGAACTAGGCTGCAACCTTCCCAACAAGTGGTTTGGCAACTATGTCTCAGGTGTACGTATCTATGTATCTGCTCAGAACCTCTATACCTTCACAAAGTATAAGGGTTATAATGTTGACTATGCCGGTGGCACCTTCACCCCGGGCTACAACTTCTGTTCGTATCCCACTGCACGCAGCTTCATGGCAGGTATCAACTTCACCTTCTAAGACAACGAAAATAACGAATTTAACGAATTTAAGATATGAAACTACATAATATTTCCTTAGCTCTTCTGTTAGGATTAGGCGTCCTTACCTCTTGCGATGACAAACTGGACGTCACGAACCCTAACCAGCAGACTGCAGCTACGTTCGGCTACTCAGCCGATGATCTTGAGGAGAACGTGATTGCCGCCTACAACCATATCCGCATGGAGGGAACATACGCCCGTGTAGGTTATATGCTCGACGTTTGCCGCGGCGATGAGGTCTGGAACTCCTCACAGGTTTGGTATATGCCTTTCGACGACCTGAATGTACCTTTCACCGATGAAATCGGCCAGTGGTCATGGCGCGACTGGTATTACACCATCAACGTAACCAACTTCACCCTGTCTCGTTGTGGTGAGGACAACAACGCACTCAACGACCAGATGAAGCATATCAAGGGTCAGATGCTGTTCCTTCGCGGGCTGGCTTACTACAACCTTGCCGGTTACTATCAGAACCCGATTCTGATTACTGACTACAATACCTATTCCACACTCGACGGACTCTATGGTTCCAACAGCACCTACGATGAGGTTTGGGACCAGGTGGAGAAAGACTTTGCCGAGGCCATGACGCTGTTGCCCAGCCGTAATGCAGGTGGTGAGTGGGCCAAGGGCCGTGCCACATGCGGTGCAGCCGCCGGCTACTATGCACGTGCGCTGATGATGCGTCATAAGTACAGTGAGGCACTTACCGTGCTGAAGGCCATTATCAACGGTCAGTATGGCACCTACAAACTGATGGCCAACTATGGCGACAACTTCCGCGAGGGCTCTGCCTACGAGAACAACGAAGAGAGTCTGTTCGAGGTTCAGTATCTGGACTATGGTTCACAGGGTACCGACGACGAGTGGACTCCGGTGAACACCAGTCCTAACGCCACACAGGGACACGCCATCGAGAGTAACTTCGGTCCTGGCGACTTCGGCGGATGGGCTGACCTCTCTGCTTCAAACTGGTTGTATGACCTGTTCAAGAAGGAGCGTACCACAAGCGGTTCACTTGACCCACGTCTCTATTGGACAATCGGAACATACGAGCCAGAATGGGACGGCTTCGAGTATGGCAATGTATGCTACACCACTCCTATGACTGCCGATGCGCCTGTAACAACAAACAACAACCATGGTGGTCTGCCCGTGGCTAAGAACACCAACTTCCGTACTGGTCTTTATGACAAGGTGGTTACCGGTCTGCACTGTGGTATCAACCTCCGTATGATGCGCTACTCAGACGTACTGCTGCGCGCTGCCGAGTGCGAGAACGAAGTGAATGGTCCTACACAGCAGGCTATCGACTGGATTAACCAAGTGCGCAGCCGTGCTGGTCTTGCAAATCTGAAACTTTCTGACTTCAACTCTGCCGACAAGCTCTTCGAGCAGATTGCCAACGTGGAGCGCCCGAAGGAGTTCGGATGTGAGTTCGGTCGTGGTTTCGACCTCATCCGTTGGGGATGGTTCTATGATGCAGGTCGCCTGAAGCAGCTGAAAGAGCATGCCACCTTCCGCCGTACCAACGACAAGTCTCGCGTGAAGGAGTCTGTCAGCTACTCTGATGTAGGTGTGGATCCTGAACTGAAGAGCTCTTACGATTCTTGGATTCAGGGACATGAGTTCTTCCCCATTTTCCAGGGAACTCTGAATGACAACCCGAACCTCCAGGGTAACTCAGCCAATAGCAGCACCAGCAATGCTGACAAGCTGTATGGTCCGGTACACCCCGTAGTAAACCTCTGATTTATATATAGAGTTAAGAATTAAGAATTTAAGAAAAAGAAAACAATTATGAAATTCAATAAAATAGCAACAGCATTTTGTGCAGCAGCTCTTGGCATGATGATGCTTACGAGCTGTGAGGGCGGCGATCTGTTCAGCATAAACGCTCCCGACTGGCTGTCGTCCAAGGCTGACTCTATCGCTGCAGAGAAGGCTAAGAATCAGGGTGGCGATGTTATAGAAGGTATGGAAGAGGATGTATATACCGTTGGTGCCACAGACTTTTCCACAGGCTGGTGGGCACAGTTTTCAAAGTACTATCAGATTCCTGAAGGGCAGAAATGGATTGCCCAGTTTAACCTGAACATCAACCCTGCTGCCACTAACACCTACAAAAACTTCGCACTCATCATTACCAATGATGAAGACCGCGGTGCTGCCAATTATAAGGAGTATGGTGCCATCCGTTATGACTACCAGCCTAGCGGTAACTCAGAATGGGGCGACTATATCGACCGTAGCCTGGCAACTAGCGATCTTGAATTTGGCAGTGACACCGATAGCGGTGTTGACAGACTTGGCGGTAAGGTGACGCTGACCATTGACCGCACCTCTGGTGGCTTGGAAGTTACCATTACCAATGGTAATGTAACCAAAGTTTATAAACAGACCTCTCCACTCACTAACCTCAATGCTGATGCCTCAAATACCACGATTCGTGCATTCCTGGTTCCTGAGGGTTCGTTTATCAACTTCCTCGGCTCTACCATCGAGCCTATCGGCGGTTTCACTTCAAGGGAAGACAAACAGCCACTGTCTATGACTCTCAACGGCGTACCCAAGAAGGTGCTCCAGGGAACATCATTTGAAGATGCCTTTGCCAATGTTACAGCAACCATCCAGTTCGAACAAGAGGTTTCCGCTACAGTTAAG
>Ga0310695_10009243_pt1 | contig 14891 bp, 8 predicted proteins | sample RumenRJG_04DNA_FD_203882 | JGI IMG/M metagenome (GOLD analysis project Ga0310695, IMG submission 203882) | Bovine rumen microbial communities from Lethbridge, Alberta, Canada - RJG_04 (v2) (version 2) | ecosystem: Host-associated > Mammals > Digestive system > Stomach > Rumen | place: Canada... | reverse complement strand
GCCTTTCGCTGTCCATCTGCTGCTCGTACTTTTGTGCGCGGGCAACGTTTTCGCTGTCAAAGTTCTTGAGCTGCTCTTCGTACTGCTTTACTTCCGTTTCTGCTGCCAAAAGCGGTGCGTCAAATTCCGTGTGGGCGGCAAGAACCTCTGCGTTGTAGTCTTCGCGGATTTTTGCCCTCTTTTCTTTTTTTACGTCATCCGGCAATGTGGAGTCTGCAAGAACTTCCAGGTCGTTGTCCATGGCAAGTTTTGCGGCGTTAAGTCGTGCTTCCAGGTTGCCATTAAGCTCCGAGCGGCGCTTTGTAGCTTCGTCGTAGTTTTCTTGCGTCTTCTGCAGCTGACTGAACAAATCCTGCAACCCAAGGTTTGCAAAAGAAGAAAAGTTTATCTCGATTTTTTCATTGCTCTTGGAAAGCCCCTTTACCGTAAACACCGTAACAAGGATGACCGCAAGGGCAGTGGCGGCAAGGGTTATCCAGACCGACCAGCGGATGTTCTTTCCCGTCTTCTGGTATTCGGTTTCTAGGTCGTAAACGTCTACTTTTTTTGTGCGGCGTAGGGGTGCAAGTTCATCCCCCAAAAAGAGCATGAGTTCCCTTTCTATTTTGCTGGGAACGGATTCTGCTTTTTCTGCGGGGACAAGGTTCTTTTCTTTTTGCGCAGATTTTGTTTCTATTAAATCCAGGCTTGTGTCCAGTTTTTTTTCGGCTGCCAGAGAATTTATTTTGTTGTCATTGTCCATATTCCACTCCAGTTTGCAGGTGCGCTCTTTAATCCCATGCGCTCAAGGAAGACTTTTGAAACTTCAAGGTCCGACAGCTTAAAGAATTTTCTGGCAGACTTCCAGTCTCCGTCGTAGTAAGCGGCCAGTGCCTTTTCGTAGACTTCAAATTTTTCTTCAAGCTCTTTGTGCCCGTCATCGAATGTGTCCAAGGGATAGAAAATCTTCTTGCCCTCGGTTTTTCCCTTTACCTGAATTGTGTCTATTTCGTAGAACTTGTAGCGGTCGCTTGTTGGGGCAACTTCTTTCTTTATATATTCAGAAACAATTACAGGCAGGTGATAAACTCTTGTTACGCCTTCAAGCCTAGAGGCTGAGTTTACGTTGTCTCCAATAACAGTGTTGGTCATGTGCTCGTCCGAACCAATGTTTCCGTAGAAAACAGTACCGCCGTCTATACCAACGCCTATGTCCAAAAGAACCGCCTTGTAGACCCTTTCCTCCGCGTCCGTAAGCTTTCTGGTAAGCTCTATCTTCTTGCGCTGCTCCTTCATCTTGCGCCTAAGTTCCGCAGTTACGTAAGTAATCTCCCAACCGGCGTCTATTGCTTCCGCAGATTTTATTGTTCCGCTGTTGTATGTGCCGAATATTGCAAGGATTGCGTCTCCAATGATTGAGCCAACAACACCGTTCATCTTGTGTACGTCGTGGATTACGCTGTTGTAGTGAACGTTCAAAAGGTCGATAATCTCGTTGCCAAGCGTTTCCGTGCGGTAGGTAAAGCTCTTAATGTCGCTAAAGAGGATGGTAAGTTCCCTCTGCTTGCCTTCCAAGCGGATTGTGTGGTCTGTGTAAGCCTTAGAAACAACGTCCTTGGAAACGAATTTCTGGAAGGTGGAAAGCAGGTTGTTTACGGAAACCGAAAGCGTGTTGAACGAAGCCGCCATGTAGGTAACGTCGTCATTGGGGGCATCGTCTATGTTGATAACTTCAAGCTTTGACCTCTGCTGCATGTCGTAAAGGCTTTGGGTAATGCTAGAGATGCTCTGGAAAATCTTTTTGAACATGTAGATTCCAAGCACTACGAAAAGGCATGTAAGCAAAATGATGATAAGAGAAATGATAAGGGTAATCTTGTGGGAGAATTTGTCCGTGTCCACCCTGGCTTCTGCCCGTACCAAGAAAACGTTCCAGCCTTCAATGTACTTGTAAACGCCAAAGTATTCGCCTGCCTTCTTTCCCTTTGTGTTCTTCTTTGCCTGCTCGGAAAGGTCAAAGGAAATGCGGCCTTCCCGGATTCCCCTGTCAAAGTTGCCGTTGAGCGTTGCAAGGCATTCTTCGTCGGAAAAGGACGAGAGCTGCATTCCGCTTGCGCTTATGTAAAAGAAAAGCTTTCCTGTTCTGTCAAAGGCAAGGGCAAGGCTGTTGGGGTTGGAAAAGTCTTCTGCGGCAGAGCTTTCCAAGGCCTGTACACATTCGTTTTTGTTGTGCTTGTAGGAATAGACCTGGTACTGGTTCTGGGCATTCTTGTAGATGTCCTTCAGCTGCGTTACGGTCAGTTTGTTTGTAAGCTCAATTACCTGCCTCTGCGTCATCTGTATGGAGATGAGGTTTGTCATAAAGTTGGACATAAGGATTAGCGAGATAAAAATTACAAGAATCCTTGCGGAAAGCGGAATAATAGGCGTTTTGCCCACATACTGAAAAAATCTTTTTTTAGACACGCAAGCCCCTCGGTGGCAGGGTTCCGCAAAGGGTGGAATCTGCCCAGTATTTTTTAGTTATAACTTTATTTTATCTTGAAATAGATGGGCTGTCAAATTTTATTTCTTTCTTTATTTTGCGGCACTTGCTTGGTCATACAAATGTTTTTTTTTAGAACATCTTGCCATTTTTTGAAGGGCTTTCCGGGGTTCCGCCATTCGGCTCCATTGCTGCCGGGTTCGGCCCTTCGACAAGCTCAGGGACCTCCACCCGTCAGCAACGGCTACGCCGCCCCTCCAATCCCGGCCGTGTTCTCTTGTCAAGACAAAAAAATCCTACGCCGCCGTGGAGCCCCTTTAGTCCCGCGCAAGCGGGATGAGGGTTACCGAAGGGCGGAAGGGCGGTGACGCAAAGGGGCTTTCTGTCGAGTTAGCCAAAAAACGGATGGTAGAGCGGTAAAAGATTCGTCCAGAAAAAGAAGTTTTGCCAGATTTGACCTGGAGCTGCGCCCAAAACTGATTTCCATGCAGAACTGCCTTAACCTATTTGCGGGAGACAGGGCTTTGTGCTATAATAATACCATGATTTCTTTAAAAAAAATAATTACTTCTGCTGCGGTTTTACTTTTTTGTGCCGGCGGCTTTGCAAAACAGACTCCTATTCAGGGACTTAATGAATACAAGTTGGAAAACGGACTTACGCTTTTTACCTTGGAAGACCACAACGTTCCTCTTGCCTACATAGAGATTGCCTTTAAGACAGGTGCCGTGGATTCCACACCGGAAACAGCCGGGCTTTTTTATCTCTACGAGCATCTTATGTTCAGGGGAAATGCCTTGTACACAACCCCCAACGCCATGCAGGAAGCCCTTTACGACATTGGCGTTACCGACTGGAAGGGTACGAGCAATGTTGACTACATTAATTTTGCCTTTACGGTTCCCTGCAACGAGCTGGAGCGTGGTCTTGCCTTCTGGAACGCTGCCATCCGCACCCCCAACGTGCAGGACTTGGAGCTTACCGTCTTGCGCGAAAACATTGCAAGGCGCATTGAACAGGTGCAAAAGGACCAGGGAGTTCAGTACAACAGCTATTCAGCCCTAAAGCTTTTCCCGGATGCCCCTTACCGCACAGATGCCACAGGTTCTGCAAATGTAATAAGGAAGGCGACCGTTGCCCAGATTAACGACCTTATGTGCAAGTATTACCTTCCCAAGAACGCCGCAATTTTTGTTGGCGGCGACATAGACAGCGAACAGGTCTACGAGCTTACAAAAAAGATTTTTGGCGACTGGTCAAACAAGAACCTTGCCGCAAAGATGTATGGAGACAAAAAGGCCGTCTCCAAGCTTATCGAGATGCAGGACAAGCTGAACCTTAGCTTTTCTTCTGCGGATGAGTATACCATTCCCAAGAACAGCCAGCAGAATCCCGCTCCATTTGACTCCACCAAGTATTCGGTTATGCCCTACCAGGCTTCAAACGAAAAATTTGCCCAGCTTTCCATAAAATTCAGGGGCCCGGACACGGATTTTGACCTGGAAGACACCTATGTTGCCGACTACCTCTGCTCACTCATGCTTGATCCTGAGGGAACCTTCAAGAAGAGCTTTTGTTCAAATGCCAAGCTTGGAATTCCTTCAAGCGATTATTTGGAAGCATCTTATGTTACAAAAAGGGAAGACGGTGTAATAGAAGTTAAGGCTTTCCTAAAGAACCCCAACGAGAACATTGCAGAACGTGCCCAGGAAGCCGTTTTGCAGACAAAGAAAGTCTTTTGGGACATTGCAAACAATCCCGCTCTTTTTGAAAAGGACGTTGTAAAGGAAAAGGCCTCCGCTTTGGAAGACCTGGACCTTATTGCCGGTGAGACTGTCCAAGGAAAACTTGCAACCCTGCGCTTCTGGTGGGCTTGTGCTTCTAGCGACTACTACTATTCATACAAAGACAAGCTTGCCCAGGTTAGCCAGGAAGATGCAATTGCCTTTGTAAAAAAATACATAGACGGAAAGAATCCTCTGGTTACGGTTGTGCTTTCCCCCTCATACTACGAGAACCAAAAGGACGACTTTGAAAGCAAAGGTTTTGAACTTATTACGGAAAAGAACGCCTTCTGGCAGAACGACAGCCGCTATGCCGCAAAAGAGATAAATAAGGACGAGCTTCTTAGGCCCCTTCCATGCGACGTTTACTACCCGCGCAAAGTGGACGCTTCGGAAAGCAAAGCCCCTGCTTCTTCCGGAAAAGAGATAAAGAAGTACACTCTTAAAAATGGAGTGCCGCTTTACGTACAGAACAACTCTTCTTCCGACATAGACTGCATTTGCATTGGCGTTAGGGGAGGGCTGCCGGAGCTTACCACGGAAACTTCCGGTCTTGCAGATGCAACCCTTACCCTTGCCGCCCGCAGCAGCAAAAACTTTGGTCCTGAGCAGAGAAAGCTCTATGCCTACAAGTATTCATCTTCCATGAATGTTCAGACAGAAACTTTGGGCAATTCACTTTCGCTTACGGTAATAGACAAGTATTGGAAGGATGCCCTGCCGCTGCTTACCGACAGCTTCCTTAACCCGGACTTTAGCGAGGAAGAATTCAATTCCTTCTATGAAGAGCTTAGCCTTAACGCAAATAAAAAAACAACGTCAAACCTTCTTGCCATGCTGGAATACGCCGTTGCATATTCCGGCCATCCATTTGAATCCTTGACCGGGGTTACGCTAGAGTCCCTTTCTTCAATAACCCTGGACAACATAAAGAAGACCCACGAGCAAATGCTTAATCCGTCCGCCATGTTTGTTGTAGCTTCTGGAAGGATAAACGGAGAGGAGCTTCTTTCTGCATTGAATGAATCCCTGGGGCTTTTGGAACAGAAGGGGCCTTTGTATTCAGCCAAGGAAATACCGGGTGTAAAGCTAAAGGAAAATCCGCCTTTTGCCATAAAGTGCAGAAAGGGTGAATCCGTGCGCATAGCATCCCGCCTCTTTGAATATCCCCTTATTACGGACAAGGACTTCTTTGCCGCAAGAATTGCCTCCGCCGTATACACAGACGTGCTGGTAAGGGTTGCCAGAGATCACAGGGCCGCATGTAAGGCAGCCCAGGAAAATGTTATTGCTTCAAGGGCATCCATAGCAGAGGACTTGTTTACCGGAGTCTTGAACCTTGAATATCTTAATGACGCCTGGGAAGAGGCATGCGCACTTATGTCTTTGGGAATGGTCGTTCAGTCCAACCACGGGGAAAAGGGCTACCTTTTTACGGACCTTGCCAAGATTCTCCCGCGCTACAAGAATATGTTCATTGCAAAGAATTACGAGACGCAAAACACCAGCGCCGCATCTGCCGCAATGATAGTCTACAATCTGTTTGAATTTAACGATGAAAATATGGAGTCAAAGAAGGTGTCTGCAATTCAGCAGGTAACAGCGGAAGACGTGCTCCGTATCTTTAACAAATACTGGGTTAACACGCCCCACCGCTGGTTTACTGCCGAACCTAAGGAAAGTGACTAGCAGTTAGCTAGTGTAACGCATCTTAGGCAACTGGTCATTCCGAACTTGCTTCGGAATCTATGAATGTTATCGGGGAAATGGCGGTGCAGGAGGGCTGGCGGTACGGGGGGATGCCTAATAAGCTTAGGTGGCGGTTTCAAGAACCTTAACCACCGCATTTCTTACTTTTTAGACAGCCCCAACAGTTAATTGCTGTTCGCCATACTGCCCTTTAGCCTAGCGGGGTTCAGCCGGGTTTCCGTTCCTGTCCATTACGCCGTCTTCTGTAATGTAGTAGGCCTGGATTGGCGGGAATCCGTTGAATTCTACGCTTGCATAAGTAGAAGTGTATGCCCCTGTAGAAAGCCAGTAAACCTTGTCTCCAATCTTAAGGTCAACAGGCAGGCGGTACTTTGTGTCTTCGTACATAATGTCCGCACTGTCGCAGGTAGGGCCGGCAAGAATCACTTCTCCTTCCCTTCCTCCGTCTTTTTCCGTAATCACCGGGTACTTGATTGACTCGTCAAGCGTTTCTATAAGGCCGTTGAATTTACCAGTGTCCAGGTAAACCCACCTGTGCAAGGCAGTATTGTTCTTGCGGGAGATAAGCACAACTTCGGAAGTAAGGACGCCGCTGTCTCCAACAAGGGAGCGTCCCGGTTCAAGAATGATGCCAGGAATGTCTTCGCCAAAGTCATCGTGCAGGTAGCGGTAAATTTCCGATGCATAGTCCTTAAGCTCGTTTGTAGGCTGAATGTAGTGTGCCGGAAATCCACCGCCCATGTTTATCATGCTAAGCTTAATGTTTTCCTCGTCTTCAAGGGATTCAAAGAGGTACTTGGTCTTTGCAATGGCATCGTTCCATGAACCAATGTCCCTCTGCTGGCTTCCAGGGTGGAAGCTTATTCCGTAGGGGGTAAGGCCAAGGTCGCGTGCAAGAACAAGAAGGTCGTAGGCCATGTCCGGGTGGCAGCCAAATTTGCGGCTTAAAGGCCAGTCCGCAGAAGATGCGTTTTCCACGAGGATTCTAACATATATGCGGGAACCCGGTGCCTCGCGGGCAATGTTCTTAAGGTCTTCCTTGGAGTCCGTGGCAAACATGCGCACACCCTTTTCGTAGAAGTACTTTATGTCCGCGGCCTTTTTAATTGTGTTGCCGTAGGAAAGCTTGTCCGGGGAAACACCCAAGTCCAAAACCATGTCCAGCTCGTAGCGGGATGCAATGTCAAAATTTGAACCCAGGTCCCTAAGCAGCTTTATGACCGGAACCCCTGGGTTTGACTTTACGGCATAGTAAATGTATGCATAGGGGAACAAATCCTTTAGCTGCAGGAAATTCTTCTTAATTGTGCGCAAATCGATGAATATATTGGGCGTTGAAAAATTCTTGGAAGCGTCCAAAAACCTGTTCCATGCTGAATCAGAAATGTAGTCTTTTCGGTCAAACATCCCCTGCTCCTGCCTATAAAAAAATTAAGCACCCCAAAGTGACCGGGCTGCCATTTTCTTCACTTTTTAAATAGCCTGCCCCAAACCATTCTCGGAACAAACTCTGTAAAGGCGATAGTACCACAAATCTATTTGTGTTACCATAGTTTTTTCCAAAAAAGTCAATATTTTTTTATGCGGCAGTTACTTTCTTCATCTGGGCGGCAGTTTTTAATGCTTTACCATCTGATTAAATTGTCAACACTTGCCATTTTTTACCTGTCCAACAAGCAGCGCCATGGAGGGCGCGTCAAATGTTTGCGTAGAAGTTCGCGGGTTTTTGCAAGAAAACCCGGCCACAAAAATGGCAAGGAGGCCATTTTTGTGGCGCTTTCCGGGGTTTCGGCACTGTTTTGCTACAAGTAGCGCCAAGGAGGGCGCGTCATTTGGTGGCGGTATAAATGCGGTAAGTTTTCGCAGAAAACTTACGGGAACAAAATACCACGGAGGGGATTTTGTTCCCAGTGCCCCTCCAATCCCGCGTAGGGGGAATTCGCAGCGTAGCTACAAGCGGGCTCCCCCCACCTAGGGCTTTAAACTACCTTGTAACCGGCTTTTTCTATTGCGCCAACAATTTCCGCATCGCTCACCGGGGAAGCAAATTTTACCACCGCTTCGCCAGTCTCGTGGTTTGCGCTAGCCTCTGTAACACCCTTAAGTGCTTCCAGGGCTTCTTTTACGTGGGCCTCACAGTGGTGGCACATCATGCCCTCAACTTTGAACGTCTTCTGCTGAATTTCTTCTGCCATAGAATTTTCCTCCATAATATTTCTATTTTCTTTTGTTTTTGCCTTGTTGATGTTAAAAAGGTTAAGCCTTAGCGCGTTTGTTACCACGCAAAAGCTTGAAAGGCTCATTGCTGCGGCACAAATCATGGGGCTTACCGCAAGTCCCGTAGCCTTGTAGTAGGCACCCGCCGCAAGCGGAATTAGCATTGCGTTGTAGAAAAATGCCCAGAAAAGGTTTTGCCTTATGTTCCTGAGCGTTGCCCTGCTAAGCCTTATAGCCCTGGCCGCCCCCAAAAGACTTGAATTTACAAGAACCACGTCCGCCGCATCTAGTGCAACATCTGTTCCGCTTCCAATGGCAATTCCAACGTCTGCCCGTGTTAAGGCTGGGGCATCGTTTATTCCGTCCCCAACCATTGCAACCTTGCCCTTTGCCTTTAGCAGGCGTATTTCCTTTTCCTTACCGTCCGGCAGTATCTCTGCAAGAAAGCTGTCCACACCGGAAGTCTTTGCAGCAGCCTTTGCAGTCCTTTTGTTGTCGCCGGTAAGCATTACGGTTTGGATTCCCATACCCCTAAGCTCTTTTATGGCTTGGGCAGAATCTTCCTTTACAGCATCCGCCACCGCAATAAGCCCAAGGAATTTTCCTTCCCTTGCAAAGCCAAAGACAGTCTTTCCTTCTTCCGCAAGTTTTATGGCATCTTTAGCCGTTTCTTCCGCAAAATCCTCCCCTGCCGAAAGCTTTTCCCCAATGAATTTTATGCTTCCGCCAAAAATGTCCTTTCCGCCGCAGCTTGCAGAAAGACCGCTTCCTGCTATTGCCGTAAAGTTGCTTACTTCCTGCCTCTTTATGCCATTTTCCTCTGAGTAGGTCACGATTGCCCTTGCTATGGGGTGCTCGCTGTTTGCTTCAAGCGAATAGGCTGTCTGCAAAAGCTCATCCCTGCTTTCTTCTTTAGCAGGAATAATGTCCGTTACCAAAGGCTCTCCCTTTGTTATAGTGCCGGTCTTGTCCAGCGCAAGGATTTTTATCCGCCCGGTTTCTTCTAGCGCCGCTGATGTCTTAAAAAGAATGCCGTGCCTTGCCCCAACGCCGTTACCAACCATTATTGCCACTGGTGTTGCAAGCCCAAGTGAGCATGGGCAGCTTACTACAAGAACCGCAATTCCCCTGGAAAGTGCAAAGCCAAGGTCTTTTCCAAAAAGCAGCCATATAAGGCAAGTTAAAACCGCTATTGCTATTACCGCTGGAACAAATATTCCGCTAACCTTGTCTGCCACCTTTGCAATGGGGGCCTTTGTTGCCGCCGCATCGCTTACCATCTGGATTATTTTTGAAAGGGTAGTGTCCTTTCCTACACGGCTTGCCCTGCATTTTAACAAACCGCTTGTGTTCACCGTTGCAGCACTAACACTGTCCCCGCTTTTTTTGTCAACAGGAATGCTTTCTCCGGTAAGGGCGCTTTCGTTTACGGCAGAGCTTCCTTCAAGAACAATTCCGTCCGCAGGAATGCTTTCTCCGGGCTTTACTACAAATATGTCCCCCTGCAGCACTTCTTCTATAGAAACTTCAACTTCCTTTTCGTCCCTTATAACCCTCGCCGTCTTGGGGGTAAGCTTCATCAGTTCTTTTAGGGCGTTTGTCGTCCTTCCCTTGGAAATGGATTCAAGCAGCTTGCCAACTGTTATTAGCGTTACAATCATTGCCGCGCCTTCAAAGTAAAAGTCGTGCATTAGGTGGGCTGCCTTTTCGCTTCCGCTTTCCATCTGAACCACTGTCATGCGAAGGAGGCTTGTTACGCTGTAGAAAAAAGAAACCCCGGAACCAAGTGCCACAAGCGTGTCCATGTTGGGGGCAAGGCCAAAGAGTGCCTTTGTTCCGCTAACAAAGAACTTCTGGTTTATGACCATAACTATAGCCGCAAGAAGCATCTGTATTATTCCCTGCGCAATACAGTTGCCCTGCAAAAAAATAGGAAGTGGCCAGCCTAGCATTGGAACCGCCATGCTAAAATACATCAGTATAAGAAGGAATGTTATGGAAAAAAGAAGTCTCTTAACAAGCACTGGAGAAGCCTTGTCTTTTAATCCGTCTTCCCTTTGCTGCACGGACTGCTTCTCGGAGGAAGATTCGTTTCCGTCTGCCTTGCTTGCACCGTAGCCTGCCTTTTCTACGGCGCTTATTATGGCCTCTGCACTTGCTGAACCTTCCACCCCCATTGAATTGGTAAGCAGGTTTACAGAGCAAAACTTTACCCCGGGAACTTTGCCAACAGCCTTTTCTATTCTGGCACTGCAAGCCGCACAGCTCATTCCTGTTACAGTATATTTTTCCATAGATGTGCCTTGCCTTACTTTAACAGCTTGCTCATTATTTTTAGGAATTCATCCAGTGACTCTTCGTTTCCGTTTTTTATGTCGTTTTGCACACAGCTTTTTAAGTGTGAAGAAATTAAAACCTTGCTGAATGAATTGACTGCTGCGGTACAGGCGCTTGCCTGAATAAGTATGTCTGCACAATAGGCATCTTCTTCCACCATCTTTTTTAAGCCGTTAAGCTGGCCAATGGCCCTGTTAAGCCTTCCAATCAGCATCTTCTTCTCTTCATCTGACCGCACCTTTGTACGCCCAGACTTACAATGCCCACAAGTCTTTTTCTTCTTCTCTGCCATATCTATACCCCTTATGGTATCTTTATAATACCGCCGGGGGTATGTTGTGTCAAGTGTTTTTTTTACCTATTCTATTCCTATCTTATTTCTTATGCAAAGAAGCTGGAAATTTGGTTTGTACTGCGCGGAAGTCAAATCCGAAAAACTTGCACTGTCTACAAAGAGACAGTCTATGTCTGGATGAAAACTTCTGTAAATAAACGAATTTGGGTTCTTAGGCATATCGCGAAACGTTGAGCGTATGGCCCTAAGCCGTGCCCAAGATGAGATGGTAGCAAGCGCGTACCGTCGAAGGGAGGTTTGGAACTCGCAACGAAGTTTCAAGCGGGGGGAAAAACAGCGGGCTTCGGACTCTGAGCGGTTTTTCCCCCTCCAAGTTTGGGGTCCAAGGGCACTCCCTTGAAAAAAAAATCAGTAAGCACTATTTAGATTTTGTCACCTGATTGTACATGTCAAGGAATTCCTTCCTGGCCAGCTTGAATGCCTCCACAATTTCCGGGTCAAACTTTGTGCCGCTTTCGGAAAGAATGGTGGTGTAGGCCTCTGCAAAGGAATAGGGCACTTCATGCTTCCTCTTTAGGGTAAGCGAGTCAAATTCATTGGCAAGGGCAACAATGCGGGCCCCAAGCGGAATCTCCTCGCCTTTAAGCCCCTTTGGAATGCCGGAACCGTCCCAACATTCGTGGTGGTAAAGGGAAACTTCCTTGGCAAGGGTATAGAAAAGGTTTGTCTGGTCGTTAATAAAAAGCCTGTCTATAAGCTTTGCGCCAGAGTTAACGTGATCCTGCAAAGAGCCTTCTCCTTCTGAATCCCACGTCCTTTTTGCAAGAAATATCTTTCCCACGTCATGAAGTGGAGTTACCTGGCAAAGGGTTGTCCTGTATTCGTTTGTGATGGTGCTTGCGTACTTTCCGCCTGCCTGAAGCTGCTTTACAAGTATGGCAGTGTAATTGCTTGTGCGCCTCATGTGCTCGCCTATGTAGCTGTCCATCTCTAGCGCATACTGGATAAGTCCGCCAACAATCTTGCTGCGGGTCGTAAGAAGGTCGTTTTCTATTTCCTTGTAGTCAAAGGAAAGCTGCATGTTCTTGTGCTCAAGCTGCATGAATTTGTTGCTCTGCTCAGTAACGTCGTTTAGCACGAGTATGTAGCCGTAAAGAATGCCGTCCCTCTCTATGCGGTGGGGCTCCGGACTGAATTCCCTGCTTGCTATGCGTATGTGCTTGGAATCCATGGTGTAGACGCTCTGGTTAAGAATCTGCTTTAGCTCCGGGTCAATCTGAATCTGGTTCTTGTAGTTGGCCTTGTGGTATTCCGGGAACAAAACCTTGGCCGCCACGTTTGCATTCCTTACAAAAAACTCCGAGTCGGTAACAAAAAGCGGATCGTAAAGGGAATCTACAACTGCAAAATATGAAAGGTCGTAGAGGTTCCTGAATTTTTCCTTGTGAACAAGATATGCGCACAAAGCCGTAGTTGCCGTAAGTACCAAAGGTCTTAGCGGAGTTACAGGCCGCCTGTAGTTCATAAAGGTAAAGACCATGCACACTAAAAGGAAGGGCAGAAGCCTAAGGAACATCTTTATGGCAAGGCGGCGCTCCTTTTTGGTGGAAGAATGCAGTTTGCCTATGAAAGTTGCCACAATAAGAAGGGCATAAAGACCGGCAAATACCATGTAGCAGAAAAAGGCCGGGCCCCTTTCTATTACAAGTTCGCCAAGGCCGTTTTTTGTAGTGCCAAGCGAATAGCTCTTAAAGAAAAGCCTAAAAATCCATAAAGGGGATGCCGTGCTTGCTATTGGAATAAGGACAACGAAGGGGGCTGGAATTATCCTTGCAAGAAAAAGAATGTGCCTGTTCGGGGACTTTCTGTAAAAAGCGGCAAGAAAGTTGTATATGCCGCCCAAAAGGCAGATATTTGCAACGTACTCAAATTTTGCACCCAAAAGCAGGGCTTCTTCCGTGCTTCCGCTAAAATGCAGCATGTGGCCAATTATAAAGAATATAACTATGCCGCTTGTCATAAAAACATTCCTCTGCTGGACGGAAGGTCGGTCTATAAGGGTTGCCGTAAAGCAACTTGCTGTAGTGCAGAGGCAAACTAGGGAAACTGCAGAAAATATCCAGAATTGTGTTGAATACATGTTTTAAATCTTAACCCTTATCTTATTTTAGAATAAACAAGTCCTTTTGTCTACTCTGCTTTTCTTTCTGGAGCCGCCTTAATGGTTAAACCGTGTCTGGCTTTCGGGGAACGGCCAAACTCCGTGTCATTTTATCCCTAAAACGCAAACCTATAGCGCCACGGAGGGCGCGTTATTTTTTTGCCGGCAAAACTGGTTAGTTTTCGCAAGGAAACTAACGGGATAAAATGCCACGGAGTGTATTTTTACCCGCTTTCCAGGGTTCCGGCTTTCGCCTCCATTGCTACTGCTGCCGGCCCTTCGACTTTGCTCAGGGACCGGCCCCAGTAGCAACGGCTGCGCCGCCCTTCCAATCGGGGCTAGGCTTTATTTGCCAGGATAGGATTGCCACAATTACCTGCTTGTTTCTAAAAATAAAAAAATTGCAAAAAAAGCTTAACTTCTTATTTTTAAATTCCGATACTAAAATGTAGACTGTTGTGCATTTTTGGGCATGGAGGCCTAAATTTCGCAAGAGCCATCAACTTCATTATGGTTTATGTGGGGTGAATATGAACTATAACTCTTATTCTGCCAACGGTTACAACACGTACCGGGAGATAGGCGTAAAGACAGCAAGCCAGGGGAAGCTTGTGGTAATGCTTTACGAAGGCGCCGTAAGCAATTTGCATGAGGCAATAACGCTTGTGGGCGAAGAAAACAGAATCGAACCAAAAAACATTGAGACTTTTGGCAAGCATCTCCAGAAGGTTCAGGACATAATCACTGAACTTCAGATTAGCCTGGACATGGAAAAGGGCGGAGAGATTGCTCAGAACCTCATGGCACTTTACATTTATTTTAACAAGGAACTCCTTAACTGTAGCCTTAGCCACGACAAAAAGAAGATGAAATTCATCCTGGACCTGCTTTCCCAGCTTAGGGATTCATGGGCCAGCGTTTCGCAGACTCAGGCAAACGGTGCGGTTAAGATGGCTGGTGAAAGAGCTACTCTTAGCATAACGGGATAAACAAACCGAATAAAGGGATAACGGTGGGAATTATGACGGTAGAAAATCTTAGCAAAGAAGAGCTGGACGAGCGCGTGGCTATTTTAAAAAGGTTCCGCGCCCTTCTTGAACAGCAGCGTACAAAATTCAGGGAATATCTTAAGGTTCTGGAAAGCCAGGAAAAGAGGATTAATGCGGAAGACGCAGAATCTTTGCTTGCTCACACGGAACTGGAAAAGCAGATTGTAAAGGGCATTGCCTCCTTGCAGAAGGTGATTGTCCCCATGCAGGATCTTTACGTAAAGAGCAGGGCAAGCACCTACAATCCGCAGGATGCAGTTCCGGTGGAAAAGCTACAGGGTGAACTTGGAAAGCTCCGCGAGCAGGTTATCATCCAGAACCAGCGCAACCGCCACCTTCTAAAGATTCATCTGGAAGAGCTCCGCGGTCAGATTTCCGGCTTTAAGAATCCTTACAAGGGACTTTCCTCTGTTTATGCAGAGCGCAAGTCTACGGGTTCCCTTGTTAGCGTGGAAGCCTAGTATAGTACAAAATGTGTCATTATCGGGCCAGACCCGATAATCTGCTTAGAGGATTCCTCACGTCAAGCCCGAGAATGACATATATTAAAATGCCGTCCAGAAGTTAGGCTTTTGGGCGGCAATTTTTTTATAGCCGTCATGCTGAACTTGTTTCAGCATCTGTTTGGTGGATTCCGAAAGACGACTTGTTAAAAAATCTCGTAGCAAATCAAAACCTAGCCGGGATTGTAGGGGCGGCGTAGCCGTTGCTGGAGGGCGAGGTCCCTGAGCAAGGTCGAAGGGCCGAACCCGGAAGCAATGGAGCGGGTAGGGGTAGATTGTAATTGCAAGTGCACCACTTAAAATAAATAAAAAAACTTCATAGAATGTTTTAACCCAATAACTACCACATCAAAGGGAGAAAACAAACTATG
>Ga0310695_10009241_pt1 | contig 14892 bp, 8 predicted proteins | sample RumenRJG_04DNA_FD_203882 | JGI IMG/M metagenome (GOLD analysis project Ga0310695, IMG submission 203882) | Bovine rumen microbial communities from Lethbridge, Alberta, Canada - RJG_04 (v2) (version 2) | ecosystem: Host-associated > Mammals > Digestive system > Stomach > Rumen | place: Canada... | reverse complement strand
AATCTTGAGGGTATGATATTAAGAACGGCATTGTCGTTATGGAGATAGATTTTATCCTGAATCTTTTTGATAGAGGATTCTATTTCTTGACCGTAATTAATATGTATATGTCTGTAAGTTAGTGATTTATCTTCAAATATTTTTATGATAGAATCGAAAAGCATACCAAAACCTTTGCCTTTGTTGCTCACAACGGGTATAAAAGGTATGCCTAACATTCTGCCTAAGGATTGATAATCCAATTCATCGCCTCTTGCCTGTAATTCGTCGTACATATTGAGGGCGGCAACGATTTTGACGTCCATGTCAATAAGTTGCGTTGTAAGGTACATATTTCTTTCTATGTTGGAGGCGTCAATCATATTGATGACAATATCCGGCGTTTGTTCGGTGATGAATTTTCTGACATAGATTTCTTCAGCCGAATAAGCAGTAAGAGAGTATGTCCCGGGCAGGTCAGTTATATTAAAGGTGTATTCTTTGTATTTGAAAGTTGCGGTTTTGGCATCAACAGTAACGCCGCTGTAATTTCCGACACGTTCTTTACTTCCTGAGGCATAATTATAAAAAGTGGTCTTTCCGCAATTAGGGTTTCCCACGAGGGCAACGTTAATGACATTACCGTGGTCGCGGATTTCGTTTTTGATTAAATCTTCGAGTGTAAGGCTTTGATTAGGTTTTTCCAATGCCGCCATGTTGATGTGTTCCATTGTAACTACTTCAATCATTTTGGCTTCGCTTCTTCTAAGAGATACGCGGTAGCCCATGATTTCGTATTCAATAGGGTCGTTAAGCGGTGCTTGTTTAATTACATGAATGCGTTTACCTTTTACGAACCCCATTTCCATTATTCTTTTGCGGAAAGTTCCGCGCCCCGTTATTTTTGTTATTACGGCATCTCCGTTGATAGCAACTTCGCTCAGATTCATTTTGTATTAAAAAAACAAAGTTTAAATATAAATTGTGCAAAATTAAACCTTGAAAAATGATTTTGCAATACCTAAAATTAGGTATTTTTTTTAGAAAAAATTATTCTTCCAAGATGTTATAATTTTCTACATCTCTTAATCTTCTTTCTATTGCGCGGCTTCTGACCCCTGCTGAATCTATTACGTTGGCAGCCTCGGAGAGTTTTTTGCGTGTTTTGTCAAGAATATCGCCGAAATTAGTAAATTCTGTTTTCACTTGTGATAATAGTTTCCATACCTCGCTGCTGCGTTTTTCGATTGCTAATGTTCTAAAACCCATTTGTAAACTTGAAAGGAACGCTGCTAAATTAGCCGGTCCTGTTACTGTGATTTTGTATTCCCGTCTGAGAGCTTCAAAAAGACCTGTTCTGCGCAGGATTTCGGCGTATAGACCTTCCGTGGGAACGAACATAATGGCAAAATCCGTTGTTGCGGGCGGAATGATATATTTTTCGCAAATCTCTTTTGCAAAACCGCGGACGGAATTTTCAAAAAGGCGTCCTTCGTGTTCGATGTTTTCGTTTTTGTCGTAAGCCTCCAAAAGTCTTTGATAGTTTTCGATTGGGAATTTACTGTCAATAGGCAGCAATACGGGTTTACCGTTAGGGTCGGGGCCAGGGAGTTTAACGGCAAACTCTACACGTTTTTGCGAACCTTCTTCCACACAAGCGTTTATGATATATTGTTCGGGGCTTAAAATCTGTTCCAAAATATTTCCTAATTCTACCTCGCCCATGTTTCCTCTTGTTTTAACATTGGAGAGCACTTTCTTTAAGTCGCCTACGCCTTGAGCCAAGCCGTGCATTTCTCCCAATCCTTTAGAAACTTGTTCCAGTCTCTCGTTAATCATTTTGAAAGATTTGTCGAAACGGGTTTCGATGGTTTCTTTGAGTTTGTTGTCCACAATGTTTTGAATTTCAGAGAGTTTTAAGCGTGTTTCCTCGCTGATTTCTTTTAGGCGGGTTGAAAAAAGTTGGAGTTGAATCTTTTGTGATTGTGCCAGAGCATCAACATTCCGCCCTATGGTCTCGCTCATTAGCTTGAATTGTGCGCCGTTTTCTATTCTTGCTTGAGATTCTTTGGTTTCCATATAGCGGTGTAATCTTTCCATTTCTTCTCTTAAAGCGTCTTCCAATTCTGCTGTATCACGTCTCAACTCGTTGAAATCGCGTTTGAAACTTATTGCAAAAAGCAAAACACCGATGACTATTATTATTAAAATTATAAGTGTAGCAATTTCCATTTCTTATAAAATGTTAGATTTCTAATTTAAGACCGTCGTATGCTAGGGTAACGTTCTTAGGTAAAGCGTTTTGTACCTCGTCGTAAGGTCCGAGTGTATGACCTATATGTGTTAAAAAAGCCTGTTTTGGTTTTACTCTTTCTATTAAATCCAAGGCTTGTGAAAGGGTGAAATGAGAGGGGTGCGGTTCTTTTCTTAACGCATTGACAACGAGATATTCTGTGCCTAAAATTTTTTTAACAGATTCTTCGGGAATATAACTTGCATCGGTTATGTAAGTAAATTTTCCAAATCTGAAGGCAGTTACTTCAAGTTTAGCGTGCATTATTTTAATAGGTGTGATACTGGTTCCTAAAACTTCAAAATCTTTGTCGGAGATTTCATGGAGTTCTATATCAGGGACACCCGGATAGCGGTTTTCGCCGAAACAATATGCAAAATCCTTTCTAATTTGTTTGCAAACGCTGTTTGAGGCATAAATAGGTATAAATTCTTTTTGTTGATAGCAAAAAGGGCGTATGTCGTCCAAGCCGGAGAGGTGGTCGCGGTGAATATGTGTTATTAATATAGCGTCAATTCTTTCAACGCCGTTGTTAAGACATTCTATTCTGAAATCAGGTCCTGTGTCGATAATAAAGTTTTTGTTGTCCGTTTCAATAAAAACGGAACTTCTGAAACGTTTGTCTTTGGGATTATCAGAAAGGCAAACCCTGCATTTGCAACCGATTATCGGAACTCCCATCGAAGTCCCCGTACCGAGAAACGTAATCTTCATGACTGAAATTTTTTTTTACAAAATTAAAAAAATTAAATATATTTTTATAATTTTGGATTAAAATTTGATTTGATTTTTTTTGATTATGACATTAACTGAAGAAATAAAGGAAAACATTTCGGCGAATTCCGAAAAGGTTAACGCCAAGGATTTTAAGTTTTTTAACATACCCTTTCTCAGCTCCTTAGCAAGGGCATCTCAAAATCATGAATGTGATTGTCAGAGGTGCAAAAATAATTTACAGGAGATTTTAAGGTTGTCTAAGGAGTACCCAGAATATATTTTGGGAGGCTCAGACAAGAAAAAAGAACTTGAAAATTTGACCGATGGCATTACGAAACACCTTGAAAAACAGCACGGTTACTCAAAAAAAGACTGGTTTAAGCCGCTTTATACTCTTTTCGGTATGATTTTGGGGCTGATTGTAGCTTTTGTCGTGATTTTTTTCTTAGATTCACCGGCAGATAAAAATAAGATGTATTTCTTGTTAATTGTTTGTGCTTCAATGTTTTTAGGTTATGTCGTGGGATCTGTGAAAGATTCTCGAAAAATAAAAAATATGAAAATTCTATAATTTTTTTTTAGGTAAGCAAAAAAAATTATACCTTTGCACATAAATTTTATAGAGAACGATTTTAATATTGCAAAAATAAATATAGACAAATTATATAGTAAATTAATTATGAAAAAAGTAACTGTTAATTATCTGGCATTAATGATCGCTACTGCTTTCATTGCAGGCGGTTGCAACGGTCTTAAAAAAATGGCTCAGAATGCCAACACTATTCAGCGTAGCATTACGCCGAATCCTTTAGAGATGCACGCAGGTAAAGTTCCGGTAAATATTACCGTAAGTTTCCCCGCTAAATATTTCGACAAAAAGGCGTACTTGGTTTGCACTCCGAGCGTAAAATCTCAGAAAACTTCTGATGAAATCAAAATGAAACCCGCTACTCTTCAGGGTGTAAAAGTAAAAGACAACAACACCGTTATTGATTACAAAGCAGGCGGTTCTTATACTTATAAGGATACTATTGATTACGCTGACATTTACAAAAGATCAGACCTTATGCTTTCTATGAAAGCTACCAAAGGTACTGAAACTGTAGATGTTGCTGATATTAAAATCGGTGATGGTATCAATGTAACTCCTCTCTTGGTAGAAGAAGGTATCAAAGTTGATGACAACTTGGTAAACAAAACAGCAGCAGGTTCTTCTAACGCAGCAGGTATGACTGTTGAGGCTAAGATTGCTAAACCTACGAGCAGCATTTCTACAAAAGGCGTTACCGTTTATTATCCGATGCAAAAAGCTGCTTTGGACAAAAAAGAACAGAAGAAAACTGACGTATCAACATTCGTTTCAGATGTTCAGCAAGCTGCCGGTGATGAGAACGTAAAAATCAAATCAATTCAAGTTGCATCTTACGCTTCTCCTGATGGTCCTGAAGATATGAACGAAAAACTCGTTGATCAACGTGGTAAAACAGGTGAAAATTTCGCTAAAGATCAACTTAAAAAAGTTGATGGTGCAAACAACGTAATTTCTCGTCAGACAACTCAGGCTGAAGACTGGGAAGGTTTCAAAAAAGAGGCTGAAGCTTCTGATTTGAAAGACAAAGACCTTATCTTGAGAGTTCTTTCTATGTACTCTGACCCGAACGTAAGAGAAAGAGAAATCAAAAATATCTCTGCTGCTTATACCGGTTTGAAGAGCTCAGTTCTTCCTAAACTCCGTCGTTCTGAAATCAAAGCTGTTTTGGAAACAAAAGAGAAAACCGAAGCTGAACTTATCAATTTAGCTAAATCAGATCCTTCTCAACTTTCACAAGAAGAGGCTCTTTACACCTCTACATTGCCTAATCTTGACGTAGACACCAAAATCAATCTTTTGAACGACTACGTTTCAAAATATCCTAACGATTGGAGAGCTTACAACAACTTAGGTGTTAATTACATTAAGAAAAACGATCTCGCTTCTGCTAAAACACAGTTGGAAAAAGCTAAATCTATCGATGCTAATCAGTCTGCAGTTTACAACAACTTAGGTGTTGTAGATTTGGCTAACGGCGACATCGAGGCTGCTAAAGAAGATTTGGGCAAAGGTAAAAACTTAGGTTCTGACGAAGCAGGTTACAACCTCGGCGTTATCAATATCCGCGAAGGCGAATATGCAAAAGCTGTTGCTAACTTCGGTTCAAGACCTACTTTCAACAAAGCTCTTGCTGAAACCCTCAACAAAAACACTTCAGCTGCTGCTTCTACTCTTAATAGTGTAGAGTCAGAAGATGCTTGGATTGATTACCTCAAAGCAGTTGTTGCTGCAAGAAACAACAACGAAGACGGTGTTGTTTCTAACCTTAAAAATGCGGTTAAGAAAAATTCAGACCTCAAAAACTTTGCTAAAGAGGACGTTGAATTTATCCGTTACTTCGACGAGGCTAACTTCAAAGCTATTGTTGACTAAGAATATTTTTAATGAAGAGAAATTAGTTCCGCTTGAAAAAGCGGAACTTTTTTTTTGCATTTCTGATAAATTATTGTTTTATTTGCAAATAAAAAAACAAGAGAAAATGTTTAAGAGAAAAGTTAAAATATTAATTCCTATTATAATGCTTTTGTTGGCGGGTTTTGTATTTTCCGGCTGCAAGAGCGGTTACAAAACTGTGCCTTGTCCGAGATTTCATCATATTTAGGCTGATAAAAAGTATTTTTATGGAAGTTATCAAATTTGAGGAGGCTTCTCCTCTCTTAATTAATACCTGCGTTACTGTTGGCACTTTCGATGGCCTGCATCTCGGACACGGGCAGATACTCTCTATTTTGAAACAAACCGCTGAAAAAGAGAATCTTAAAAGCGTTGTTGTAACCTTTCGCCCGCATCCAAGACAAGTGCTTTTCCCTCAAACGAGGGTTAATTTTGTGCTTTCGGAAAAAGAAAAGCTCTTAAAATTTTCTCAAACGGGAATTGATTTTCTTGTTATAATGCCTTTTAGCCTTGAATTTGCCTCTTTGACCGCTAAAGATTTTTTGACGGATATTCTTGTTAAAAAACTCGGAATGAAACATTTAATCAAGGGCTTTAATAATCATTTCGGAAAAGACAGACTCTCTGATATTGATAAAATCAAAGAAATAGGACTTCAATACGGTTTTTTGGCAACTCAAGTCGGTAATTTAGTGCTTGAAGGCGGAGTTTCTGCATCTTCAACATTGGTTAGAAAACTTTTAACGGATGGCTCTGTTGATGAGGCGTCAAAAATTCTTGGTTATGATTTTTTCTTTACAGGTAAAGTAGTTCACGGAAAACATATCGGAACTTCAATCGGTTTTCCTACGGCAAATATTTTAATTGAGGACGAAAACAAAATTATTCCGAAATCAGGTGTTTATGCCTCATTAACTACTATTAATTCAGTTGTTTATCCTGTGATGCTGAATATCGGACACAATCCTACGGTAAACGGCAATTTGGAAAAAACTTTTTTGGAGGCGCATATTATCGGTTTTAATTCGGATATTTACGGACAAGAAATTTCTCTCGTATTAAAACAAAGAATAAGGGACGAAATAAAATTTCCGTCCCTCGAAGATTTAAAAAAACGTCTTAATGATGACAAACAAACTGTAATTCAGATTGTTATGCCTTAATCCATGTCAATTTTGTAACCTTTGTTGTCTGTAGTGTTTTCCTCTTGTGAGTCTTCTATCGGTGCAAAGAGGTTCTGACCTTGATTTACGAGGTTTGGATCTGCGTTTTGATCGTTTTGAGAGTCGGTTTTATCGTCATTTTTATTGTCATTTTTATTGTCATTTTCTTGGTGATAATCGCTGATTATCTCGCGTGAATCGTAAATAATGTCCGTTATCTCTTTGTCTGTTTCCTGGTCATGTTCTTCGGATGATGATTCCACTAATTTGGTTTTTAGTTTAACAATCATTTCCGTATGGTGCTGAATTTCGTCGATGATTTCGTCTTTTGTTACTGAATTTCTTTCTCCGACTTTGAAGAAATTGAGCGCATTGTCAAGCTCGGAAATTCTGCTTGCTAATTCTTCCGAATAACGGTGCATTGCTTGAGCTACTTCGCTGTTGTTTGAGGCAATGTTTACTAATTGCATAATTGAACGGCTTATTGTAAAGGTCATATTCAATTGTTTTGCACAGACATCGGAGATAAGGGCGATTCTTTCTGCAACTTCTTGAATACGCGGCGAAATCTGTTGAATCAGTTCAACGGCTTGTGCTGTGGTTTTCAAACTCCATGCTGAAGATTCATTGATTTCGGTGGAAGCCTCCTGACAATTTTCAGCAAGTTTACGGATTTCGGCTGCTACCACGGCAAAACCTTTACCGTTTTCGCCGGCTCTTGCCGCTTCTACTGCGGCGTTGATTGCCAATAAGTCGGTTTTTGAGGTTATACTGTTGATAATCTGAATTTTATCTATAACGCTTTCAATACCTTTGAGTGTATTTTCTGAGGCAGTCGTTACCATATTAATATCCGAGGCTATGGAATCCGAATCCTCTTTGGTCTGTTGTGCGTTTTGTGTGTTTTGCTGAATGGATTTCGTAATTTTATCAACTAATGCCGAAATTTTAGCTATTGATTCCGATTGTGTTTGGGCATCGGAAGAAACGTTTTCAACCATTTCTTTGAATGGTTTGCTGCTGTTTACAATGCTTTTGGAACTAAGACGTATGGTTTTGATAGTTTCAAGTACTTTCTCCTGCATTTTTTCGATATTATTTTTCAAAATACCGAATTCATCGTTCGTAACAATAGATTTTGCAGCTTCGGAATACATATAACCTTGCGAAAAATCTTTCGTAAATTTATTAACCTTTTTCAGCGGTTCAATAACGAGATTTTTGGTATTGATGTTAAGGAATTTTATCAGAATTATTATTCCTATTATCGAAGAAAGCAGCATCGCAACAACGGCAATAATAGTTCCCGAATTTAAAAGATTAGAAGGCGTATTAAGGCTTAAACCTATTTCTGTACCTTTTATTACGGTTATAAAACATTCCATATTGGTATGCGAACTGCCGAAATATTTGCCGTGAGTATATATGCTGTCCCGTCTTGCAATGCCTCTTGTGAGCATTGTGTCAAGACCTATGAATCCGTCTTGGTATAATTCTTTTATTGTCTTGTTTGTGATTTTGTTGTTATAATAGATTCTGAAATTAAATTCAAAACTGCCTATGACAGCAAAACCTACACCGTTGGCTTTCAATTGGTTGAGTGCTGCATCTATTTTGTCGGAGGGAAAGGCTATCGCAAAAACTGCCGAAATAGAGTCAGAGTTTTCCTTCTTGATTGGTATTGCAACCTCAAAATTCTTGTAGTCCAAATCTTGAGGCAGTGTTACGAATTTAGGAAGTCTGTTTCTGATGAGTTTTTCGTATGATTTCATGTTTCGGTAATTAGTTGTATCTTTACCGATTTTATTTTTGTAAGTTTTTCCCGTTAAGGGCTGTGCTAACATGATATACGAATAAGGCACGGTTATATTTTTCAGATAATCTTCGCACCTTTGTAGGAAAGATTCCGGATTAGAAGCCTCAGAATCGTAATTTTTTTCTAATATGCGCAATATTTGCTCGTAGCCGGTGAAAGTATTTTCCAGCGACTGAGCTTGTGATACGATGGCTACTTTAGAAGTTGCTATCGTATTTTTTTTGTTGTGGGAAGATACCAAAAATATTACCATGATATTTACAATGGCAACGATGATTACCAAAAAAGGTATCACTCTGTATAAGTACTTCCTCATTATTGCAGAGGTCTGCGCCTCAAAAAAACATTTTAATTTCATGATAAAATTTTAACGGGTTATACGTTTTTATCTGTTTCTTCGTCTTTTATCTCTTTTCCGATAAGACAATCTCTCAATTTGATTATTTCAGATGTGTGGAATTCTATTTCGTTGAGGATTTGTTCTTCCTCTTCGTCGTTGATAGAACCCTCGAGTTTGAAATAATCTACGGCAACGTTCAAGTCTTGAAGTTTTTCACCGATACGGGTTGCAAAATGAGCCATGCCTCCTGCCTCTTCCGTATTGTTTTCGGTGATGGTTACAAGTTGTTCGATAGCCTTTCGTATAGCTAACGTTTTGCTTAACTGATCGTTGCAGGCCTCTGAAATTTCTGAAATTTTTATGGCCGTATCTTGGATTCTCGGTGAAATCTTATCAATAAGTTCTACGGAATGTTCCGTTATCTTCAAACTTTCAGCCGAAGAAATGTTGATTTCTGAAGATGCTGATTGACAACGTTCTGCAAGTTTTCTGATTTCAGCGGCAACCACTGAAAAACCTTGTCCGTTTTCACCTGCTCTTGCCGCTTCAACGGCAGCGTTGATAGCAAGCAAATCGGTTCTCGTTGTAATTTCGTTAATTATCCTTACCTTATCAATAACGTTTTTGATACATTCCAGCGTATTTTCGGAGGCATCGGTAATGGTTTCGATGTCTTGGGCAATGCTTTGCGAGTTGATATGAGTTTGCATGGCTTTGCTGGTATTCTCCTGAATGGAGTCCGAAATAGTATCTATTGCCGTTGAAATCTCCTGAACAGTAGCTGATTGTGATAAAGCGTCTTTTGAAATCTTGGTAATCGAGCTTTTTAAGATTTCACTGCTTTGATCGATTTGCGTGGAGTTGATTCTAATGTTTTTTACGGCGTTGTGTACTTTTTGCTGCATGGATTCAAGATTAATCTTGAGTTCTGACATTTCATCATTTGAGTCGATTTCGCTAACGGCTTGCGAATATAGTTTTCCCGTTGCAAAATCGTCGGTAAACTGATGAACTTTTTCCAGCGGTTTGATGACGATTTTGTTTGTTATGTATTTGATTACAAACAGGGTCGTAAAAATTATTATCAAAGCCGAAACTGCTAAAATAACAATAGTAATGTAATTGTCCATGTTCAAAAGTATCTCGGGAATGTTGATACATAATGCCCATGGCGTACCTGTTACGTTGGTGTAGTGAATGATAATTTTGTATCCGGTATCGCTGTAATAGTATTTGCTCGTGTTTTTATAACGGCTGACAATGCCGAAATCCGTATGAGGCATTTCTTTATAACCGTTTATAATAGCGGAATCAACATCTACGAAACCTTTTTTTACCAGATTCTGCATTGTGGTTTTAATAATTCCGTCTTTGAAGAGTCTTAAATTGTAATCCTCGTCTACTATACAGCAAAAACCTTTGCCGTTGAGTTTTAAATCCGATATTTCATTGTCGATAACATCAGCCGGAAAACACGCTGTTAGGATAGCAATCGTACTATCTTTGGTCGCACTTTTAACGGGAATTGCCACGCTGTAAACGTCCTTACCGTTGTAAATGTCGGAAGGGTGGGAGAGGTTGCACGATATTTTTTGCCCTTCTTTTATGATATTTCGCCAATATTTACGGTGCAAAGCATTGTTTTCGTCCCTACCTTTGATGTTGGTGTACGAGACACCGTTCATTAATGTCAGCCTCAAATACGACCATCTGCTGATATGTCCTTTGATGTAGGAGCGAAAATAATCAAAAATTTCCGTTGTGTCGCCTTCTTTATAATGTTTGGATATATTATTCAAATCATCAACATACCTCAAAACAATACTGCTTATATTGTTTGCTTGAATGTTGAGAATTTGTGAAACCGTTTCTTGTGTATTGTATTTTGAAGTTTTGTTTACGAAATAATATATCACAATATCAGTTATGACAATCAATCCTATAAAAATAGGAATGATTGCCGTCATATATTTGCGCCAAATGGTGGTACGCTTTTCTTCTTTTTGTGTGTTACTCATGGGTTTAAGTTTTTAGCAGCTTTATTTATCAGTTTTGATTTCAGGCTGATAATTTCCTGAGTATGTTTTTCTATCAATTCAATGAGTTCAATGTCATTGCCTTCTTGAACGTGGAGTTTGAAAAAATCTACGCAGACATTGAGCTGTTTTAACTTTTCGTTGAGTTGTTGAGCAAAAATGTCCATTTCTTCAGCGGACTGAGAGTTGTTAGTCGTAATCTTAACAAGTTGCCCGATGGCTTTGGAAATTGCTATCGTTTTTTGTAATTGTTCATTACAAGTTTCGGAAATTTGAATAATCTTATCCGTATTGCTGCGGATTTGCGGGGAAATTTTGTCAATCAGTTCTGCTGAACGCTGTGTTGTTTTGAGCGATTCCGCTGACGAAATGTTAATTTCTTGCGATGCAATTTGACAACGTTCTGCAAGTTTTCTGATTTCGGATGCTACTACGGCAAAACCCTTACCGTTTTCGCCCGCTCTTGCTGCCTCAACTGCTGCGTTAATTGCCAAAAGGTCTGTTCTTGAGGTAATTTCATTGATGACTTGAGCCTTTTCGATAATAGAACGCATACATTTGAGCGTGTTTTCAGCGGCTCTTGTTACCGAAATAATATCTTCGGCAATGCGTTTGGAGTTTTCTTTAGTTTCAAGTGAGCTGAGTGTATTGTTTTTGATTGATTCCGTAATGTTATCAATGCTGACGGAAATTTCTTCAACCGTAGCCGATTGCTCTTGTGCGCCTTCGGATACTTTTGAAATCGAAGAACCCAAAGAATTGCTGCCTTCTGCAATCTCTTTTGAGTACATTCTTATGGAATTGACAGCTTGAGAAATGCTGTTTTGCATTTTTGTAAAATTATTTTTCAAACGCTGCATTTCGTCAGCCTCTACGATTTTGTCAAACGCTGTTGAATAAATATTTCCGGTAGCAAAATCTTCTGTGAACTGATTTACGTGTTCAAGCGGTTCAACGATGAATTTCTTGTTGATTTTATTTAGAACATAATACAGCGAGCATATTATGATAATGGTCAAAATTACCATTGTCATAATTGTAATGTAATAATTACCGTAAAATGCTTTTTTCGGCAGACTTAACACTAATGTCCAATCCGAAGTGTTAGGAACAATGGTGTAATAGCCAATCATCGTAACTCCCTCTGCATTGCCGTAATAAAGATTGTCTACAAATAGCGGATTGTTGTTGTGTTTTTCAAATTGCGTGAAACAATAATGAAACAACGTGTCCAATCCGACGTAACCTCTTGTTGTAAAATCTTGAGCCGTAAGGGTTGTACATTTGTCTTTGACAGCCATACGGATTTGATAATTTTTGTCAGCTAAAGCGTAAATTCCCATATTGGACCCTCTCATTTGATTGAGTTTTAATGTCTTATCAATCTCATTGATGTTAGTGTATGCGGTCATAATCGCTTTTATATTGTCTTGCTTGTCTTTTACGGGTATTGAGATGCTGAACAATTCTTCATCGTCGTTAATCCATTCGCTTGGCGGCGCAATACAATAACTTGTGGGATATTTCAGCTCAAATATTTCTTTGTAAAAAGAGGAAGTGTTCATGTTTTTTGCGTCTAATCCGTTTATGGTGTTGTAAGAAATACCGTTAGGCAAGGTTATTCTGAAATAAGCCCACTTGTTGGAATGTGATGTAATGTAATAATTTGCTTTTTTGAGTGTGCCTTCAATGTCTTGAATAGGATCGCTGAAATTTTTTAGCGTGTTTAAGTCATCAGCGTACCTCTGATAAACTTGTGAAACATTGGCTGCTAAAGTGCATATTGAATTCTTTATTGCTGTTTGGGAGTTTTTGTTGATATTATTGAATAAAATCCAATATATTGCAAAATCCATCAGCAATACCAATCCTACCACTATGGGCATCATCAATTTGAGAATCTGTTTGCCCATACTGCTGCCTTTTTTCACGGATGTAATTTTTTCTAATTTGTCCTTTATCGTCATTTTGAGGCTTGATTTTTTCGTGTTAATAATTTTCGTAATCGGAATCCAAATCCATATCTATTTTGACTCCGGGTTTGTATGTTTTTGAATAGTCTTTCGGCTCTTGAGGAACTTTGTTAGACTTTTCTTCTTTTTTAGGTTCTTCTTTTTTAGGTTCTTCTTTTTTCTCTTCTTCTTGTTTTGGAGCGTTGTCCTCTTTCTGCAACAAATCATCGTCAAAAAATCCGTAACCTAAATCTTCGTCGTCTTCAAGTTCGGTTTTTGTTTGAGATCCGTTTTGAGGAGTTTCTTCTCTAAAGTGCATAACTTGGTCAGCCGTGTTAAGCGCCGTATCTATTTGATTATTAATCTCTTTTGGAATACTTTCGCCTTTCACGGTTTCTGTGAGTTGTTGTTTCAACCTTAAAATTTCAGCCGTATGACCTTCTATCTGATTGATAATTTCTTTTTTGGGTCTGAAAGTATCTTTTGTTAATTTGAAAAATTCTATGCCCTTGTTTAAGACCTCAAGTTTGCTTTTTAGCTGAGCGGAATATTCTGCCATTTTGTCAGCCGATTGTGTATTATTTGAGGTAATATTAACAAGTTGCAAAATTGATTTGCTGATAGCCATTGTCATTGACAGCTGTTCAGCGCAGGATTCTGAAATTTCGGCAACTTTTTCTGCCGTTTCTTTAATCTGTGGTGAAACTTTGTCAATAAGTTCAACGGCGTGTTTTGTGATATTAAGACTTTCTGCCGATGAGGTATTGATTTCAGCCGAAGCTTGTTGACAGTTTTCGGCAAGTTTACGAATTTCAGAGGCAACCACAGCAAAACCTTTACCTTCTTCACCGGCTCTTGAGGCTTCTACTGCGGCGTTTATTGCCAAAAGGTCTGTCCTTGAGGTGATTTCGTTGATGATTTTTATCTTGTTGATAACGTTTTTGATACATATCAAAGAATTTTCAGACGAAGTTGTAATGGTCTGAATATCAGCTGCTATGTTCAAAGAGTTTTCTTTAGCGTTAAGAGTTTTTTCGTTGATGATTTTTATAGAATCAGCGATTTGGTCAATCGAACTTGAAATTTCTTCTACCGCAACGGATTGAGTTTTAGCATCGTCCGAAATTGCCATTGCCGCATCGTTCCATTCGGCACTCGAACTCATAAAATCCGAAGTGTAATCCCTTATGTTTTTGATAATTCCGATCAAACGGGTTTGCATTTTTTCGAGATTTTCCTTCAGTGTTTCGATTTCGTCGTTGGTATTAAGGTCTTCTGCTGCGGTAGAATAGAGTTTGCCGTCAGAAAATTCGGTTGCAAAACGGTTCACTTTGGAAAGCGGTTCCAAAATGTGTTTGCGGGTTATGAATCTGATACAAAGAATGAGCGAGGTTATCGTTAAAATCGTTAAACCTATGAGCACTCCTAATACGAGATATACCGAGGATTTCAACTGTTTTTCGGGAACGTTGATGCAGACTATCCACGGAGTACCTTTTATTTTAGCGAAACAACCGATTGTTGTGATACCGCCCGGCATTTCAAAAACACCTCTTTGAAGTTTGAGCGGATTTTCTTTTACTTTAAGACAGAGTTTATAAAAATCTTTGAAACCGTTGGCCTCAAGTTCGCTTGCTGTTGTGTTGTAACATTCGTCAGCTAACATTCTTATATTAAAATCTTCGTCAATAACAGCGGCAAAACCTTGTCCGTTGGTTTTCATTTTCTCCAACATTGAGTCCATGAGCTTGGTTGAAAACGTTGAAGATAATGCTGCAATTGGTTCGCCGTCCTTGTTTTTTATCGGAATCGAAACGCTGAAAACATCGTCTCGAAGAACGTCTGTATGATGCGACATTCTGAATGATAAATCTTTTTTGTCTAAGAAAATTTCTTTGTAAAACTTTCTGATTTTGGCGTTAATAGTATCTTTGCCCGTGTAATTTGTCCAACTTCTGCCGTCAAGAAGTGTCAATCTTAAATAAGCCCATTCATTTGAATGTGAATAAAGAGCCGTATTTGCTTTTTGGATGTAACCGTCTATGTCATTGGGAGTATAATACGATTTCAACATATTTAAATCGTCGATATAGCGGTACAGAATGATTGAA
>Ga0310695_10009240_pt1 | contig 14892 bp, 17 predicted proteins | sample RumenRJG_04DNA_FD_203882 | JGI IMG/M metagenome (GOLD analysis project Ga0310695, IMG submission 203882) | Bovine rumen microbial communities from Lethbridge, Alberta, Canada - RJG_04 (v2) (version 2) | ecosystem: Host-associated > Mammals > Digestive system > Stomach > Rumen | place: Canada... | reverse complement strand
CTTTGAAAAAAAATGCTCAAAATGCAAAAAAAAAGTACAAGCAGAACTTGTACTTTTTGTAAAACTTATATGTTCAGTTAAAACTATTTGTTAGCTTTAATGAAGTCGTAAGCATCGCGAACAGTTTCAAATTCGTTTGCCTTTTCATCAGGAATCTGAACTCCCAATTCTTCTTCGATAGCATATACTAATTCATAAGTATCAAGGCTATCTGCTCCAAGGTCATTTCTGAAAGATGAGTCAAGAGTAACTTTTCCTTCATCGATTTCCAACTTGTCAGCGATCAGCTTCTGGATCTTCTCGAACAATTCGTCCATTTTTTTCTCCTAGATATTAGCCTTTTGTTTCAGGTGTAATTACCTGACGTCCGCGATAAAAACCGCATTTTGGACAAACGTGATGAGCCTGAACTAAGTTACCGCAGTTGTTGCATTCAACGAGCTGTGGAGCTGTCAGTTTCATATTGATTGTCTGACGTCTTTTTGTTACGGCTTTTGATGTTTTACTTCTTGGTACAGCCATATATATAACCTCACTTTAATTTTATCTGACATTAAACTGAAATTAGTATACAGCAGTTCCATTCAGCGTGTCAATTCATTATAACAAAAAATCTGCTAATGTCAAACAAAATTTAAAAAAATGTCAAAATAAAAAATCCATAATATGTTTCAATTTTTATTTACAACTCAGTTTTTTTGCAAGTGCGTCTGACACTACTTTTGGCACCATTCTTGTTATGTCACCGCCAAAAGCCGCCAGCTGTTTGATTGAAGAAGACTTTACAATTGTGTATTTTTCCCGCGACTGCAAAAAAATTGTTTCTATATCAGGATTAAGATTCTGATTCATCTGCGCAAGTTCGTATTCGTATGCAAAATCGTTGGAAGTACGCACTCCCCTTACCAGAACTTTTGCGCCGGCTTCCTTTGCATAATTTACGATAAGGCCTGTAAACGCATGAACCGTAACGTTTTTTATATCCTTTGTAAATTCCTTAATAAATCCGACCCTTTCTTCTGCAGTGAACATGCATTTTTTATCCGGATTAACCGAAACAACCACATCAACAGAATCAAAAAGATTAGACGCTCGCTGTATAATATCAAGATGACCGTTTGTAGGCGGGTCAAAAGTGCCTGCAAATACTGCTTTTACCATAATTGTTAACTTATCTTATTTGACCAAAACACACAATAGATGTTATTATAATAAGGATATGAAAAGAATTATTTTTTGTTTAATCACAATTTTATCAGTTTTTGCAATTGCATCTTGCGGTACAACAACTGGTGTAAAACAGGAAAAGAAATCAGCTTCAGTTTCTCAGCCACAGCAGGATTTTGACGAAGTTGAAGATGTTGATGATGAGGAATATCTCCGCTCTACGAACGAACTTACTGATGCCGAAAAAGTATCCAAGGAAGAGTTCGAAGAAGATAAAGCAGAGGTTCTTCGCATAATTTCAGAACTTTCTAAGGTTATGGAAAAAGGAGATAAAGATGCATGGCTTAAATACATTGCTCCTGATTCTATAAGATATTATTCAAGCCCGGCAAACATCCGCAAGGTTCAGAAAAAACTTGCAGATAAAACTATCCAGCTGCATGGAATTGGAGATTATTTTAAGTATGTTTTCATTCCTTCAAGACAGCGCAGTTCCGTAGACGAAATCCGCTATATTTCAAAGACAAATGTAAAGGCTGTTGAAGTAAAGAGCGACGGTTCCGTTACGGTTTATTATTACTTTGTAAAAGTTGACGGAAAATGGCTTGTACATCTTCCGACTTTGGCATAGATTTATAATATAGAAAAAATTAGGAGAAAAAAAATGAAACTTTCAAAAAAGATTTTAGTGTCAGGAATGCTTTTTATTACTGCTGCTGTTTTTGCTTTTGCAGATGATACTGCCAGCGTTCAGAAAACTAACAAAAAAGAAAGCGAAACTTCTGTAGAAGAGGAATACCTCCGTGACCCGGAAGGTGATATTATTCAGACACTTGCAGAGTCTGATGATTATGACAATAAACTTGTTGCTCTTCAGTACCTTTCTGATGCCCTTGAATCAGGAAACACTTCTCCAGCTGTTCTTCAGGCTTTGGATAGACTTGCAGGCGAAGGAATTACAAGCCAGTCAAGAACAAATGGCCGTATGATGAATAACTTCCCGGAAATCCGCAGACAGGCTTGTCTTCTTATGGCAAAAGTTCCTACAGAACATTCAAAGAACATGCTTGTTTCTATTGCAGTTGCAGATAACGAACCAATGGTAATTTCTGCTGCCGTAAAATCTTTGGGTGATATCGGAATTAATAATAACGATGAAACAGTAGATGCTATCGCATTTGCAAACAGAAGAAATCAGGTTTTGAACCCTACAAGTTCTCTTGCAATGGAAGTTCTTAATGCATATGAAGCACTTGAAGGTACTACAGAAAACAAGAAAACTATGGTAGATTCAATTGCCCGCATTGCTTCAGACTACAGATATGTAACACCTGTTCGTCAGAGAGCACAGAAACTGCTTAAGAAATTCACACAGAATGCTTCAAGCAACAATGATAAAAAGTCAACAAAATCAAATACTAACAAGTCTAACAATAATACTTCTACAGCAGAAGTAGACGGCGAATAAATTGGAACCTATAATACTTGCCTCTTCATCACCACGCAGACAGGAAATCTTGAAAATGCTCAAGATTCCTTTCCGCGTGATTATACCAAATACAGACGAAACGCTTACAAGTGCAATCGATCTTGAGCAGATTCCGGAACTTATTGCACGCGAAAAAATTACAGCAGTTATTCATTCTCTTCCGGCTGGTCAGGAAATTCCTTGGATTTTAGGAGCTGACACTGTTATTTTCTTTAATGGTAAAATACTTGGTAAACCGGAAAATCAGGAACAGGCTGTTGAATATCTTACTGCCCTTCAGGGAAATACACATACAGTAATAACTTCGATTGTTTTATATAACGGCCGGACAAAAGATATTTCTTCGAGAATTTGCAAAACAAACGTAACGTTTGCGCCAATGTCAAAAGAAGAAATTCAGTGGTATGTAGAAACCGGTGAATGGCATGGTGCGGCAGGCGGATACAGAATTCAAAGTCTGGCTTCCTGCTTTGTTCAGAAAATAGACGGCTCTTATTCCTGTGTGGTTGGGTTGCCTATTTTTGAACTTTACGATATATTAAAAGAACAAGGTTATTCTATCCTTGAATAATGTGCTGGCTGTTAGCCTGGCACTATAATACGAGGCAGTAAAGGCCCGCTTCGCAAAAGCCTTGACAGCCTTGTTTGCTGTGTTAGACAAAAGTCTAACACAATCATCTTCCGGCCCTTTTGGGTACGAGAAACAGAGTATGGGGTAAGAGAAATCTTACAACGTGAAGGAGAAAATCATGGCAGTAGTAACCATGAAGAACCTGTTGGAATCTGGAGTACACTTCGGACATCAGGTAAAACGCTGGGATCCACGTATGAAGAAGTACATCTTCGCAGAACGCAATGGTATCCACATTATCGACTTGCAGAAAACAATTGCTGCAATTAAAGACGGCTATGATGAAGTACGCAAAGTTACTGCATCTGGCAAATCAATCCTCTTCGTAGGAACTAAAAAACAGGCACAGCAGGCTGTACAGAAAGAAGCTGAACGCTGTGGAATGTTCTATGTAAACAACCGCTGGCTTGGTGGTATGCTTACAAACTTCTCTACAATCAAAAAATCACTTCAGCGCCTCAAGAAAATCGAAAAGATGGAAATTGACGGCACATTCGAAAATCTTACAAAAAAAGAAGTAGCTGCTCTCCAGAAGGAAAAGGCTAAACTTGAAAAGAACCTTGGTGGTATTAAAGAAATGAAAGAACTTCCAGGTGCTCTTTTTGTAATTGATACACACAAAGAACAGATTGCAGTTGCAGAAGCACGCAGAATGGGTATCCCAATCATTGCTGTTGTTGATACAAACTGTAACCCAGAAGGAATTGACTTCCCTATTCCTGGTAACGATGACGCTATCCGCGCTATTTCTTTGTTCACTTCAATTATTGCAAATGCAGTTATTGAATCAGATAACGAAGCTGGTCTTAAGATTCTTGAAAACCTTAATGACGATGAAGAAGTTACTACAGACGCTGCAAACAAAGACGAAGACGAAGAAATCGTTGACTATTCTAACTATCAGCCAACAGAACAGAAAGAAGAAGATGTTGAAGCTGATGAAAAAGACAGCCTCGTAGACGAAGATAAAATTTATAAGGACTAAAAAATGGCAATTACAGCAGCAGACGTAAAGGCACTTCGCGAAAAAACTGGTGCCGGAATGATGGAATGCAAAAAAGCCCTTACAGAATGTAACGGTGATATTGCTGAAGCAGAAAAATATCTTAAGGAAAAGGGACTTGCAGCTATGGCTAAACGTGCAGAACGTGCCACAACTGAAGGACGCCTTTTTGTTCGCCAGAACGGAAACAAAATTGCAGTTGTTGAACTTACATGTGAAACTGACTTTGTAGCTAACAACGCTGATTTTATTGCTGTTGGTGAAAAACTTTTGGACGTAACTTTCGAAAAAGGTTACACAAAGGTAGAAGCAGATCACGAAGCTATTCTTGAACCACTCAAGGTTTCTATTCGTGAAAACATGAAAGTTGCAAAAGTAGAAGTAATTGAAGTACCTGCTGATGCAGTTGGTTCATTCTATGTTCACTCAGACAAAAAGACTGGTGCAGTTGTTGTAGTAAAAGGTTCTACTGCAGATGCAGTTAAGACATTTGCTTATGACTGCTGTCTCCACATTGCAGCTTTCACACCTTCTTACACATCAAAGAAAGATGTTCCAGAAAGCTATGTTGCTGAACAGAAAGAAATCTTTAAAGCACAGATGGATCAGGACGAAAAGATGGCTGGTAAGCCAGAAAACGTTAAGGAAGGAATTCTTCAGGGTAAGATTAACAAGCACCTTGCAGAAATCTGTTTCGAAGACCAGATGTTCGTTAAGGACGACAAAAAGACTGTTTCAGCTAAACTTGCAGAAGTTGGAAAAGAAAACGGTGCAACATTGAGCTTTGCAACAGCTAAACTTTTTGTTTTAGGCAAATAATGTAAAAACCGACACTTCGTGCGGTTTTTACAGGCGATTTTCGTGCAGACACTTCGTGCTGTACAAAATCGCCTGATAAAAAAGTTATATTGCACAAAGTGTCAATATAACTTTTTTATCAATTTTATAATTTGGAGTAAAACGTATGGCAGATATCGAAGAAAGAATGGAAAAAACAATCACTTCTTTGAAGGATTCATTCAATACAATCAGAACCGGACGCGCTAATGCCGCAATTTTTGATAAGGTTCGTGTTGATTATTACGGAACAAAATCACCTTTAAATCAGGTTGCTACAATTCAGATTCCAGAAGCACGATCTGTCATTATTCAGCCGTTTGATAAATCACTTATCAATGAAATTGAAAAAGCAATTCAGGCTTCAGATTTAGGTTTAAATCCTTCTAATGATGGAAAAGTTATTAGAATTTCTATCCCTGCCCTTACAGCAGAACGCCGTAAGGAACTTGTAAAACAGGCAAAAACTGTTGCAGAAAATTCAAGAACTGCAATTCGTAACATCCGCCGTGATGGTAACGACGATCTTAAAAAACAGCAGAAAGATGGAACTCTCACAGAAGACGGACTTAAAACAGAAACAGACAAGCTTCAGAAGCTTACAGATAAATATATCGAAGAAATCAATAAGATTTACGATGCAAAAGAAAAGGATATTTTGCAGAACTAATGAGTATTGATAAAGCAAAACTTCCGCTGCATGTTGCCATAACAATGGACGGCAACGGAAGATGGGCACAGTCCAGAAAACTTCCAAGAACCGCAGGTCATGACCAGGGCGTAAAAACTGCAAAGAAAATTGTAAAAGCAGCTGCCGACGCAGGTATTAAAAATCTTACATTATATATTTTTTCTACCGAAAACTGGAAACGTGCGGAACAGGAAGTCGGTTTCCTTATGAATCTTATTCACGCGCATCTTAAGGGTGAACTTAATTTTTATAAGGAAAACGGCATCAGGCTTAATCACATTGGCGATTTAACTGCCCTTCCAAAGAATATTCAAAAGGATATTCTTGATTCAATTGAAGAAACAAAAGAGTTTAACGGAATGACGTTGAACCTTGCAATAAATTATGGCGGACGAGACGAAATTTTAAGGGGAATTAAAAAACTTCTTAAAGAAAAGGTTGAACCCGAAAAACTGGACGAAAGCCTTTTTTCAGCTTATCTTGACATGCCTCAAAGCCCGGATGTTGATTTATTAATCAGAACTGGCGGCGAGCAGCGTTTAAGTAACTTTCTATTATGGCACATTCCTTATGCAGAGCAGATTTATTGTGATACTTTGTGGCCGGATTATACCGAACAGGAATTTTTAAGTCATATAGAAAGCTTTCAAACTAGAAACAGACGTTTTGGTGCGGAAAAATGAGTAAAATTGTATCAAGGTTATTAACTTTTTTTATAGGACTTCCTCTGGTAATTCTTATTGTAAGCTTTAACTGGATGAATCATCTTGCAATGAATCTTGTTGTTACAGTCTTTTCTGTGCTTGCGGCTAACGAATTTTATTCAATGCTTGCAAAAGACAATAAGCTTATGCCGCGTGTATTGATTCTCCTTTTTACAGGAATTATCCCACTTTCGTCTTATCTTTTTATTTTTATTAATATTGAATATCAGGTTACTTTATGGGTTTATATCTGCGAATTCCTTTTAATTCTTGCAATTGAATGTTTTTCGGCAAAAACCTTCGAAAAATCTGTTACAAAAATTGCATATTCCCTTCTTATCCTTTTTTACTGCGGATATTTGTGTACATTTATTTCAAAAATGACAACTCTTCCGGATGCAACTTTGTATCTTTGGATGTTTTTTCTTTTTGTATTTATCTGCGATTCTGCGGCATGGCTTTTTGGCGTTTTGTTTGGAAAAAATAACCGCGGCTTTGTTGCTGTAAGTCCAAATAAAAGTATTGCAGGTTTTGCGGGCGGCATTGCTGGTTCTGTTGCGTGTGGCATTTTATTTAAAGTTATTTTTGAAGACAGATTAATCTGCTCTTTTGCAAATATAATTATTCTGGCTCTTGGCACTGCATTTGCGGCAATTGTCGGCGACCTGATAGAATCAGTTTTTAAGCGCGCAACAAACGTAAAGGACAGCGGAAACTTGATTCCTGGTCGCGGTGGTGTTCTTGATTCTATTGATTCAATTTTAGTTGCAGCTCCAATTTTCTATATTGGAATGTATTTTATTCTTAATAAATAATATAAATTTAAACTGAATTAAAAAAATGAAAAAAGTATTAGTATTAGGCTGTACAGGCTCTATCGGAAAAAATACTGTAAATATTATCCAGAATATGAGTGATAAATTTACAATTTGCGGGCTTTCGGCACATTCAAACAAGGAAAAACTTTATGAACTTGCCGATTTTTACAAATGTCCTACCCTGCTTACTTCTTTAGATCATTCTGAAGAAGCGTACAAAAATCTTATTGACCAGGCAAAACCTGACATTATTGTAAACGGAATAGCAGGAGCTTCAGGGCTTGTGCCAAGTAAGGTTGCATTGGAATGCGGCATTGATTTAGCTTTGGCAAATAAAGAAACAATTGTAATGGCAGGTTCATTAATCAAAGAACTTGCACGCAGTAATGGCGCAAAACTTCTTCCTGTAGATTCAGAACATTCTGCCATTTTTAATTTAATTGAACGAATTGGATCAAAAAATGTTTCCAAGGTTGTAATTACAGCAAGCGGCGGTCCATTTAGAACTTACACAAAAGACCAGCTTGAACAGGTAACTCTGGAACAGGCATTGAATCATCCAACATGGAATATGGGTAAAAAAATTACAATTGATTCTTCTACTCTTGCAAACAAAGGTCTTGAAGTTATAGAAGCAGCTGTATTGTTCGATAAAACTGCAGATCAAATTGAAGTAGTAGTTCATCCTCAAAGTCTGGTTCATTCACTTGTCCGCACAAACGACGGCATGCTTTATGCTCAGATTTCTGATCCGGATATGAAGCATCCAATTTACAGTGCACTTACCTGGCCCGAAAATCAGGAATCTTTCCTGGAACCGTTCGATTTGTTTGACCAAACATTGACCTTCTATCGTCCGCGAACAAACGATTTTCCTCTTTTAAGCTACGCTTTTGAGTGTGTAAAAAATAAAAAAAGCTATTCAATTGCTTTTAATGCGGCAAACGAAGTTGCCGTTCAGGCATTTATAGACAAAAAAATAGGATTTACTGCAATTTCACGCATTGTTCGTGCTGTACTTGATAAAAACTGGAATGCCCATCCGCAGACCTTTGACGATGTTTTCGAAGCAGATAAACAGGCCCGCAGCCTTGCACTGGAGCTTATATGAAATGGTTAATCGGCCTGTTATGCCTTTTTTTTCTTGTAATTTTCCATGAATTCGGACACTTTATTTTTGCCAAGCTTTTTGGTGTAAAAGTTGAATCATTTTCTGTAGGTTTTGGACCTGTTCTTTTTCATAAAACAATAAAGGGAACAGATTATCGTTTTTCTGCAATTCCGCTTGGCGGCTATTGTGGCATGAAAGGCGAAAATGACTTTAGAAAAGCCGTAGACGAAAAACTTCCTGAAATTATTGCAGATCAGGATTCCTTCTATGGAGTTCATCCTGTAAAAAGAGCACTTATAGCTTTTGCAGGTCCTTTTTTTAATTTTATATTTGCCTTATTCTGCTGCATCTGCATTGCAAAAATCGGCTACAAATATTATACGCTTTCAAATAAAATTATTGTTCCAGATGTTCAGACTCAAAAAGAATCACCTGCACGCGATGCCGGACTACAGACAGGCGATTTAATTGTAGAAATTGACGGAACTGAAATTACAGACTTTTCTGAGCTTGTAAAAAATGTTTCGCTCAAAGCAGATAAAGACATAAAAGTTGTTGTAGAACGCAATGGAGAACGCATTGAATATACCGTTCATTCAATGCTAGATAAAGAATCCGGACGCGGCTTACTTGGCGTTATTATAGATAATTCAGAAATTGTAGAAAAACATACCCCGTACTACAGTTTTTTTGGCGCTATTAAACAGGGCTTTTTAGATACAATTAACAGTGCCGTAACAACAATTAAATCTTTTAGAATTTTATTTAAAGGAATAGATTTACAAAAGGCCGTTGGCGGCCCCATCCGCGTAACAAACATAATCGGCTCAACTGTAAAAGAAGGTTTTAGCGACAGCATTAAAATCGGTTTAATTTCAATGATGGAAATTCTTTCTATAATCAGCATTTCGCTTTTTATAATGAACCTGCTTCCCATTCCTGTTCTTGACGGTGGAATTATTTTAATTTCATTAATAGAAATAATAATCAGACGAAAAATTAATCCTAGAATTCAATATTACATTCAGTTTGTAGGATTCGCAATAATTGCCTTTTTATTTATAATAGGCTTTACAGGAGACATTTCTTTCCTTGTTTCTGGAGGTGCAAAATGAAAAAGTTCTTGTCCTTAGTTTTTGTTGCAGCAGTAGAAGTTTTTTTGCTTTCTGCGCAGTCACATAATTCAAAACAATCACATAACGATGCTGTTACTGCAATCTGTCCAGTTCAGGCTTCTTCTGGTTTTGATCAGAATTTCTTTTCTACCGGAGAAGACGGTTTTATTATTAAGTGGTCGCAGGACGGACAGGGCGAACATTACCAGATTTGCGAAGTTGGAATTAAACTTCTGGCTGTTTCGCCAGACGGGAATCTTGTTGCGGCTTACGAAAGCGACGGCGGTTCAGTAAACAAAGTAAGTGTGTGGGATTGGACTACCCTTACCCGTAAATATCAGCGTAAATTTTCAGATTCAATCACTTCTCTTTCATTCAGTTCTAAAGGAACATATTTGATTATTGGAACAGCAACAATGGATGGAGCCCTTTTTGTAAAGACACAGGGCTGGCAGATTGTAAACAAGCTGAAATCAAAAACAAGTATTGTAAACTACGTAAATACAAGCGATACAGAAAAAAGCGTTGCATTTTATTCGCCTACGGGCAGCATTTCCTATTACAACCTGCTTACCGGTGTTTTAAAACAGAAAATTAAAGTAATGAATGGTCTTGAACAGGTTGTAATGTTTAATAACAATATTTTTCTTGCTGGAGTGAAAGACAATTATATTCACATTGTAAATGCATTCCAGGGAACTTCGGTTGCATCAATTCCTGCAAGCAATCCGATTATTCTTTCTACAACAAAAGATTCTAACTTGTATTATCTTGAATATGACGGTAAAAACAGTTATGAGCTTAAGATGCTTGAAAATCAGGAAAATATGAAAGTTTCTAACCCAAGAATTGTAAAAACTTATAAGGGACCGCGCGGTTCAAACGCAATAAGTACAGGAACAAAACATGGCGCGTCAATTTACCTTGGAAGCAAAAATGGCGCAATGTATATGACCGATTCAGATCCGTCAATTACATCTCAAAACCTTATTGAATATACATCAAATCCTTATACAAAAATTCTTTCCATGGCTCCTGCCCCACAGAATTTTTATATGCTAACAGAATCTACAATCTACAATTCTTCTTACGATTCTGGTGAAATTAAAACTCTTGCAAACGTAAGCGGCTTTACAAATATCGAAGCTTATGATTCTTCTTCGGTAGTTTTATGGTCAAAAAATACAAGAAATCCGGTTTGCCTTTTGAATCTTCAAACAAAAGAGCAGAAAGCGCTTTTTACTCCGGCAAACAACATTCAGATTCTTCGCATTCAGAATATCAACGGAAAAAATTATATTATAGATATTGAAAGCAGTACCAGTGTAAATGTTTTTGATATGGAAAAATCGCAGCTTAAAAACGTATATTCTGGACTTGGTATTCAGGATGCAGTTCTTGTAAATAACGGAAACCTTTATGTAGCTAAATCTGCCTCGTCTAACCCGCAGGTACCGCTTGTTTGCATTGATTTGACTACACTGGAAACTGTTCCTATAAGACTTGGCGGCAATGTTGCTTATGCACTCAGCACTGATGGTGCAATAATTTACGGAATAAATCTTGTAAGCGATGAAAACGGAAAAACAACCTTTGTATTCAGTTACAATACGCTTACCGGAACAATAACAAATATCCTAAAATTCAGCAGTGAAGATTCAGAAGCCTTTACTACACTTTACGGAAAACAGCTTTTTACCAACATCGGAAAAAACAAAGTATACTGTTACGATCTTTCAACAAAGAAACGCTTTGCATACAACAGAAGCGCTTCTATGCCGCAGACTATCTGCAAAAACGGAAACCGCGTTGCAATTTTAAACTACGACGGAAGTATTTCCTGGGCTGAGCCTTCATCTCAAAACCTGACGGCAGACTGGTATCTTACAACTGACGGTCAGTGGTTTGAGTACTAGCTTTTACGGGGCAAATGCATTTGCTCTGAAAATTAAAAGTTCTTATTTTTAATAAAATATTCCAGACTAGATTGCCATGATGGAATTTTGATTTTAAGAGTCTTTTTGATTTTTTCTTTGCTTAAAACAGAATATGCTGGACGCGGGGCTTTTGCTCCAAAGTCCTCTGTAGAGCAAGGTGCTACAGAACATTCTCCGTTTACGCGGTTATATTTTTTACCAAGACGGTAGATTTCCTTTGCAAAATCAAACCAGGTTGTTTCGCCTTCGTTCGAAAAATGATAGATGCCGTATGCAGGCGCACTGTTCTTTCCAAAAAACGATGTCGCTCCTTCCGACTTTTTAATAAACCGTAAAATTACTTCTGCAAGGTCGCAGGTAAAAGTCGGACTGCCTTTCTGGTCGTTTACAACCTTAATTTCCGGTTGGCTGTTCATAAGTTTTGTCATAGTGTATACAAAATTATTCTTATTAAAGCCATATAGCCACGAAGTTCGTATTATATAATACTGATTCATTTCTTTTTCAATGGCATCTTCGCCTTCCGACTTAGACTTAGCATAAATTCCCTGCGCATTTTTTACAGCATCTTCAGTGTAAGGCTGGCTGGCTTTTCCATCAAAAACATAATCTGTTGAAATGTGAATGAGTTTTGCGCCAATTTTCCTTGCCTGGCGGGCAATATTGCAGGCTCCTTCGCTATTAATTTTGTAAGCGGCATCAGAATCTTCTTCTGCCTTGTCTACATTTGTATAACCGCTGCAATTAATAATCCATTTAATCTGACGTTCCTGGTGTGGAAGACTCGAAGGAAAATATGCTGCAGTTTCTATGGAACGTTCAAAAGTATCCAGTGAATTTGCATCGGTAACATCAACTTCGCTTCCTGTTCCAACCCACGGAAGATGAGCCTCTTCCAGCTGACGGGCAACCTCCTGCCCCAACATTCCATTTTTACCAATCAACCAAATCATAATGCAGTCCTAAAGTTTATTTAAAAAGTATTCGCACAAAGTCTTAATTCTGTTTATAAACGAAATAGAAATTCTTTTATGAAAGAATGGAAACCTTGGTGCTCTTACGCCGCCAATTCCGTACATTACCCAGCAGCCAGTTTCATCATCACGGAAAACATAAATGCCAATCTGCATACGTTCCGGCCAGACACAGTCTAAAACATTGTGATACGAAAGCTTGTTTTCATTTATTGCAAGGTAAAGAAAAGCATTTTCTGTTTTACGAACTTCAAATCGCTCGCTGACTATATCAAACGGGTCCATCCTTAAATCGGCTTTAACAACATATTTTTCGTCATCATTATATTTATCTGTAATTTTTGCATAGGTAAAAAGATCAAACCAACGTTCCGCTTCTACAGACCAGTAAGGAATGCCAACATAATCCTGAACATTATTTAAAATATTTTCAAAGCGCTCCGGCAAATCTTCCATGCCTTCGTAAGGAATGTATTTAATAACTTCTACAAGATAGCGAGGTGCAAGCTTTTTCATTTTTGAACGCAAAAAATCAGTATAGGCTTTATCTGCTGCATCAAGCGAAATATTGCTGTAAAAATCTATGTTTCGGACTAAAAGCCCCCCATTTTTAAGGGTTTCAAGCTCAGAATCAGACATTTTTGAATTAAAATTTGCCGCAAATAAAAAGCCGGAAAATAAAAGAAAAACTGATAATAATGCTGCACAACGCTTCATAAAATCATTATATCAAAATAAAAAAAAATGAGGAAGTAAGTTTAAAAAATGATTTTTAGGGTGTATAATATATATTATGATTTCACAACAAGTAAAAGCAATTGTAGAAAGTCCTGAAAACGGCGTAATAAGAAAAATGTTCGAAGAAGGCGCCCTGCTTAAAAAAAAGTATGGCGAAGAAAATGTATTTGATTTTAGTATAGGAAACCCCGACCTGGATCCTCCAGAAGAAGTATATGAACAGGTCTTAAAGGTTGCCTCTGATAAAACACACCTGAGACACGGTTATATGCCAAACCCAGGCTTTTTGGAAACAAGAGCCGCAATGGCAGAAAAAACATCTATAGAACAGGGCGTTAAAGTTGGTGCAGAAAATGTAATTATGGCATGCGGTGCGGCCGGTGCTATAAACTGTACGCTTAGGGCAATCATTAATCCTGGTGATGATGTTCTTATTCCATGCCCGTTTTTTGCTGAATACACACATTATGTTCATAATTTTGGAGCAAACGTTGTTAAAGTAAAAACAAAAGATGATTTTAGTCTGGACTGCGATGAAATAAAAAAGCATCTTTCAAATAAAACCGCCGCAATCCTTATAAATTCACCAAACAATCCAACCGGTAAAATTTATTCACAGGAAGAAATTAAAGAGCTTTGCACCGTTCTTAGCGAGCACGCAAAAAAAACTGGACGTGCACCTTATCTAATTCTTGATGAACCATATCGCGCAATCACTTATGATGGAAAAACTGTTGCAGCCGCTTTCCCTCACTACGAATACAGCGTTGTTGTAACAAGCTTTGCTAAAAACCTTAGTCTGCCGGGCGAACGAATCGGTTATATCTGCATAAACCCTGCCTGTCCCGAAAAAGATGATTTTGTAAAAGCCGCAATATTTGCAACCAGAACCTTAGGCTTTGTAAACGCACCGTCTTTCTTTCAGAAAGTGCTTTCCACAACCTGGAATGCAAAATGTGATTATTCTGCATACGAAAAACGACGCAACCAGATTATGCAGGTAATGAATTACGCAGGCTTAAAATATATTCGTCCGGAAGGAGCATTTTATCTTTGGGTAAAAGTTCCGGACGACTGGAATGATGATGACATGGCTTTTACAGAGCACCTTAAAAAATATAACATTCTTTGTGCGCCAGGCTCCGGCTTTGCAGGAAAAGGATGGTTTAGAATAGCTTACTGCTGTTCTGAAAAATCAATAATTAACAGTAAAGAAGCTTTTAAAAAAGCTGTATCTAAAATAGAAAAGTAAAGCAAAAATCACCGGCCGAAATAGGCCTTACTCAGGAGAAAAAATATGAAGATTTTAATGGTAACTTCAGAAACTGTTCCTTTTGCAAAAACAGGTGGACTTGCCGACGCCGTAAGCGCGCTTGCAATTAACCTTAGAAAACAGGGACACGACGTACGCATTGTAATGCCGCGTTATTATAAAATTGACCGTTCAAAGCTTACTCCAATTGAAAGTCCACTTGCGGTTGCGGCTGGACAGGTAGAAACTTGGGTAAAAGTTTATTATTCTTCACTTCCAAAAACCGATGTTCCGGTTTATTTCCTTGACCACGAACAGGCTTACGGACGCGACGGCATTTACGGAACAAAAGCAGAATCAGACTTTCATGATAACCCTTATCGTTCTGCCCTATTGTGTCACGGAGCCTTCCAGCTTTGCCGCAT
>Ga0310695_10009237_pt1 | contig 14893 bp, 10 predicted proteins | sample RumenRJG_04DNA_FD_203882 | JGI IMG/M metagenome (GOLD analysis project Ga0310695, IMG submission 203882) | Bovine rumen microbial communities from Lethbridge, Alberta, Canada - RJG_04 (v2) (version 2) | ecosystem: Host-associated > Mammals > Digestive system > Stomach > Rumen | place: Canada... | reverse complement strand
GCCATGTCAGCACAGTATGTCAGGCAGATCATTTTGCCGTTCCTATATGTCCACACGCCATAGTGTGCATCGCCATTGGTTAGAACCAGGTCGGGAATGTTGTCGCTGTTGATGTATCCGAGCGAAAATTGGACTTCTGCTCTTTTTGTGCCCCTGTATTTCCTGGTGTAATATAGATTGTAACTTTCCTTAACTCCCTTTGGAATGACGTATACCGTTTTCTTTTCCAAGAGCTTTTTATAGCAGGACAGAGCCTTCGATCTTTGGGATGCAGCCTCACCCGGCACTGCCGGGATTAAGGCGATAACCATGGTCAGGATGAGAAGGCAATTCAGAAAAGATGTAATGTGTTTTTTGATACTTGTCTGCATGACTGCTCCTTTCTTTCGCTATGTGCTTTCACGCGTATCTGCTCTTAATGGTTGTAATACTCCGCCGCTTCCGTAAGGAAGATGTGCTTCCCGGTTCGTTCGCTGTAATGAATCCCTACGAGAAGGATGCGATCATGACCCTTGAAGCAGTGGATGTAATTCCAGCTCATGGATACATTCTATCATAATTATTATATCATTTTTTTATATCATTATTTTTCCTTACCGGTCACGCTTTCTCCTGGTTACAGCCCATGCTGAAAATAACAGACCTTTTGTGCATGGCTGTTTCGGTGGGACGGTCCCGCTCCGTGAAAAACGCAGCGGATAGTAAGCTTTTTGCCTGGCCAGGGCTTGCAAAAAGCAAGTACCGGCGTTTTTCAAGACCCAGCTCTACAGCAATGCACAAAAGGCGCCCCAAGAGTCAGGTGGGCCTGAACTGTAACTTCTCCGGCTTTTCACTTCAGCGGCTCTCTTCAGCTTTACTCAAGGTTCAATCAGCTTTTTACATATCCGGAATTCATTGATGTATGATCAGCTTTTGACAAAGGGATCCGGGCCGGTTCATTATTCACTATAAAGATTCATTTCAGATGGACTCGGAAACGAATTCGGAAGCCGGTTTCGCCGGCAGGATCCGTGTTCTTCATAAATCATTCCCAGCGGCTTCCATTCTTAAAAATTATTCCAAACATATTCTTCACAAATATTCCCTTGCATTCTTCCTTTGAATCCGCTATAAATATTATGAAGCGGAACTACTATATTTCGGCAATAATGTTACACTGATAATGTTGGGCATTTCCCGTATTCCTTTCCGTCTGAACCAAGGTTCATTTTTAAGGATAGATGGCCATTATGTTCAACAGATCAAAAAAGTTGTTAATTTTATTTTTGGAGGTTATGTTATGAAGAAAAGACTGGTTGCATATCTGATGGTCTCTGCGCTTGCAGTAACCGTTCTTGCAGGCTGCGGCAGCAAGGGCGACGCCGCCGGTGATGCTGCTGATGCTGCAACAGGCGAAGCTGCTGTTGAAGAAGACGCATTCGTAGAAGAAGATGATGCCAGTGCTGCACTCACCGCTGCAATTGAGGAAGCTGCTGCTGTCGCTGATACAGGCGATGCTGTTGCTACTGTCGCTGACACTGCTGCTGAAGCTGCTGAAGAATATGTGGATGATGAAGTGATTACCGATGCTGCAACTGCTGCCAAGGCTGCTGTTGAAGATGTTGCTGAGAAGGTTGAGGAATTCGTTGCCGAGCCCGGCACTTACTACACTGTTCAGTGGGGCGGAAATGTCTATGGTTCTCCCGATGAGAACACTCCCGTAATCGACTATGTATATCCCGATTATCAGCTGCTGATCAATGAGCGCCTGGAAGATCACTGGTATGCAATCTCCTACATCATTGAAGGTGTCAACCGCACAGGTTATATCAAGATCGAGCATTGATCAGGCAGGGTTCAGGCTGCAAGTCATTGACCGCCTGAAGTTAATTAAATACCGCTGACATCGATAAGGCTGCTGTCCGCTTTAAAGCGGAACAGCAGCCTTTTTTTGCTGTTTTCCTCTCAGCACCGGGAAGCGCTGCAGGTAAAATAAAGAATCTGGTATGTTTTTCCTGTCTCGCGCAGGAAGCGTATCGCCCCGTCCATCTTCTCGTCATCCAGTCCGGTGAAGGGATCATCCATGATTAAAGGAGGACGCTCTCTTCTTCCGGGCGGATACATTGCGTCCGCCAGGGCGACCCTGAGGCAGATGCCCGCCAAGTCTCTGTAACCTGCACTCAGGAGAAATGTCTCTCTCTGTTTTCCTCTCTCCTCAAGCGTCACCTTTGATTCTGCGTCTACGTGGATCCCGGCTGCCGAATAGCCCGTTATCATTTCCCAGTACCTGCGGAAATGAGAGGCAATCGGGTCTGCGTATCGGGCTGTCATCGCCTCCTTTGCCCGGCTGAGGCAGGCCGCCGCAGCGACGATCCTGCCATACCTGACCGATTCCGCCTCCTGCTGCGTCTTCATCGTTTTAAGGCACTGCATCGAGTATTCCCATTCCTCATATTCCTCGCGAAGTTCTTCCATTTCGCGCCCGCAGTCTGCTCTTTTTTCCCGGCACCTCATAAGAGCCGCATGAATCTCGTCCGCCTGACGGCGGTAGTTTAGCATCCGGGTCCCTGAATCCGTTGTCTCCTTCCCGTTTTTCTCCCGTCCTGCGCCGCTTCTACCGTGTCCTTTTCCCACATCCGAGGGCATTTTCTCTGAGCTGTTTTTTTCCACAGAGAGGCCGATGCCTTTGGCATTCATTTCGGATTCATAGAGGCGGACTTCGTTTTCTGCTTCTCTCAACAGTTTTCCCGCGTCTTCGCAGTCATCAGCCGCGTCGCGCAGTGTCTCCAGCTGTGCCCGGAGATCCTCCTGCGGAGTAAAGCCCAGTTCTTTCAAAAAATCGAGTATGGGTTTCCGCGCGCCGGACCATTCTCCGTACAATTCGTCAGTCCGTCTTTCTTTTTCCAGCAGGTTCAGGTACTCTCTCCCGGCTTCTCTTTGATTCTGAGTCTCTGCAAGCGCTGCGGGGCCGGAATAGTCATCCGTCTCCCCGTCACCTGACTGCCTTGCCGGCTTTTTTTCCGGATCCGATTCTATATTTGTACTCTTTATACTTATATTGTTTATATTAATGAAATAAAAATATAATCCGGCAGCCGTTGTCAGCGCACCCGCAGCGGAAACGACCGCAAACAGCGCTTCATGAATCAGGATCGCTCCGGTCAGACCGGCAGCGAAGAGAACCGCTCCGGCCAGGCAGCATACCAGATATAGAAGCCCCTGTCCCCGGGAAGCTTCCATTCTGCCGGATTCTCTCACCAGTCGTTCTCCCTTCATAAGGAGTTCTTCGTCCTGTGATTTTCCCCTCACGGCAGTTTCTTGCTCCGCTGATTCTTCCTTTACGGCCGGTTTTCTCTCAGGCCGTTCCTCCCCCGCAAGGAGTTCTTCGTCCGGAGCATCGCCCGTCCTGCGGAATTCTTCCTCCAGCTCACTGAGTCTGCGCTGTTCATCTTCATCGAGGGCAGAAGCCTGAATCCTGGCTTCTATGCGCTCCATGCCCCTGCAGGCAGACAAATACTGTTCGATCTCCGCAAGAGCCGGTACTCTTCCGGGAAAAAAAGAAGATGTCCTCTCAAATTCTGCTTTTCGATGATCCCTGGCAGCACAGAGCCGGCGGTACACCTCCCGGTTTCCTGCAGTAAGAGTTTCTCTTTCCAGGGCACGGCGCGCCCCTTCCTCTTCCTCGGCGGCCAGTCTGATCTGTGACTCCAGTCCCTGCAGCTTTGCAGTCAGCCTTTCCTCTTCCCGGGCAGCTTCCCGTTCCCTCTGCTCACAGGTCTTGATTTTCTCCGCGAACCCGGTTCCCGACGTTCTTTCGCGCTCCAGCCTTCTGATTTCCTCCGCGCGGCGGTAGAGCGACCCTGTGCGGCGTTTGGGAGTCAGGCGGTTGGCAGCTTCCGTCAGGCGCTTCATCGCGGCTTCATAGTCTCCCATATCTCCCGCGCGTCCGGTCAGGTCCGCGACAAGAGCATTTATATCATCTGTCGCAGCTGCCGGACAGTCCTGCTGCCCTGTATATACTGTACGGGAAAAAGACTCCCGGTCGATACAGAACAGTTCCTCCCCTGTCTTGGCGGAATAATCCTGGCACAGGAGATTTGTCTCCAGATCGCGCAGCTCAAATTCATCCTCCGACTCCCGTCTTCCGAAAACGCGGGTCATCTCATAAGTCTTTCCTCCCGCTTCAAAGATGAGCAGACCTCCGTAGATCCCGCCCTGCCAGGGTCTGTATCTCTCCCGCTCGTTTTCTTCCGCCTTTTTGCGCCGGCTCCCGGAAAATCCATAAAACATGGCCCTCAGAAAGGCTGAAAATGTACTCTTTCCCCAGCCGTTCTCCCGGCAGATGACATTCAGTCCTTCTTCAAACCTGTAATCGAAGTTTCTGAGGCGTCCGAAATTTTCAACGTGACAAAAAATCAGTTTCATACGTTCTTACCATAGGCTCTCTTCGGGAGACACCCGCAGAGCCTTACCGCAGGCTCTCTTCAGGAGACGCCCGCAGAGCCTTACCGCAGGCTCTCTTTAATTCTTATCTTCAATTCTTTTTTATATTCTTTTCTTTAGATCTGTTTTCTGAAGAGAGCGGAAGCAAATGCATCACTGCAGTTCCTCCCCGTCCATGGCCATAAAGCCCAGACGGATCACTTCGGTTTTTTCCTCTTCCGGGACAGACATGTCCCCCAGAACCTTCCTGACAAATTCCCCTCGAAGCGATTTATCATGAAGGTAAGCCTCCGTGTCGATCCGCAGTTTTGTCCTGTCCCGCAGTCTTGCGAAGAAGAACATTCCGGAGAGAACAGATGTGATATAGCCCGTGTCCTTCTCACATTCCACATCCAGTTCCCCCAGGAGGGTGATGTCCGCCATATCCTGAGCGGAACAGCCTTCTCTGCGGATTCTTTCTTTAATCTTCTCTGTCATCCCGGCAGTCGTGGCGCACTCGGACACATCAACCTCCAGGTCATAGAGTGTGCGTCTGGCAAACGGAATAAATCGATGGCTGCGCAGCCGGTTCCACTCGTCAATTTCCAGCAGCGCGAAGCCATGCTCGCCGCACTCATCAAATCCTCTGCCCTCCAGACAGCCCGGATAACAGTAAATCCCCCTACCGTCCAGCCTGTCTTTTTTCCGTCTGTGGATATGTCCCAGCGCCAGATAATCGATTTCCTTTCCGCGCAGGGCGCGCAGGCTGATGGTACCCGCATTTCCGGCATTGCCCGGGTCTCCCACGGATCCGCCTTTCTGCAGAAGTCCTCCGTCCGGCCTGTCCGGATCCCCGGACACGCCACCTCCCGCATAGAGCTGCCCGTGCATCATCACGATATTAAAGCATTCCGGATCCAGACGGAGAGAGGCATGCGCGGCGGCGCTGTTTTCTCTTGTGAGCTCAATTCCCGCAATCGCTATTCTCCCGTCTTTTCCTTCCGCATAGGTCTTCCATCGGGAACCGAAAAGAAAAAGGTTATCCGGAAAACCGGCTTTGCTGTCAGGACTCTGCCCGCCGGTCTGCCTCCCCAGACAATCGGCTTTATCATGGTTGCCCCTCAGGTAGTAGAATCTGATCCCGGGATGGGCGGCAATCACCGAGAGAACCATATTTCCCGTAAGCGCCGAGACTCTGTCTCTGTCAAACAAGTCTCCGGCAATCAGTACAATCTCCACTCCGTTTTCCGAAGCATAATCTGCCAGGCGTCCGAAATTGCTCAGCAGTTCGTCCCGGCGAATCCTTGCCTTCTCTCTGCTCAGATGAGTCTGCAGTCCTGAATCGAGATGCAGATCCGCACAATGGATAATTCTCATCTTTTCTCCGTTATTCTTAAGCTAAAACAATGCTCTTTATCCTTCATCGCGCACTGCCTGCGGTTTCATAAAAGCCGTGGGCTACATGCGCAAAAAGGGAAACTTTCTAAATCGCGCGTATCCCGCAATCTCAGTCCCGGGATACGCGCATCTGCAATCTGCCTTTTCCTTTAGCTGCCGATCTTCTCCCTGATCGCGGCATCCAGAATTTCCATCTCCTCTTCCGTAAGTTTCCAATCCAGGCATTTCAAATTGCCCTCGACACGTGATCTCTTCTGCGCCCCGACGATGCAGGTGTCAATAAATGGTTTCTGACGGGACCAGTTCAGGGCAACTTCCGCAATCTCCGCATTGTGCCTGTCCGCGATCGTCTGCATAACCTCCAGCAGCTGCATGACGCGCGAGAAGACAGGTTCCTGGAAAAAACGTCCGTAAAAACGGTTCCTGTTGTCCATGGTCTCATACTTCTCCACTGTGCGGTATCTGCCGGTCAAAAGTCCTCCGCTGAGAGACCCGTAAGCCATGACTCCGATTCCTTTTTCATGAGCCCAGCGGATCGTCTCCTCATTTTCCCTGGCCAGCATGGAAAATTGGGGCTGATATACTTCGAATTCCGTACACTGCTCCGCCTCTGCAATCTGCTCCTTTGTCAGATTTGATGCTCCGATATGGCCGATGATCCCCTGCTCCTTCAGGCGGTTCATGGCCCCGAAGGTCTCTTCGAGCGGCACCCCGGGATCCGGCCAGTGCAGAAGCAATATATCTATCCTGTCCGTCCGCAGATTCTTCAGCGACCGCTCGCACAGAGCAAAAATATTGTCTGCCTTTCCATTGCGCACATACTGCCCGTCAATATAGTCATTGCCCGTCTTGGTCACGATAACGACATCATCGCGTGCCCCGATCTCCTCCAGGGCTTTTCCGATATATTGTTCGGCTTTCCCCCCGTTGTAGGCCGGGGCTGTATCGATCAGATTGATGCCCGACTCGACTGCCGCCTTAATAGTATCCAGCCTGACATCGTCCGGATACTCATCCCATCCGGCACCCCCGATTCCCCATGTTCCCAGTGTAATCGGTGAGACCGCAATTCCTGTTTTTCCGAATATTACTTTTTCCATTTTTTCCCCTCAGGTACTTCCGTTCGAATACTCTGGTAGTTTTGTCCGTCCTAAAATTATCTTCCAAAATAAAAAATTTTGTTTTCCCGTGTTATAATTGGAGATGCAGATTGCAGGAAGGGTCCCGGCCTGCGCTTTCGTCTTTCAGAAATGGCTGGCCGTTCTTCTTAAATATTATTATTCAAAGTATAGCTTCTTACAAGAGCTTATACCCTGCTTTATTTTTTCTGTCGTCAGTGCTGCGCGCCACAGACGGAAACCGGTGTCAGATTATTCTGATGGCTCAGAAGAAAAGAGGTTTGAAACATGAAAAAAAAGATATCTCCTGTACTCATTGTTCTGGCACTGGCTGCCGTTTTTCTTGCCGGCCTTATTTTTATCCTTCTGGTAGGTCCTTCCAAGCCAAATGGATTCATCGAAGGCAGCGTCGTTGACGCACAGACCGGGGAAGCCGTCCCCGGGGTAGATGTCCTGGCTGTCGACAGCGCCGGAATCAGCTATGATAAGCGCGAAAACACGGACGCGACCCGTCAGGACGGTTCTTTCAGACTGGAGCTGCCCCCGGGCGATTACACGCTCCATCTGAACGCAGCCGGTTATGCTCCTTACCAATCCACAGACACCTATACCGTGACGCCGGAGGAAACCTTGGAGATCAGCAACTCGTTTCGCCTTGATTACGCAGTGGATGTAAATTCGGAAACCAGCACTCAGGAACCGCCGACCATCACTACAACGGAGCCGCCGACCACTACCACAACCCAGGCTCCGACCACTACCACTACGGAGCCGCCGACCACTACTACAACCCAGGCTCCGACCACTACCACTACAGAGCCGCCGACTACTACTACAACCCGGACAACGACCACTACCACTACGGAGCCGCCGACTACTACCACAACCCGGATGTCGCCTCTGGAGGTGAATCAGAACACAATCGAGAACTACGGGCGCAACCTGGATCCTGATCTCTACCTCTCCTATTATTCAGATGTAAGTGATTTTTATTTCAGCTATCCGCCCTCCCTCTACTGCGATGCCTACAGTGACTACGATGATTACAGAACCCCTCTGGGAAACAACATTGAGACACATTATCTGAGCGGAAGCAAGGGCTCCACTGTCACATACAGCCTGCTTGGAAGAACAGACAATCTGAACATTAATGCTGTCACAGACCGGATTTACGCGCAGGAAACCTCCGAGATCGCTGTGATCACTTTTGAGAATAAAAATCTTGTGGAACAGTATGAGAAAAAACAGGGCATTTCCAGGTTTGTTGTGACCGGCTTTAGCGAATATGGCGATATCATCTACAAACTTGTCAAGATAACGCCTTCCTATGTCATGGAAATGCGGATTGAATGCCCTGACTACGTCAGTGACAAAGACACGATGGAGAAGCGCTATGTACAGGAGTGCCTGTACCGTTATTGCGGTTTTGCCAGCGAGACAGCCGAAGCGCCCCGGTCTTACTCCGAATTTCTCAAAGAACAATAATAATCGAAGCCCTGATACCCGCCCTGTAAAGTGCAAGACTTGCAGGTAAGTCCTGCACTTTACAGCGATAGTCACGGATGTTTCGAACTTTTTTCAGGAAGGGATGTTGATATGCGTTTTTTCAGATTTGTAAGGCATCACCGTCTGCAGAGTGTTTTAGTCCTCTTAATATGTCTGGCTCTGCTGACCGCCGGATGCGGCTCCTCTTCCGGATCCGCTCCCGGCAACGGAAAAGCCGGCAGCCCCGATACGGGCACTGTTTCAGGGTCGGAAAGCAAAAATCCGTCCGATGCCGATGAGTCGACTGCAGGCAGCAAAGATGACGACAAGACTGCCGGCAGTAAAAGCGATGACAAGGCTGAAAGCAGTAAAAGCGATGACAAGGCTGAAAGCAGCTCCGACAGCAAAAACAGTGAAGATCTTGAAGCTGCACCCGCAGGCGACAGCAATTCTTCCGCGGGCAAAGATTCCGGTGCCCAGAGCAATGTTTCCGAAGAAAAGGCAGGAAAATCAGCAGATACGGGCCTGACATCAGGGCCTGCTGCCGGGGCGGCCGTCGGTTCAACGGACGCACAAACTGCCGAAGAACCCCGCAAGCTGAAATATATCGACGCCTGGAATGAATGGCACGTCATGGATGTCGATCCGACAGTTACTGAGAATATCTATGATCCCGGTAAGTGGACGGAAAACGATGGCCTGACAACTCTGGAAGACGACCGATACGAGGTCCTGCAGGGTGTTGACGTCTCGGAACATCAGGGCTACATCGATTGGAACAAAGTGGCTGAGGCAGGTTTTCGCTTCGCCTTTATCCGCGTCGGATACCGGGGGTACGGAGAAGCCGGAAACCTCTACGAGGATGCCACAGCCGTTGACAACCTCCGTGCCGCCAAGGCTGCGGGACTGCAAGTCGGAACTTATATCTTTTCGCAAGCCCTGAATAAAAAAGAAGCCCGCGAGGAGGGAGCTCTTGCCGTTCGCGTGATCACAGAAGCCGGCGTGGAGACAGACCTACCCGTGATGTATGACCCTGAGCTCATCAAAGACGACTGGGGACGGGCAAATGAGATCACCAGGGAACAGGTCAGCCTGAATACCGCCGCCTTCAAAGACCAGGTGGAGAACACCTCGGACCTGAAGGTCGATATCTACTCCAACCTCCCCTGGGAACACAATTATTTTGACGCCGCCACCATGAACCAGTATCAAATCTGGTACGCGGACTACGAAAAACTCCCTCAGACTCCCTATCATTTCGTCTGGTGGCAGTACACCAATGAGGGACATGTGCCCGGTATCGAGGGACGGGTCGATCTGAACCTCTGGGTCAGAGAAAAAAAGACCGCGGAATAAGTAATAAAAGGCTGCAGAACCAGAAAAAATCCGGCTTCGGCCGGATTTTTTCTGGTTTGGAAAGCAATTTTCAAAAAAAGGATTTTTTGAAAGTTTTTTTGATAGTTTTTTTTTGATAGTTTTTCTGAAAGATTCCCGACAGCCTCTTCTCACTTCTGTCCGGCCGCTGATTCTCTGTAGTGGAGATCCTGCGCAGTTTCATAGTCCTCCTCCGGTATTTCCCTAAAGAAGCGCACTACAAAGGGTACGCTGATCAGCAGGGTGAGAAAATCCGACCACATCTGAGCACTCTGGATTCCCAGAAGGCCTGTAAAACGGGGCAGAATCAGCAGAATAGGGATATAACACAGACCGCTCCTGAGCGTCGCGAGAAAAGATGCCACACGGCTTCTTCCGACTGCCTGAAACATCATGTTGGCAGTCACGGTAAAGGGCTGGAAGAGGACGGCAACGCACTGGAACCGGAGAGCTGTGGCTCCGATCTCTACGACCTTTGGATCATCCCGGAAGACATGCACCACAGGTCCAGGAGCAATCATTCCCAGAATACCCAGTATTCCCAGAAATACCATGCCCAGGCGGAAAGTAAAATAAAAGGCTCTGCGAAGGCGCGCATATTTTTCCCCGCCGTAATTATAGGCGGAAACCGGCTGGAATCCCTGTCCAATACCGATCATGGCGGAACCGATGAACATAGTGATACGTCCCACGATAGACATGGCCGCGATGGCGGCGTCCCCATAGGGCATGGCACAGTTGTTGAGGGTCATGGTCGATACGCTGTTGAGCATCTGGCGGATCAGGCTGGGAAAGCCCACTTTCAGAATGTTGATCAGTTCTCTGATATCTCTGGTGTAATTGCGGATGGAAATCTGTGTAATCGTCTTTTTGCTCAGAAACATGTAGAGCAGGATCCCAAAGCTGATGTACTGGGAAATCGCTGTCGACAGGCCTGCGCCGTCGATCCCCAGCCCCAGGCCGAACATAAGGATGGGGTCCCCGATCATATTGAGGACACCGCCTGAGACCAGACCGACCATAGCCAGGACCGCTTTGCCCTCATAGCGCATGACATTGTTCAGGACGCAGCTGCACATCAATGCCGGACCTGAGATCAGAATATACGTGGCATAGTTGCGGGAAAAAGGAAGTATGGTGTCGGTGCTGCCCATCAGGCGCATCAGGGGCGTCAGAAAGGCAAAACAGAACAATGACAACAGCACACTGAAACCCATGGCTGTAAAAAAGGAGGTCGCCAGAAGCATATCGGCATGTTCTCGGTTTCCTTTTCCCAGGTGAAAGCTGATCAGGCTGCCTGATCCGTGACCCAGCATGAATCCGAAGGCCTGGATAATAGACTGTACTCCCAGGACGATTCCGATCGCCGCACTGGCGCTGGTCCCCAGCTTTCCGACGAAAAAAGCGTCTACCAGATTATAGATCATGGTGACCATCATACTGATCACCGTGGGCACTGCCAGGGCGGGGATCAGTTTTTCCACCGGCGTCAAAACCAGCTTTTCATATTGTCGCCGTTCTTTTTCAGTCATCGTGTTTTCCTCGCTGCTTTAATCAGACTTTATTTTCTGACCAGTTCGTAGAGGTCTGTCCTGCGGTGTCTGAGGAGAGGAAGTTCATTGCGCACCTTCTCCAGATAGTCAAAGTCCAGCGTGACTACCCGGACTCCTTCTTTTTCATCCATCTGCGTCAGGATTGTTCCCCAGGGATCAACGGCAATGGAATGGCCCCACGAGACATAAGAGCTGTTCTTGTCCCGGGCGGGGGCTGTGCCGATCACAAAGCACTGGCTCTCGACAGCCCGCTGGCGGAACATGAGCTCCCAGTGAGCCGGACCGGTCGTCATGTTGAAAGCGGCAGGCACCAGAATGACTTTCGCTCCTTCCTGCGCCATCAGGCGGGCCGTCTCCGGAAAGCGGAAATCATAGCACACGCAGAGCCCGATTTTTCCGAATTCAGTCTCAAAACATCCGATTCTGCTTCCGGGAGAAAGGGTATCCGATTCCTTAAAACACTGACCTCCGGATACATTGATGTCGAAGAGATGTGCTTTGCGGTGTTTGCCGATCTGCTTTCCCTCCCTGTCGAAAACATAAGCTGTATTATAGACACGAATGCCGGGAGCGTCCCCGCCCTCCCCAACGGACGCAGGCACCGGCGATAATCCCTGCGGGAAATCGATCTCTGATTCCGGCATGCTTCCCGCGGAGAGATATACTCCGTATTTTTTCGCGAGGGCTGACAGCTGCTGCCAGGAAGGTCCGCCCTCCGGTTCGGCATAAAGAGGGAAGTTACCTGTCTCATACGGGCAGGCGAACATTTCCGGAAGTGTGACCAGATCCGCGCCCTCCGTTTTTCCGGAGGCGAGAATATCCTCCAGCTGCCGGATATTTTTTTCTTTATCCGGGAAGACTTTTGTCTGCAGGATCGCTGCTTTCATTTTCATTTCAGGAATAGCACCTCCTGTCTGAATTTCCTTTCGAAGGGTCTTGATTTCACATCTGCTGCCGCCGGGCTTGTCAGCTCTTCTCCGACAGGCTGCTCACATCTGCTGCCGCCGGGCCTGTTCGCCCTTTTGGCTGCTCACATCTGCTGCCGCCGGGCCTGTTCGCCCGCAAACCGCTGCGCCAGTTTTTCATTCAGCTTCTCGTGCAGCCCGAGGGAGATATAGGCGAATCCGACAAACATGAAAAGCTGTGACAATATCAGGAACAATAAAATAGCAAGCACAACATTGAGAAGTCTCGACGATGGTCCGTAGGCCCGCAGCAAAAGCACGACTGCTATGTAACCGACTACCATCAGATACATGTAGGCACACAGACTTCCCACCTGGCCGACGACCCGGATCATTTCCTCCCTTCCTGTCGTCTGCGGCATAACCATATATCTGCTTCCAAGCAGATAAATCAGAATCGCAAGGAATCCGGTCCAGCGGGGAGGGTACCAGGCTGTGATCGGAGCCGGCTTCTTAATCGGGTACCGCAGCCTGCGCAGGATCAGAAGGCTCAGCTGGCAAACAATAAATCCCTGCATGATCCCCATGAAAATCATGGAGATAATGAACATCCTGAGCAGGAAGTCCGGCCTCAGGATCAGGTCGAAGGCCTGCAGCTGCTGTGGGGTCAGATTCCCTCCGAACTTTTCTATGGCCTCCTGCATAGATGTCTGCATGAGCTGAATATCTTCCTGCATATTAATGCCGAAGAGCGAGGCCAGTACAAAGGTACTCAGAATATTTGAGATCACACTGAGGGCCATCACCAGGATCATCGTGCGGGTCGTGTCCCTTTTCGCGTGCAGACAGCATCCATAGACCATTCCTATGAAAGACTGCGTGATCGCATAAAAAGCGGAAGTAAAGATTCCGCAGAAGATTGAGATCAGCACGGTACAGACAAAAACCGGAAGGCTGTCCTTCCATCCGTACTTGGCGGAGAAAGCCACCATAGGAATCGGAAAGAGAAAAATAAAGGTCTCCTCCAGCATTCCTCCTGTCTGGCGGTTCAAAAGGAGCAGCACGCCGAAAACAGCGACCAGAAGCGCTCCAAATGTCAGTTTCTGTGTTTTTTCATTCATTTTCGTTCCTCGTAAACAGTATCCGCAGGGCTGAGGCCGGGCATATTCTTTCCCGCGCGCACAGATCGGGACCTTACAGTTTTTTATTCTCTCTGGATATACGGCCTCTTTTTCCGCACGCAAAGAGCGGCTTCCCTGCTCAAATTCTTTGTATTAAATACAAATGGAAAAATATTTTTAAGAGCTTCCCGCATGGCGGGGAGCTGAGTTCCTTATTCAGTATATCACAAAACGTCTGCGGCGAAGATAAGCAGCATCATGCGCGGATGATACTCCATGCATCGCAGAGTCTGTCCAGTGTCCAGGCAGCATTTGCAGGGCTCGTGGAAGGAAGGATGATTGCCCTGGCGCAGTCTCCATAGACTGAGCAGAGCGGCTCCTCCTGGTACTTGCGATAGAGTCTGCCCGCGGTCTGGCCATTGACATATACCTGCCGGATTTTCCCGGTGTCCAGTATTTTCGTCAAATCAGTGGGAATCGCATTGCGGATACTGGCGTCTGAAGATCCTCTGATCTCACAGGACGCAATCACGTCCCACAACGCCACCCCGTGGGAGAGCAGAAACTCCCTTTTTTCAGCTATTGTCTCCGGCAGGGGCGCTTCCAGCACTCTGCTGAGCACCTTCCAGAACCGATTCTGCGGATGTCCGTAAAAAAAGGCCGTCTCCCGGGACTTCACCGAAGGAAAACTCCCCAGGATCAGGATCCCGGAATTTTTGTCATATAAGGGCGGAAACGGATGTTGAATCATTTGTCAATCTCCCCTTCTCTTTATATTTTTCATGTTCGTATCTATTATCTTCCCTGTTCTATATTAAAAAAGTTGTCATGTCTTATTCTATACAATTTTTATATTCTTTATCCTCTTTATAATACTGAAAGTTTCGTGAAATAATCCACCCGTCTCTTTTTTCCGTTCAAAAAAGCAATTATACTTAATACCTGACCTGTCATTATTATGATGTCGGGAGCGAATGACAGTAAGGGCAAATCCGTCTCGTCGTTATTATAAGACCCTGATATAATGCTGCGCCGCCCGTCAGAGCGGATAAAATATTCAGGACAGATTAATTTAAGGATAAATCTATTAAAGGATAAATCTATTAAGAAATAAATCAATTTAAGGATAAATCAATTAAGGAATAGATTATGAACGAAAAAATGGAAAGCAGAATGCTGGCAGAAGAGAGCATTTACGGGGCAGATCTGCCGGAAATGGAGCGTATTCTGCATGTGCTTGAATCTCGTGTAGAAGCACTGCGCGAAAAGTATCGCGATAACGACAGCGATCCTGTCGAGCACTGTCTCGGAAGGATTAAAAGCGAGCAGAGCATACGGGAAAAGTGCCGCCTCCGGGGGCTGCCGGAGACAAAAGCCTCCGCCCTTCAAGAGCTCCATGACGCGATCGGGCTTCGCGTTGTCTGTGCATTTCTGAACGATGTCTACATGATGCGCGATTATATTCTGGGTTTTGATGACATTGAACTAATACAGGAAAAAGATTATATCAAGCGTGCAAAGCCAAACGGCTATCGAAG
>Ga0310695_10009236_pt1 | contig 14894 bp, 9 predicted proteins | sample RumenRJG_04DNA_FD_203882 | JGI IMG/M metagenome (GOLD analysis project Ga0310695, IMG submission 203882) | Bovine rumen microbial communities from Lethbridge, Alberta, Canada - RJG_04 (v2) (version 2) | ecosystem: Host-associated > Mammals > Digestive system > Stomach > Rumen | place: Canada... | reverse complement strand
TACTGTTCAAAGTTCATTGCCAGCCCGTAGTCCGTAAAGAGCCGCTGCAAAACGACCTCCGTGCACAGCGGTTCTTTGCAAATGTCGACGATCTTTTCTGCGATCTCCAGCACGGTATCGATGTTGTATTGCGCCAGCGCCGCAATTTCCTCTGCGGCGTTGGCGTGGGACGGGACAAAGATTCTCGCCTGCATCGTCTTGACCGTTTCCAGCGTGTTCAGATAGGCCGCCACGTCATAGATGAAGCCGATCCGATATTTTTCCAGCGTCTCCCGGCTGGACAGACAATCGGCCAAAAACACCACGTCATCCGGCGTGCGGAAACCCACCATATCGAAGAAATGGCCCGGCAGGGGGATGATCTGAAAGCCCTCCGGCATAACATCCTGCGTCAGCTCCTGCGCGTCGCTCGGCTGCGCCATGAGGAATTTGTGCCGCAGATCTCCGCAAGGGCAGCCTCCGTACAGGAACGAAGGCTCCAAAACAGGATAACGGGTGAAAGCGCAATCGATCCCCGGGGCATAGATCTTGCATCCGGTCTGCTTCTGGAGATACTGGTTGCCGCCGATATGGTCCGCGTTGGAATGGGTATTGTAGATCGCTTTCAAATGCCAGCCGTTCCGCTCGAGAAGCTGTCGGACCTTACGCCCGGCGTCTTTATCGTTGCCGCTGTCGATCAGGCAGACGTCCTGCCCGCCCAGCTTTACGAGCCCGATTTTCGCGGGACTTTGGATATAGTAGCTCTGCTCGGAAACCTGGATCAATTCGAACATGGGTAAGCCCTCCATTCATGAATCGGAAAGAACCTGTTGAAGACGGAACGAAAAGCCACAGAATGCCTGTCTGCAGCGCCGCGCATCCCGGGGAAAACGGATCGTTATTCGAATTCCACGGTGGCGGGGGGCTTGGAGGTGATGTCGTAGAGCACCCGGTTGATGCCGCGCACCTCGTTGACGATGCGCACCGACACCTTGTCCAGCAGCTCATAGGGGATGCGGGACCAGTCGGCGGTCATGAAGTCGCTGGTCTGCACGCTTCGCAGAGCCACGGCGTAGTCGTAGGTGCGCCCATCGCCCATGACGCCCACGGAGCGCATGTTGGTCAGGGCGGCAAAGTACTGGCTCATGGTCCCGGCAAGGCCCGCCCTGGCTACCTCGTCCCGGAAAATATAATCCGCCTCCCGGAGCATATCCAGCTTCTCCCGGGTGATCTCCCCGATGACCCGGATGCCAAGGCCCGGCCCGGGGAAGGGCTGGCGCGTGACCAGATATTCCGGCAGGCCCAGCTCCCGGCCCAGCTGGCGCACCTCATCCTTGAAGAGCATGCGCAGCGGCTCAATGATCTCCTTGAAGTCCACATAGTCCGGCAGGCCGCCTACGTTGTGATGGCTCTTGATCACGGCGGCGTCGCCCCTGCCGGATTCGATCACGTCCGGGTAGATGGTGCCCTGGGCCAGATAATCCACAGCGCCGATCTTTTTGGCCTCCTGCTCGAAGACCCGGATGAACTCCTCGCCTATGATTTTGCGCTTGTCCTCCGGCTCGGTCACCCCGGCCAGACGGCGCAGGAACCGCTCCTCCGCGTTGACGCGCACAAAGTTGATGTTCCAGCGGGAGAAGGCCGCCTCCACCTCGTCGCCCTCGTTCTTGCGCATGAGCCCGTGGTCCACGAACACGCAACTCAGCTGCGATCCCACGGCCTCGGCCAGCAGGGCGGCGGCTACGGAAGAGTCCACGCCGCCGGACAGGGCCAGCAGCACCTTGCCGCCGCCCACCTTGGCCCGGACGGCCTGGATGGCCTCCCGCTTGTAGTCGGACATGGTCCAGTCGCCCTTTGCGCCGCAGACGTCGTAGAGGAAGTTGCGCAGCATCTCCCTGCCGTATTCGGTGTGATTCACCTCCGGGTGGAACTGCACGCCGTAGAAGCCCCGTTCCTCGTCGCAGATGCCCACGGTGGGGCAGGCCTCGGAGCGGGCCACCAGCCGGAAGCCCTCCGGGACCTTGGCCATGTAGTCCCCGTGGCTCATCCAGGTGACGCTCTCCTCCGGCAGGCCCCGGAACAGCCGGCAGTCGGTGTCGAAGTGGGTGGGCGTCTTGCCGTACTCCCGGGCGGAATCCGCCTGGGCGGCGGTGACCTGCCCGCCTAAGTGGTGGCTCAGCAGCTGACAGCCGTAGCAGATGCCCAGGATGGGCAGGCCAAGCCGGAAGATCTCCGGGTCGGGATGGGGGGAGCCCGCCTCATAGACGCTGTTGGGGCCGCCGGTGAAGATGATGCCGATGGGGTCGAAACGCCGGATCTCCTTGATGGGCAGATCATAGGGCTTGACCTCGCAGTATACGCTGCACTCCCGGACCCGGCGGGCGATCAGCTGGTTGTACTGGCCGCCGAAATCCAGGATCAATACTTTCTGGTTCTCCAAGCTTCCGAACCTCTCTTAAAACATGGTGATATAGGCGTCGCGCTCAGCGCCCACGGAGACATACTTGATGGGGCAGCCCACGGCCTTCTCGATATAGCGGATATAGGCCAGCGCCGCTTCGGGCAGATCCTCCACGTTGCGGCAGGCGCTGATATCGCAGGCAAAGCCGGGCAGATACTCGTATACGGGCTTTGCCGCCTCCAGATCGTCGATGTCGGCGGGGAAGCTGTCGATCCGTTTCCCGCCCAGCTCATAGGCCGCGCAGACGGGGATCCTGTCCATGTAGCTGAGCACGTCCAGCTTGGTCAGGGCGATGTAGCTGCAGCCCTGCATCAGCGCGCCGTAGCGGGAGGCCACCACGTCGAAGCCGCCCACCCGGCGGGGGCGACCCGTGGCCGCGCCGTATTCGCCGCCGGCTTCCCGCAGGGCGTCGGCCTCGGGGCCGAACAGCTCGCAGGTGAAGGGGCCCTCGCCCACGCAGCTGGAATAGGCCTTCATGATGCCGATGCTCTCGTCCAGGTGGGCGAAGGGTATGCCTGCGCCGATGGGGGCGTAGGCGGCCAGCGTGGTGGAGGCGGAGGTGTAGGGATAGATGCCGAAGTCGATATCCCGCAGGGCGCCCAGCTGGGCCTCAAAAATGATGGACTTGCCGGCCTTGACGGCCTCGCTCAGATAGGCGGTGGTGTCGCAGATATAGGGCAGCACCGGGCGGCCGTAGCGCTCCAGCCAGTCCATGATCTCATCCAGCAGGATGGGCGCGTGGCCGTAGCCCTTCTCCACCGTCAGGTTCTTCCACTCCAGGATCCCGGCCAGCCGGTCCCGCAGCGTATCCCAATGGAGCAGGTCGCCCATGCGGATGGTCTTCTTCATATACTTGTCGGCGTAGACCGGGGAGATGCCCCGGCGGGTGGAGCCGAACTTTTTGTCGCCCAGGCGGTCCTCCTCCAGACCGTCCAGCAGCTTGTGGTAGGGCAGGCAGATGGTGGCCCGGTCGCTGATGATCAGGTGGCCGGGGGCGATCTCGATGCCCGCCTGGCGCAGGCGCTGCACCTCGCCGTGCAGGTGCTCCAGGTCGATGACGATGCCGGGGCCCAGCACATTGGCGGTGTCCTCCCGCAGGATGCCGGAGGGCATCAGGTTCATGACGAACTTGCCCTTGTCGTTGACCACGGTGTGGCCGGCGTTGTTGCCGCCTTGGTAGCGGACGACGATGTCATAGCGCTCGCTGAGCAGGTCCACCATGCGGCCCTTGCCCTCGTCACCCCAGTTGGTTCCCACAATGGATGTAAGCATATTCGAATCTCTCCTTCAGCGGTAGGTGTTGATGGGCCGGCGCTTGTGTTCGCTGCGGCTGTGATAGCGGTCGATGACGGCCTTGTCCTTTTCATTGACGGTCCCATGGAGCAGGAAATCGTCGATGGCCTTGTAGGTCACGCCCATCTCGGCCTCGTCGGTCTGTCCGTCGAACAGACCTGCGGAGGGGGCCTTGTCGATGATGCAGCGGGGGGCCTTCAGGTATTCCAGAAATTCAAAGACCTCGGTGGCCGTCAGATCGGAGATGGGGTTGAAATCGTGAGCGCCGTCGCCCCATTTGGTGAAGTAGCCCATGTAGGCCTCGCTCCGGTTGCCGGTGCCCGCCACCAGGCGGTTCTCCGCCGCGGCGATGGCATAGAGGGTGGTCATGCGCAGCCGCGGGGCGATGTTGGTGACGGCCATGTCATTGAGCGTGGTCACCTTTTCCAGCTCTGCCATCTCCGCCGCGCGCACGGCGGTCAGATCCACGGTGCGGCTCTCAATGCCGAACTGCTCGGCCAGGGCCCGGCCGTCGTCCGCGTCCTGCCCGTAATTGCGCTTGGAGGCGCAGGGCATGATGACGCCCAGGGTATTGTCACAGGCGGCTTTGCACAGGATGCCAACCAGGGCGCTGTCCTTGCCGCCGGAGTTGCCGAAGACGATGCCGGACACGCCGCTGCTCTTGACCAGGTCCCGGATATAGGCGACCCGGCCTTCGTATTCTTCCTTGTAGTCTCTCATGCGCTTACTCCTTTTCTATACCGGTTTCTAAACTTGCGGAGATCAGACCCGTAAACAGGGGATGAGGCCGGTTGGGCCGGCTCTTGAACTCGGGGTGGAACTGGACGCCAATGAAGTAACGGTGCTCCGGCAGCTCCACGGCTTCCACGATGTACCCGTCCGGGGAGGTGCCGCACAGGGACAGTCCGCCCGCGGACAGGAGCTCACGGTAATCGTTGTTGAATTCGTAGCGGTGCCGGTGCCGCTCGGAGATCAGGTCCTCGCCGTAGCAGCGGCGCATGCGGCTTCCCGGGGCGATGGCGCAGGGATAGGCCCCCAGACGCAGGGTGCCGCCCTTGCTGACGCTGTCGCTCTGGTCCGGCAGGAAGTCAATCACCTTGTGGGGCGACTGCGGGTCCAGCTCGCCGGAGCTGGCATCCTGCAGACCGCAGACATGGCGGGCGAATTCGATGACGGCCACCTGCATGCCCAGGCAGATGCCCAGATAGGGAATGTTCCGCTCCCGGGCATAGCGGGCAGTGACGATCATCCCTTCCACGCCCCGGTCGCCGAAGCCGCCGGGGACGATGATCCCGTCGCAGCCGGACAGCTCGACGGCGACGCTTTCCTCCGTCACGGTTTCGCTGTCGATCCAACGGATACTGACCGCGGCGCCGCAGGCATAGCCCGCGTGACGCAGCGCCTCCGCCACGGACAGATACGCGTCGTGCAGCTGCACATATTTCCCCACCAGACCGATGGTGACCTGCCGGTCCAGACTCTTGATCCGCCCCACCATGGCGCGCCACTCGCTCAGCTCCGGCGCTCGGGTCCATAGCCCCAGCTCCCGACAGACGATCAGGGAAAAGTCGTGCTCCTCCAGCATCAGCGGCGCCTCGTACAGCACCGGCAGGGTCAGGTTTTCGATGACGCAGTCAGGCTTTACGTTGCAGAACATGGCGATCTTGTCGAAGATCGACTGCTCCAGCGGCTCGTCGCAGCGCAGCACGATGATGTCCGGGGAGATGCCCATGCCCTGCAGCTCCTTGACAGAGTGCTGGGTGGGCTTGGTCTTGTGCTCGTCGCTGCCCCGCAGGAAGGGCACCAGGGTCACGTGGATGAACAGGGTGTTGTCCTTGCCCTGCTCCAGGCTGACCTGCCGGGCGGCCTCCAGAAAGGGCTGGCTCTCAATGTCGCCGGTGGTGCCGCCGATCTCGGTGATGACCACGTCAGCCCCGGTCTTGCGGCCCACGCTGTAGATGAAGTCCTTGATCTCCTGGGTGATGTGGGGGATGACCTGCACGGTCTGCCCCAGGTACTCGCCCCGCCGCTCCTTGTTGAGCACGTTCCAGTAGACCTTGCCGGTGGTCAGGTTGGAATACTTGTTCAGATCCTCGTCGATGAAGCGCTCATAGTGGCCCAGATCCAGATCCGCCTCGGCCCCGTCCTCGGTCACGTAGACCTCGCCGTGCTGGTAGGGGCTCATGGTCCCGGGGTCCACGTTGATGTAGGGGTCCAGCTTTTGGGCGGCGACCTTCAGCCCCCGGCACTTGAGGAGACGGCCCAGGGAGGCCGCAGTGATCCCTTTGCCCAGACCGGACACCACACCGCCGGTCACGAAAATGTACTTTGTCATAAGCTTTTCCTTTCTGCAAGCTGCAAATCCACACACGAAAAAAACGTTCTCCGATGCCTCAAGGGGGCACTCGGCCCCTTACACCAGCGAACGTCTCGCAAAAAGAAAAAACCATCATGAAATTACTGAAAAATCATACAACAACCGCCCGTATTTGTCAATACGGGCGGTCAAAAAACTTTCGCATGGATGTCCTTAGAAATTGGAATCACCAACCCCGGTCCTCCAGCCACTCGAAGGAATAGCCCCCCGAATCGTAGCCGAATTGCTTTACCAGCAGATCGTAACGGGGATGACGGATGGGGTTGCCCGCGTCGTCGATGCCGATCCAGCGCCACATGTGGTGGGGGTCGTAGGCCTCCGTTTCGATCACGCAGTTGGGGTGCAGGCGCTGATATTCCTCCACCTGCTCGGTGGGGACGGGGGTCATCATGCCGATCCACAGCCGCTCCAGATCCAGGCCGTAGATGGGCGTGATATCCGTCAACTCAAAGAGATGGCCCAGGTTCAGATGCCGCAGCTCCTTGAGGCCGGCCAGCGGGGTGATATCCTTCACCTTGGTGGTCTGGATCTCCAGAAATTCCAGATGCGGGCAGGAGGCCAGAGGCGTGCAGTCCTCCCAACAGCCCATGGCCAAAATGGCCACCTCCAGATCCGGCATATAGGAGACAAAGGAAATGTCGTCCATCAAGGGCTGATGGCCCACGTCGATGTATTTCAGCTTAGTAAAATATTTCAGATTCTCATAAGTGCCCGGACGCAGGTTGCCGCCCACGCCGGGGTTGGAGGCCAGGATCTTGATGGCGTCCGTCCGTTCGCTGTAGATGTCGCCGAACCAGACCCGCCAGACCACGTTTACCTCCGGGTACTGATCCCGGATGGCGGCCATGGTCTCGTTGTCGATGCCGCAGGAGTCCATATCCAGCATCTTCAAGCGCTGCATGCAGGGAAGCACCCGCCAGAGCGCCTCACCCTCATCGCGCAGTTTGACGTGGGAGAAATCCATGGTCTCGTCCAGGGTGGTGAATTCCCGGTCATAGAGGGAAAAGCCATAGGAAAACTCCACATCCGGCCGCAGACTCTGCAGGGCGGCGATTTCTTTCCATGTCAGCAGGGGACTGCTCTCTTCAGTGCCCAGATCCACGGCGCGCAGGGCTTTCAGATAGGGAAGCACTTCCTCCAGGGCCATGACATCCCATCGGCCATGCCCGATAAAGGAGAGCTTTTTGATCCCGGAATCCACGGTGCCCTTCAGCAGCGGCAGCGTGAAGCGGTAATCCACGTCCGGCCGGACCTCCGTAACTTTTGCCAACAGCTCCGGGGAGACGGTTTCCTTCCCGCTGAGCGTGACGCTGCGCAGCGCGGGCAGATACCGCAGCAGCGGCGCCGCCTCCTCCTTCTGCCTGGCGGACAGGGAGCTCAGGTCCAGCTTCTCCGCGCGGTTGTCCACCTGGGTGCCGTCGGGGAAGTCGACCGTGTAGCGCATGTCCACATCCGGGTGGGCCTGCGCCCAGGACAGAAGTTCCTCATAACAGGCACTGCCGCTGAAATCCGCGGATTTCAGCCCGGTCAGTGCGTCCAGCTGATCCAGGTCCTCCGGCGTGACGACCATGACCAACTCCTCCGCCGTCAGCGGGACCTTCCCGCCAGACAGCTCCAGTGTTTTGTCTGCGCAGCCGTTGAGCAACAGGAGGCTCAGCAGGAGAAACAGGATCACAATGTTGCGAAAACGCATACTATCATCTCCAAAGACAAGGGAAGCCCCCGCCGGTCGGCAGGGGCTTTGTCCACCTGTTTACCAGGGGTACCAGCCGCCCTTAAAATACTTGGGGTCGTTTTCAATGTAGTTATAATGGGTCTGCATCTCATCGTATTCAAAGGTCTCCCGCAGCTGTATATAGCGGGGAGCGAGAACAGGGCCCATGATATCCCAGCCGATCCGGCGCCAGCCCTCCTCGGTGGGATCCACCGTGGTGGTGTTGATCTCGCATTGGGGATGCCGGCGGTGGTATTCCTCCACCTGCTCGGCGGGGATCGGGGAAATGCAGCCCACCCAGAGCCGCTCCAGATCCAGATCATAGATGGGGCTCATATCCCGCAGTGCCAGGCAATAGCAGATGTTCAGATGCTTCAGATTCTTCAGCTGGCCGATGGGCCGCAGGTCGCTGCAGGCACCGGTCTGCATCTCCAGATATTCCAGCTTGGGGCAGTTGAGCAGGGGATAGGCGTCCGTCCACTGGTTCATGGCCAGAACAGCCACCTCCAGATCCGGCATGTACGCCACATAGGAGATGTCGTCCAGATCCAGATTGTGTCCCAGGTCCAGATACTTCACCTTGGTGCAGTATTTCAGGGACTGGGTGTTCTCCTTGGTCAGCATGCCGCCCCGGTCCGGGTTGGAGGCCAGGATGCGCTCGGTGTCGGTGCGGGCGGTATAGCGGTTTCCGAACCAGATGCGCCAGACCACCGTGGCGTTGGGCAGAGAATCCCGGATTTCCGCCATGTGCTCATCGTCCACCCCGCAGAAATCCATGTCCAGATAATTGAGCCTGGGCATGCAGGCGGTGATCTGCTTGACCAGCGCGCCCTGATCGGCAATGTCGATGTGGTTGATATCCATGGTCTCATCCTGGAGGGTGAATTCCTCACCGTACAGGGTAAAGGCGTAGTTCACCGTCGCCTGGGGCGCGGCCTTCTCCAGCGCAGCGATATCCGCCCAGGGGATCCGGCTGTTCTCTCCGTCGCCGCTGCCCAACTCGATGCTCTTCAGCTGTTTCATGGAGCCTACCCAGGGCAGCAGGCCGGAGACCGAGTCCGCCTCGCTCAGATCCAGATCGGTCTCATCCAGGGAATAGGTCTGTCCGTTCAGCCGGAGCCGGAACAGGAACTGCAATTCGGGATACGCGCTCTGCAGGGCCTGCAGCGTATCCGTATCCAGTTTGGTCTTCTGGCTGTCTCCCAGATCCACCGTCTCCAGCGCGGGCAGATACGCGAACAGGGAGGAAGCGGCCTGGATATAACGCACGTCCATACCCGACAGATCCAGCCGCTCCGCGTCGTTTGCGACCTGGGTGCCGTCCGGCAGGGTCACAGTGTAGCGGACCTTTACGTCCGGGTTGCGGGAGGCCCAGTCCAGGATCTCCTCATAGCAGGTGCTGCCTGTGAAATCCACCGATTCCAGGGCCTCGTAGGAGGCCAGCTTGTAAAACTCGTTGGGCTCCAGCACGATGGCCAGATCCGTGGTCTCGGTATCCTTCGGCATGCGCTCTTCCCGCGAGGCGCCGCAGCCGCAGAGCAGCGCGGCCGCCAGCAGGGCCGCCAGGACGATATGGAGTTGTTTTCTGCGATCTCGCATAAGAAAGTCCCTTGCCTTAATATGTACTCTCGTATAGGATCTCGCCGGGAGGATCGTCCAGGTTGTCGGGGATGATGGTGTTGGGGATCTCAAAATCCTCGTCCAGGAAGGACGTGTCGATCACGTAAGTCTTAACAGGCGCCACATCGGGATCGTGGGGGTTATACTTGGGATCGTTCCAGGAGAAAGCGTAGGCGCCGTCCTGCAGATTATATTGGAAGGCCTTGAAGACCACCTTCCACCAGCCCAGGGGGCGCTGCGCGGGGAAAAAGCCGGTGTTGGAATAATACTCCCAGTCCTTGGCCAGATACTGCTGATAGCACTTCCAGTATTCCATCACATAGCCTTCGTTTTTCTGGTTGCCGTTTTCGTCCTTTTCGAGACCGGTGGGGACGGTGGTGTTCACCTCACACTTGGGATGCAGCTTTTTCATCTGCTTGACCTGCTCCGCGGGAACCGGATCTCCCACGCCCAGCCACAGGCGGCGCAGCTCCACGTCGTAAAGAGGCGTGATATCCTTGACGCCGGGGTTGGTGCCCACGTTCAGGTGCCGCAGTTCTTTGCACTCGGCCAGGGGGCTCAGATCACTGAGCTTGCAGTTGCCGGCCTCCAGCCATTTCAAATGGGAGCAGCTGGCAAAGGGGCTCAGGTCGCTGATGCCGGTCATGGAAATGACTACGATCTCCAGGTCGGGCATGTTGCGGACAAAGCCAAAGTCGTAGATATCAGAGTTGTGCCCGAGGTCCAGATAGCGGACCTTGGTGCAATATTTCAGCTGATCCCCCACATCATCGTAGAGGATGCCGCCCTTGGAGGGCTTGGAGGCCAGGATGCAGGTCACGTTGGTGCGCACGGAATAATCCGTGCCAAACCAGATGCGCCACACCACGTCCACATCGGGGTTCTCGTCCCGGATGACGGCCATGTTCTCGTTGGACACGCCGCAGCTGTCCATGTCCAGGACCTTGCAGTTGCTCATGTAGGGCATGATCGAGCGCACGGCGGCGCCTTGATCGTCCATGGAGATATGGTTGAGGTCCAGCATCTCATCGGACAGGTTCACGTCCTTGCCCCAGAGAGAAAAGGAATAGTCCACCACGGCGTTGGGACAGGCGGCCTCCAGCAGGCCGATATCCTCCATCGTCAGGTCGTTGTCGGCGGAGGAACCCAGCTGAATGGTTTTCACATTGGGGAGCAGGGCCAGGGTCGCGGAAGCGGAGGCCGCGTCATCGTGGCTCAGACTGCGCAGGTCCAGCGTCTCCACGGCGGGGTCCACCTCTTCGCCCAGAAGGGTCAGAGCGCCGTTGACGGCGGCGTCGGGGAAGATCTCCCGCAGGGCGGCGATCTGTGCGCCGGACAGGGCTGCCAGATTGCTGCCGCTGCCAAGCTCGATCTCCTTTAGGCCCGGCAAATAGCGCAGCAGGGCCAGGGTCTCCTCCGCCTGCTCGGCGGTCAGCCCGGAGAGATCGACGCTGCTGGCGTCATTGTCCAGCGTCACGCCGTTGGGCAGCGTCACGTCGTAGCGGACAGCCACCTCGGGGTGCTCGTCCGCCCAGGCGAGGATTTCCTCCAGATTGGTGCTGCCCCGCAGATCCGCGCTCTTGAGCGCGGTGAGGCGGTCCAGCAGAGAGACCTCTCCCTCCTGCAGGACCAGGGTCAGCTCCTCGGTATCCTCCGGAATGCTGCCTGCGGCAAAATCCACCGTCGGCGTGCCAAGACTGAGGGGCTTGGCCGCAGCGTCGGTGCCGGCGACGACAGGATTGCCCGGAACCGCCTCCTGCTGCTGCATGCGCGCGGCCGGGGAAGCGGCGCACAGAAACAGGAACACCACATATGCCAAACTGATGATGATCGTGACGATTCGTTTGAATGTTTTCATCTCTCAACCTCCAAAACGATAACATTATAAATTATAGCATCGGCCCTGTGGTTTTGCAAGACGCAGAATGCGGCGGCCGCGGGGAAACTGCCGGTTGACAGCCATCGGCCTATAGGGTATAATCGGCCTGTCCTATTGTTTTGGTAGGAATTCATTTTGCCTTGGAGGGAGCGGCCATGCTCACTGAGCGCCGATGTCGGCCTTTTCGCATAGAATAAAGAACGAAAGCGAAAAGGAGATACTTGCATGTTTAAAGATCTGAGAGAGACCATCGACGCCTACAAGGCCCGTGACCCGGCTGCCCGCACGACCATGGAGGTCCTGCTGCTGTACCCCGGCATCAAAGCGGTGTGCAGTCACCGGAAAGCCCACTGGCTGTATGAGCACAATTTGAAGTTTCTGGCCCGCCTGATCTCCCAGGCCAGCCGCCGCCGCACCGGGATTGAGATCCACCCCGGCGCCAGGATCGGCAAACGTCTGGTCATCGACCACGGCATGGGGATCGTCATCGGCGAGACCGCCGAGATCGGGGACGACTGCCTGATCTATCACGGCGTGACCCTGGGCGGCACCGGCAAGGACGTGGGCAAGCGCCACCCGACCATCGGCAACAATGTGCTGGTCAGCACCGGCGCCAAGGTGCTGGGTCCCATCACCGTGGGGGACAACAGCCGCGTGGCGGCCAACGCCGTGGTCCTCAACCCCATCCCGGAAAACTGCACCGCCGTGGGCATCCCGGCCAAGATCGTGCAGGTGGACGGCCACAAGGTGGACTATGTGGCGGAAGTGGACCAGGTCAACGTGGTGGACCCGGTGGGCGCGGAGCTTGCCGCCCTGCGGGAGGATATCGCCAAGCTCAAGCAGCGGGAAAGCGAACTGGAATCCGAAGGCACGGACAATTATATCATTTGATACTGCTCGATCTCAGAGGCGCCGGATACGGCGCCTCTGCTTTTTGGGGAAAAAATGAAAATTGGGATTTCCTTTTGCGCATATATCTGGTATTATGAAAAGCGATATCGAGGGAAAGGACACTCCATATGGATATGAGAAAGCTGTTGTGCTTCGGCTCTCTGAATATCGATTACACCTATACCGTGCCGCATTTCGTCACGCCCGGCGAGACCCTGCCGGCGGAGGAGATGCAGGTCTTTTCCGGCGGCAAGGGCCTGAACCAGTCGGTGGCCCTGGCCCGGGCCGGTCTGGATGTGAGCCTGGCCGGCGCCATCGGGGAAGACGGGCGCTTCCTGCTGGAGCAGCTGCGCGCCGCGGGGGTGGACACCAGGCATGTGTCGGTGCTTTCCCAAGTCCGCACCGGGCACGCCATCATCCAGAACGATCCGTCGGGAGACAACTGCATATTGGTCTACGGCGGCGCCAACCACTGTACCACAAGGGAGCAGGCGGACAGGGCCCTGGCGGACTTCAGCCCCGGCGATATGCTGGTCGTGCAAAACGAGATCAACGATCTGGATTATATCCTCCGTGCCGCTGACGCGGCCGGCCTTGCCATCGCCATGACCCCGGCTCCCATGACCGACGCGGTTCGGCGGCTGCCGCTTGACTGCGTGGACTATCTGTTCCTCAACGAGATCGAAGGCGGCCAACTGCTGAACGGGGAGATCGACCCGGAGGCGGAGCCCATCCGGGCGGCACGGGAACTGCGGCGGCGCTATGGGCCCGGCGCGGTGATCCTGACCCTGGGCGAGCAGGGCGCGGTCTATGCGGACGGCCGGGAGGAATGCCGCCAGGCTGCCATCCCGGCGCAGGCGGTGGACACCACCGGCGCGGGGGACACCTTTATGGGCTACTTTCTGGCGGGCTGTTTTGAAGAAATGTCCGTGCGGGAGGCCATGGTCTACGCCTCCCAGGCGGCGGCCATCGCCATTACCCGGCACGGGGCCTCCCCGGCCATCCCCACGCGGGATGAGGTCCGGGCGGCCATGGCCCAATAAGAACACAAAAAAGGAACCAGCCTTGCCGACTGCCGGCAAGGCTGGTTTGCTTTTACTGGCGGCAGGTGAACAGAATGACCTGCCGCTCTTTGGCGATCTCTTTCAGCAGCTCCATGGCCTGCTTGAAGCGGGTCTCATCCAGGTTGACCAGGGCGTCGTCGATGATCAGCGGGCAGGGCTCCCCGTCCGGGAGGGCCAGCTCGCACACGGCCAGGCGCACGGCAAGATACATCAGATCCAGGGTCCCGGTGCTGAGATACTCGGCGTTGCGGGCAACCGCGTCGTCCTTGGTGCGGGTGCGGGCGGTGAAGTCCCGATTGATGAGCACGTCCTCGTAGCGCCCGCCGGTGACCATGGACATGTACTGGGCGGCCACCCGGCCCAGCTCGGGGGAGAAGCGGCTCTGGATCTCCGCGTCCGCGTCCCGCAGGGTATCTACCGCCACGGAGATGGCGTCATACTCGGCCTGGATCTGCTCGTGCTGCTCGCGCATGCAGCTGAGACTGCTGGAGAGGACAAGCGGATCGCCCATGGCGGACAGGCGGCCGTTGAGGGTGGCGATCTGGGCGGAGAGCCGCTCAACGTCCGCCCGGGCGAGGGCGAGCCTTCGGCTCAGCCGGGCAGCCTCGGAATTGCCGCCGGTGAAATCCAGATCGGCGATGGCGTTCTCCTCCAGCTTGCTTTGCTGGGCGTGGAGCGCGTCATAACGGCGGCGGCTGTCCAACTCCGCCTGCTCGGCGGCGGCTATGGCCTCGTCGCGCTTCCGGTAGTCCTCCAGCACGGCCAGAACGCCCTGGGTGTCGGCGGCGCCGTAACGTTTCAGGATCTGCCGCTGCCGCTCCTGGGCGCTATTGGCAGCCTGCCTGGTTTTGGAATAGCGCAGCATCAATACGATGGCCGCCACACACAGCGCACCCGCCGCAATAATCAGCGGCAGCAGCTGGGTGCGGGTATAGACTACCGCGGCGACCAGCGCCAGCAGGAAGCAGATCAGAGCGGGCAGCAGCAGGCGGTTGGTCTTCCGCTCCCCGGCCAGGGCTTCATATTCCTCCAGATCTTCCCGGACCTGATCTTCGATCTCCTGGCGGCTGCGGTCCCCGAAGCGGGTCTGGCGCAGCTCCTGCCGGCGCAGGGACAGCTGCTCCATGGCATTGTCGTGGGCGTCGCTCTCCTGCCGGAGGGCGGCCCGCCCGGCATTGAGCCGGTCCAGCGCGTCCTTGCGCTGCTGCCTGCGGCATTCGGTCACCTGGGCTTCCAACCGGGCACAGTTTTCCTGAACCTGTTCCAGTTGGGCCTCCAGCTTCTGCACGTCCTCCACGGAGGTACCCATGTCGTCCAGACGGCTCTGGGTCTCATACATCCTGCTCTCAAGCTCCGGCAGCATGCCCCGCCGGTTATAACGGCGCTTGCGCTGCCAGGCGCGCAGCCGTTCGTCCGCCTCGCTGAAGGAGGTCTGCTCCTCGCCGGTGGAGACGATGGCGCTGATGCGCTTCTCCAGCTCCGGGCTGCCGGTGACGGCTACGGTGCCCTGCTCGATGAAGGCGCTGCGGCGGAACACGTCCTTGGACACGCCGGTCAGCAGCTCCCCGGCGTTGGAGCCGTTCATGCCCTCCACCGGCACGTTGGTCCCGCTGTAG
>Ga0310695_10009235_pt1 | contig 14894 bp, 13 predicted proteins | sample RumenRJG_04DNA_FD_203882 | JGI IMG/M metagenome (GOLD analysis project Ga0310695, IMG submission 203882) | Bovine rumen microbial communities from Lethbridge, Alberta, Canada - RJG_04 (v2) (version 2) | ecosystem: Host-associated > Mammals > Digestive system > Stomach > Rumen | place: Canada... | reverse complement strand
GGCAGGACTGGACGACAAGGCCATCGAAGCACTGCAGCCCATCATCCGTCTCGAAGGCACGAATGACGAGAAACTGGCCACCATGCGACGTGTGCTGGCCGCAAGCGAAACAGGACAGAAGGGAATCCAGGAGGTGGAATACGTATTCCGAACACTCGCCGCCACACAGCTCGATGCACAGCTGGAACTCGACCTCACGCTGGCGCGCGGGCTGAACTACTATACCGGCTGCATCTTCGAAGTAAAGGCACTCGACGTGCAAATCGGGAGCATCACCGGCGGCGGACGCTATGACAACCTGACCGGCATCTTCGGCATGCCGGGCCTGAGCGGAGTAGGCATAAGCTTCGGCGCCGACCGCATCTACGACGTGCTGAACCAGCTCGAACTATATCCCGAGGCTGTGACCACAGCCACTCAAATGCTCTTCATCAATTTCGGCCCGGCGGAGCTGGCCTACTGTCTCCCGTTCGTGGCACGCGCACGCCGCGACGGCATCCGATGCGAGATATACCCGGATGCGGCAAAGATGAAGAAGCAGATGCAGTATGCCAACCAGAAGCAGATTCCCTACGTAGTGCTGGCAGGCGAGAGCGAGATGGCAGCCGAAAGTTTCACGCTGAAGAACATGCAGACGGGCGAGCAGGCTATGCTCACACCCGACGAACTCATCGCACACGTGCAGGCCTGACGCCCGGCACGTCACCCGACGACAGTACTCCCCCACCACGGCTCCGCCCGACAAGGCCAGCCACCGACGCCGATGCGGCGTGTTGCACCCTCGGATGCGGCACGCCGCATCGGCATACGAGGCGTGTTTCATCGCCCGATGCAGCACGCCGCATCGGCATACGAGGCGTGCCACGTCTCCAGACGAGGCATGCCACCTCCCTTGCACGACCAATCATCGTACGAACGAAGCTGTACATTATCCCTTGAGGGGAGGGGCGTCACAGGTCGCTCCACTTGCGTTTGCGACGCACATAATACTGCCACAGGAGCGAGAACTGGCTCTGTTCAGGCACGGACGACAAGACGGCGGCGGCCAGGTTGGCCCTGCGGTCGGCCTCAAAATCGGGACACATGGCACGGAAGGCACGTCGCGCCCGCCACACGGCGCTGCAACTGCCCCACTGGCCGGTAAGGAAGAATTGCAGGCTGGCCAGCGCATCGAGCCAGAAGCGAAGGCGCATCACTGGACGCAACCTCGACTCGGGCAGATTCTTGTAGAGCAGGAGCAGGTTGTTGCGGAAATTGAGGAACGTCTTCCGGGGATTATCCTTCGGCAGCGTGCCTCCGCCCAGATGATAGACCACACTGGCGGGCACACAAGCCACTCCGCGCCCACGGCTGCGCAGGCGCCAGCAGAGGTCGATTTCCTCCTGATGGGCAAAGAAACGCCCGTCCAGCCCGCCAACGGCCCAATAGTCGTCGCGGCGAATGAGCAGCGCCGCACCAGTGGCCCACATCACGGGCAAGGGCTCGTCATACTGCCCCTCATCGCGCTCCACGGTGGACATCAAGCGTCCACGGCAATAGGGATAGCCCCAGGCATCGATGAAACCTCCTGCCGCACCGGCATACTCGAAGGCCTCGCGCTGCCACTCGCAACGCAGCTTGGGCTGGCAGGCGGCCACCTCGGGATGGGCATCCATATACTCTGACAGTGGAGAAAGCCATCCGGCAGTGACCTCCACATCGCTGTTCAGCAGCATGTAGAACTCGCTGTCCACCTGGGCCAGCGACCGATTATAGCCCTCGGCAAAGCCATAGTTGCGGTCGAGAGCGATGCGGCGTACCGTCGGGTATCTGGCTGCAAGCCAGGCAAGCGAGTCGTCGGTACTGGCATTGTCGGCCACGATGACCTCGACACCGCCCGAATGCTCCAACACCGACGGAAGAAAACGCTCCAGCATTCGACGTCCGTTCCAGTTTAGTATGACGATAGCAATCCGTTCCATAGACGTGCGTTAAAGCAGAGTGGCCGTGAGGGCATCGCCCGCCGCATTCCACGGCCCCAGCTCTGCCTGCACGATGCAGTTATCCGGCTGGTCGGGGGCGACACGGACCTCCGTGCGTATGTAATTATCCGTAAATCCATGCATGATACCCGGCGTATGGCTGTGCTCGAGGAGCACGGGACGCCTCGCGCGCGCGTACCTATTATAAAATATATGTAGCTTGGCCTCGCTCAGAGCCAGAATCTGCTGGCTGCGTTCATGCTTCTCCTCGGGCCGCACGGCATGGGGAATCTGCAGCGCCTTGGTGCCCGGGCGTTCGCTGTAGCTGAAGACATGGTACTGAGCCACGTCGAGCTGCTCCATGAAACGATGGGCGTCGCGGAAAAGAGCGTCGGTCTCGCCACGTGTGCCCACGATGACATCCACACCGATGAAGGCATCGGGAATCAACTCATGGACACGCGCCACCTTATCGGCAAAGAACTGGGTATCGTAACGACGGTGCATGAGACGCAACACCTCGTCCGAACCGCTCTGCAGCGGAATATGGAAGTGAGGCATGAAGGCACGGCTCCCGGCGCAGAACTGGAGGATCTCATCGGTGAGTAGATTAGGCTCGATGCTGCTGATGCGGTAGCGCTTGATGCCCTCCACGGCATCCAGTGCACGAAGCAGGTCGATGAACCGCTCGCCCGTGGTGCGACCGAAGTCGCCGATGTTCACCCCCGTAATCACAATCTCGCGTCCGCCCTCGGCAGCCGCCTGACGAGCCTGACCAACCAACATGTCGATGCTGCCATTTCGGCTACGGCCACGGGCAAAGGGGATAGTGCAATAGGTACAGTAATAGTCGCATCCATCCTGCACCTTGAGGAAATAGCGTGTGCGCTCACCACAGGAACAGCTGGGCACGAAGGAGCGTATGTCTGACGTGCGGCTGGTATAGTGTTCGTGGGCCACGAGGGCACGTTCCTCGGGCATCATGGCCAGGCGCTGCTCGATATGGCGCACGATGTCGCCCTTCTCCTGAGCGCCCAGCACGAGTTCCACCCCCTCAAACGATGCCACCTGTTCGGGACGAAGCTGTGCATAACAACCCGTGACCACGACCAGTGCACCCGGATGTCGGCGCACGAGGCGATGGATGGCCTGCCTACATTTCGAGTCGGCCACCTCGGTAACGCTGCACGTGTTCACGATGCATATGTCGGCCGATTCACCTTCCTTCACCGGTTCCACACCGGCGTCGCGCAGCTGACGGCCCACAGTGCTCGTTTCTGCGAAATTCAACTTACAGCCCAGCGTAAAATAGGCTGCCTTCATGCCATTCAACACATTCATAGTGCAAAAGTACAAAAAAATTCAAAAAAAAATGCCGTTTTTGGTACAACATATTGAAAATTGGCGTACCTTTGCACCGTTTTTATAAGCAAGTGATGTTTTACAGATTAAAAAACAAAAAAAATGAAGAAGTTAGCATTTCTGTTCGCAGCTGTAACAGCTGTAACGTTCGCTGCTTGTGGTAACAAGGCAGCTGAGCAGACTCAGGACGCCGAAGCACAGGAGCCCGAGACCGAAGTATGTTGTCAGAAGGACTCGTGTGAGAAGGCATGCTGCCAGGATTCCTGCCAGGCCGAGTGCCCCGCAGAGGAAGCTCCTGCTGCTGAGTAAGCACGGTTCACAGTTAGAACAGAAGGACTACATCTCTCGGTGTGGCCCTTTTTTTGTATTGTCCTCCCCCATCGTAGCAGGCAGTCCGGGGACAATGCGACAGACCACCTCGCGTCATACAGCCAGACATAACGACAAAGAGAGGGGCACAGCCACGAAAGCCATGCCCCTCTCTTTGTCTATATTCAACGTCTGGCCTTGCGGCCAGGAATTTTACTCTTCTGCAGCAGGTGTCTCCTCGACGGGAGCCTCGGCAGGAGCCTCCACCACAGGAGCTTCCTCGACTACGACCTCAGCCGGAGCAGCAGGAGCATTCTCGGCCACCACTGTGAAGGGAACCTCGGCAGATACCTCCTTATGCAGACGTACGTGAGCCACATATTCGCCCACTTCCTTAACATCCTTTACCTGGATGAGCTTACGATCCACCTGGAAGCCAAGTTTCTGCAGTTCGTCGGCAATCTGCAGGCTGTTCACACTGCCATAGATAACACCACTGTTGCTCACCTTGGTAGCAATGGTCAGCGTCACGCCGTTCAGCTTCTCAGCCAGAGCCTCAGCCTCGGCCTTGATCTTGGCCAGTTTCACAGCCTTCTGCTTGAGCAGCTCAGCCAACTCTTTCTTTGCACTTTCGCTTGCAATAACTCCCTTGCCTGTCGGGATGAGATAATTACGTCCGTAGCCCGGCTTCACATTCACGATGTCGTTCTTGTAGCCCAAGCCGATGATATCTTCTTTCAGTATAATTTCCATAACTATTCCTCCTTTAATGTTACTTCATCAAGTCTGTCACGAAGGGCAGCAAAGCCAGATGACGCGCGCGCTTCACAGCTTGTGCTACGCGACGCTGATACTTCAGAGAGGTGCCCGTGATGCGGCGAGGCAGAATCTTGCCCTGCTCGTTCAGGAACTTCTTCAGGAACTCGGGGTTCTTGTAGTCAATATACTTGATACCGCTCTTCTTGAAACGGCAGTACTTCTTTCTCTTGACATCAATTGCAGGCGCTGTCAGATAGCGTATTTCCGATGATTGCTGTGTCATGATTAGTCCTCCTTTTTGGTGTTTCTTCTCTTTTCAGCATAAGCTGCTGCATACTTGTCCAACTTGACGGTCAGGAATCGCAACACCTTCTCGTCACGGCGATACGCTGTCTCGAGAGTCTTGATACCCTCGGGCTCTGCCTTGAACTCAATTAACACATAGAAGCCCGTGCTCTTCTTCTCAATGGGATAAGCCAGCTTCTTCAAGCCCCAGTTCTCCTCATTGATGATCTCTGCCCCAATGCTCGCGAGAACGTCTTTGAACTTGTTCACCGCTTCCTTCATCTGATCGTCAGACAAAACGGGAGTTAAAATGAAAACGGTTTCGTACTGATTCATAATACGTTTTAATAGGATTAATAAGTTATTTAAATGTCTCGTGCGCCGAAACGCGGTGCAAAGGTAGTGTTTTTTTCCGAAACGGCAAAACCTACAGCCATTTATTTTCAACGCATTCCATGCAAGGGACCGACAAGAGGCCCTGCAGAAGGACAATCGAACCACGACGGACCACGACGAACCGCACCACGAGCAACTGCACGAAGCATTGTTTTGGGGTAAATCGGGCACATGAAAGAGAAATTCTATGGAAAATCTTTCGTCATCTCGCAAAAAATGTGTTATTTTGTAGCTTGAAAGATTAAATAACGAGTCGAACACATAAAAGTTACATACAAATTATGAAGAATTACGCTGGAATTATCTTGATTGTGCTGGGTGCTTTGTTGTTAATCCTCAGCTACATTGCCGACATGACCGACTACAACTGGTATCAACTCATCTGCCTGCTGCTCATCATTGGAGGTATCGTGACGCACATCATCGTGAGCAAGAAGGTCAAGAGCGAATAGCATCCCATGAAGAAAACCCGGTATATACTATGTCTCATCGCCACAGTGTGCATGAGCCAGACTGTTTGTGCCCAATACGATACGGACTATAGCGACGACTTGGGTTTGTACTATGATGAGGATGAGCCGGAAGACACCCTGCCGCCGCACAAGGAGTACAAGAACATGCTCTACGCGCAGTACTCCTCTTCGCGCTACCTGTTCCGAGGAGCCACACCGAAACTGAAGTTTCAGGAGATAGCCGTGGGGTATGCCCGCATCGTACAGGTACAGGAGAAGACGCCGCTCTTCGTGGACGCCGGCATACAGATGAAGTATTCCCATTCGAAAGGTGATGCGGCTCACCAAAATGCGAGCTACGACCTACTCAGTTTCCGCATCCCCATCAACGTGTCATATAAATGGTACCCATCGAGGACACGCGACATCGCACTGGCTCCCTTTGTAGGTGTAAACGCACGGGCTTTAGCGACAGCACGCGAGAAACTCAACGGAACAAAAACCAATCTCATGGACGAGGACAAGGCGAACACCACGGGCGTACATTGGGAATGGGGCCAGGTGGGATGGCAAGCAGGACTGAGATTCTGGTTCAAACAATTTACAGTCGGCGCAGTCTATGGGCGTGACTTCCACGACAAGAGCAAACTGCCCCGACTGCATGAGTGCAGCGTAACCGCAGGATATTGCTTCTGAAGCCGGGGAAAGACCGGCAACGAAGAAGCGCCGAAGGAAAGACACACGAACAGACAGAGAGGGGAGCCACACAAAACTGCGGCTCCCCTCTTTATGTCTGACAAGCCCAAAGGCTCGGCCTACTCCTCCTTCATGTTCGGCACAATGAGACGATAGCCCTTGCCGTGCACATTGTTGATCTCGATGTTGGGATCGTCCTTCAGATGCTTGCGCAACTTAGTAATATAGACATCCATGCTGCGAGCATTGAAATAGTTGTCGTCAATCCAGATAGTCTTCAGAGCCAACTCGCGCTCCAGCACATCATTGACATGCGTACACAGCATCGTGAGCAGCTCGCTTTCCTTTGTGGTAAGCTTTGTCTGCTTGTCACCGATGGAGAGCGTCTGGCGACGTGTGTCGAACGTGAAGTTGCCCAACTGATACTGTGCCACCACACGCTGACTCTTGGCACGCACACGGCGCAGGATGGCTTCCATACGGTAAACCAGTTCGTCCATTGAGAAAGGTTTGGTCAGATAGTCATCGGCTCCCAGTTTGAACCCCTCCAGGATGTCATCCTTGAGATTACGGGCCGTGAGGAAAATGATGGGTACATCGGCATTAATGAGACGTATCTCGCGAGCCAGGGCGAAACCGTCCATCTTGGGCATCATCACGTCGAGCAGACACATGTCATACTTTCCCTTCATGAAGGCCTTGTAGCCGGCCTCGCCATCGAGAAACAGTTCGGCATCGTATCCCTTGGCCTGCAGGTACTCGCGTACGAGCATGCCCAGACTCTCCTCGTCCTCGCACAGGAGGATGTGCAGTTTGTTCTCCGTCGTATTCATAAGCTTATTCTTTAATAGTGGGTAATGTAATTGTAAATAACGTGCCGCGTCCAGGCTCACTTGTGGCGCGGATAGTGCCGTGGTGAAGCTCGACCATCTTCTTGACATAGGCAAGACCAAGGCCAAAGCCTTTCACATCGTGTTTATTACCAGTAGGCACACGATAGAACTTATCGAAGATTCGTTTCAGATTATCCTTATGTATGCCGATACCATTGTCCTGCACGCTGATACAGAGTGCGTCGCCCTGGTTCCACGTGGACACCTCGAGATGCAGTTCTGCGTCGTCACGTCGGTACTTCACCGCATTATCCATCAGATTGAAGATGATATTGGTGAAGTGCATCTCGTCAGCCTGAACCAGCGAATCTACAGCCTCCAAACGGGTATCAATCGTACCGCCGCTCTGCGTCACCTTGAGCGAGAAGGTCTGTACCACAGTATCGATTAGCTCATTGGCATCCATTTCGCTCAACTTCAACGCAATATTATCGCGGTCAAAGAGACTCATCTGCAAGACCTTCTCCACTTGGAACCGCAAGCGTCGCGTCTCAGCATTGATCACTCCACCCAGACGTTCATAAGTTTCCTCCGATTTTGACAACGACTTGTCCGCCATCATCTGGGCAGCAATGGATATAGTGGAGATGGGGGTCTTGAACTCATGTGTCATGTTGTGAATGAAGTCATTCTTCATCTCGGTGACGTTTTTCTGTCGCACCACGAGGTAAACCGTCACCATAAACGTTATGAAGAGGATAATGGTGAACACCATTGCTGGCATCACATATCGCGCCACACCTTGGGTATAATGACGTCGATCGGGGAAATGAACTTTGATATTTCCCGTCTGTCCCATCGCATCGCTTCGGTAGAGGATCTGTGTATAGCTGTGTCGCTGACCCTTTTCTTCATAGTCTTGACAGCGATAGACCTCGCGTCCGTCGGCAGTATTGACTGTGAAGTGGAAAGGCAGGGTGACGCCATTGCGCTCCAAGGCGTCTCGCAAACGCACGTGCAGCTCCGCCGGGTCTATACGTTCCTCGAATTTCTTGTCGCTGGCGGTGTACATCACGGCATAGATTACCTCATTCAGTATCTCACGTTCATAGTCGTAGGCCTTCTGTGCCTGCTTCTGCAGGTTGGCCGACACCTGAGCAAAACGATTACTTCGCGGCATGTTCAAACGCATGGCTGGACGAGAGCCATGCTTGCCCACATAGCTAAACTGCTGACCTGGAGCCATGATAAGGGTATCTGGCGCAGGTTGCACGTTGATATGGGGCAGTGAATCGAATCCAAGGTTGTAGGGAGCATCCTTGCCCTGACGTTCGAGAACCATCTTCAGGTATTTGTACGTCTCGTTGCGTTCCAATTCACGCGCAGCCTGGTCAAGGCTGCGAATCACAGTCTCGTCGAACTGCTCGCTCCGCATGCGTACCATCGCCCGAGCATAACTGCTCTCCAGATAGAGCAACGCTAGGAAAGAGACGCCAATTATCAGGCATATAATCCAAATAACACTCCGTTTCATACAGGCAAAGTTAGGTCATCGTAGCGAGACACACAAAAAAACCGATGCAGAAAAGCATCGGTTTTTAACATATTTAATAATACAGACTGCGAATAGTTACTTTTTACACAACTACGCACCATGTAACATCCCACATTTCCTAATACCAAGCAGAGCGGTGCCACTTAATCAGTGATTCGTCACTCTACATTGAGATTAAGAGGAAATTACTGCTCCGTCTGAGTGGCTTGATACTCGGCAATGAGCTTCGCCTGTACGTCGCCCGGCACGAGTTCATAGGAGGAGAATGTCATGTTGAAGGTAGCGCGGGCTCCGGTAAGGCTGCTCAGCGATGTGCTGTAGCTGGCCATTTCCTTCAGGGGAACCTTTGCCATCAGCTTCTCATATCCACTCTCGCTGGACATACCCTGAATCATGGCACGGCGTCCCTGCAGATCGCTCATCACGTCGCCCATCTTATCGCTCGGAGTGAGTACCTCCACATCATAGATAGGCTCCAGGATCTTCGGGCCGGCCTCCTTGAAGGCCTGAGCAAATGCCTGACGGCCTGCAAGCATAAACGAAAGTTCGTTGCTGTCCACGGGGTGCATCTTACCATCATATACGATAACGCGCACGTCGCGAGCATAGCAGCCAGTCAGAGGTCCCTGCTCCATTCGCTGCATTACACCCTTCAGGATGGCGGGCATGAAGCGAGCATCAATGGCACCACCCACCACGCTGTTGATGAACACGAGCTTGCCGCCCCACTCCAGGTCGATGACGTCCGTGCTCTTGGCGTTGATACGGTACTCCTGGCCACCGAAGCGATACACGTCGGGATCAGGCATGCCCTCATAGTAAGGCTCCACAATGAGGTGTACCTCACCAAACTGACCAGCACCACCCGACTGCTTCTTGTGTCGGTAATCGGCACGGGCAGCTTTGGTGATCGTCTCACGATACGGCACCTTCGGTTCGTCGAAGGCAATCTGAATCTTCTCGTTATTCTCCATACGCCACTTCAGAGTGCGCAGGTGGAACTCGCCCTGTCCGTGAACAAGGATTTGTTTTAGTTCCTTGCTCTGCTCAATCTGCCACGTGGGATCCTCTTCGCGCATCTTCTGCAAAGCATTCATCATCTTCTCCGTCTCCGACTCGTTGACGGCGCGGATGGCGCGGCTGTACTTCGTATTAGGATACTTGATGAAGTTGAATCGATAATCGCAGTCCTTGCCATTCAGTGTATTGCCAGTCTTGACATCCTTCAGCTTCACAGAGCAACCGATGTCGCCAGCCACGAGTTCTTCTACGTCGAAGCGGTTGCCTCCGGCGCACACGAAGAGCTGTGCCAGACGTTCCTTGCTGCCACGGTCTGCATTTGTCAGGTCGTCTCCCACATGTACACGTCCGCTCATTACCTTGAAGTACTGCACCTGGCCGATATGCGGCTCCATGCTGGTCTTGAAGAAGAAGAGGCTCGTGGGACCTGCGGCGTCGGGAGCGATTTCCTGTCCCGCCGTGTTCTGAACGGCAGGCATGTCGTTCACGAAAGGAACCACATTGCCCAGGAACTCCATCAAGCGGCGCACGCCCATATCCTTGACTGCACATACACAGAAGACGGGGAACATGCCGCGAGCAGCCAAACCCTTGCGAATGCCTTCGCGCATTTCGTCCTCGGTCAGAGTCTCGCTCTCGAAGAACTTCTCCATCAGCGACTCATCGTTCTCGGCAGCAGCCTCTACGAGTGCATGGTGCATCTCGGTAGCCTTGTCTATCTCGTCGGCAGGGATGTCCTCAATGGTGGGTGCACCTCCCTCGGCTCCCCACGTGTACTTCTTCATCAGCAGGACATCGATAACGGAGTTAAAGTCGGGACCCGTCTTTACAGGATACTGCACGGGAATGACCTTCGAGCCGTAGCTCTCGCGCAGCTGCTCAAGTAGTGCGTCATAGTCACAGTTCTCGTCGTCCAGCTGGTTCACCAGGAAGATGACGGGCTTGTTCAGTTTCTCTGCATAGCGGAAATGATTCTGAGTGCCCACTTCGATGCCTGCTGCGCCCTTCAGCAAGAGCACGGCCGTGTCGGTAATGCTCAGGGCCGAGATAGCTGCACCGGCAAAGTCGTCACTGCCTGGGCAGTCGATGATGTTGAGTTTCTTTCCGTTCCACTCGACATGGAATACCGTCGAGAACACGCTGTAGCCATACTCGTGCTCCACGGGGAAACTGTCACTCACGGTGGTGTGCTGGGACACGCGTCCACGGCGTTTGATAATGCCTGCTTCATAGAGCAGCGCTTCAGTCAGTGTGGTCTTACCAGCACCGTCATTACCCAGCAGGGCAATGTTTTTGATTTCGTTTGTTTGATAGACTTTCATCTCTTTTATTATAATAAATTATGCGATTTTGGCTTTTTCGGGCATAAATTTATCATTTTTCTGCGACATACCAAAACGTTCCCTGTATTTTTTGTAGAATTAAGGCACTACAGGGACATCAGTGGCCCGTTTGAGGGGAAAAGTGAGGGGGAAGAGGTCAGTTCATCAAGTCGCAGATGATGTCATTAGAGACAAAAAGGCCTTCCATCGTAAGCATCAGTCGGTTTCCATCAAGGCGTAGTCGTCCGGCAGCGATATGAGGACGTGCCATTTGCATGCAATAGTCACGCCGCGAAGCGTCGAGCAAAGCCAGGTCGGCACCCTGCTGAGTACGCAGGCGCGTCATGATAAACTCGTCATAAAGTTCATCATCCGTGAGCACTTCGCTTTCGTACGGTGCACAATCGGCATCGACGTAACGTGCAAGGTCGGGCGTATTCCATCGCCGCCAACGCTGTCCGTCATAGGAATGAGCGCCCGGACCGAGACCCAGGTAAGGCAGTCCCTGCCAGTAGCCCCCATTGTGTCGCGACGCACATCCGGGAAGTGCGAAGTTAGATATCTCGTAGTGCTGCATGCCGGCCTCGGCCGAAAGACGGCACAGCAGACGATACATGGCCAGGGACAGCTCCTCATCGGCCTCGGCTACCTTATTATTATCGCGCATGCGCGCGAGGGGAGTCCCGTCTTCGTAGGTCAAAGCGTAGGCGCTCAGATGGGTTACCTGCAGTGCGAGCGCTCGCCTCACGTCGCTCTCCCACATCGCGAGTGTCTGTCCCGGCAGGCCATAGATAAGGTCGATGCTGATGTTCTCCAATCCAGCCTCGCGACATGCCTCGACGGCACGCACCGCCTGCTGGCTGTCGTGCCGGCGGTGGAGCATGGCGAGCATTGCGTCGTCAAACGTCTGTACGCCCATACTGATTCGGTTCACCGGAGTGCCAGCCACGGCATCAAGCCATGCAGGCGTAACATCATCGGGGTTTGCCTCTACCGTCACCTCGGCATCCTCGGCCAACGGATAACGCATGACCACGGCTTGCAGAATCTTTTGCAGGAGGTCTGGAGGCAGGCAACTGGGTGTGCCGCCCCCCACGTATAGCGTGTCCACGACGGGAAACGTCCACGTGGCACAACGCTGTTCCATCTCGCGGATAAGCGCTGTGGCATAGCGGTGCATCCACGGTGTGTGACAAGTGGTGGAATAGAAGTCGCAATAGATACAGCGCGACTTACAGAAAGGCACGTGTATATAGAGGCCGGCCACTTACTCGCGCATTTCCTGATACAGGATTTCGTAGAAGCAGGGATACACGTTGGTAGTGGCGCTGGTATGTCCCTCGGAATGAGGCACAATGAGTCGCACCTTGGCGATGCCCTCGTCGCTGGTCAACTGCCGGCCCAGGTTGATATACGTGAGCGGCGTAAGCCATCCACTGGGCACGCTGGTGTTACCATACACCTGATACATTGCTCCGCCGGGATTTACCGTGGTATTGAACGAGGCAGTAAACGTGCCGGAGGTGTTCGTCACGTCGATAACATCGGGATAGGCATGCCAGTAGGTAACATCGCTGCGCAACTGTATGCTGTCTCCCAGGATATTATATTCAAGGAAACGGCACAGAATCTGCTTCGAGTCTCCGCTCTTCATCGGTCGGCCCTCGCCCTTACGCACAATCTGCATATAGACGCCTGTGCTCTTGAACAGCACGTATTCGTTGTTCTCCAGGTTGGTCGTGGAGTCCTGGTCCCGAAACTGCTTCTCGCTGATGGGATGGATTCGTCCCACACGGCACACGGTGTCGCCCTCCTGGCTCACGATGGCTACGTCACGCTGCAAGAACGAGTTGATGGCCTTGCGTTCCTTGTCTTTCTTTTCGGCATAGGTCTCGTCGTCGTTGCATGCACCCAAAAAGACGCTGCACATCACGAGGGCGAGGATGCCATATAGAGTGGTCTGCTTCATTTTCTGCCTGTTTTTTATCCGTTGTGACTGCAAAGGTACGAATAAGCGAGCGAAGTGCAAAATGAAAGCCGAAGTTTTTCATTTTGAATTTCCGAGCACAAGTACTTTCGACGTAGTCAAAGGTGTGAATAAGCGCCGCAAGCGTCGAGCGCGACGAAATCGAAGGTACAATATTCCTTCAAGATTCACGACTCATCATGCAGGATTTCATTATGCCAGCCACTTGGCATAGGCCTCGATGGCGCGGTCCACCACCTGGAGCGCATCCTCCATGGTGCCATGCACGCGTCCGCCGCTGGCATTCAGATGTCCGCCGCCCTCAAAGAACTCAGCCGCCATTTTATTGCACGGGAAGTTGTCCACCGAACGGAGGCTCACCTTGATAAGTCCCGGTTGCTCCGTATCCTCGGTCAGGAAGATGCTCAGCCTCATCTTATGTATCACCAAGGGCATGTTCACCATACCCTCCGTGTCGCCGTTCTTTACCTTGAAGCGTTGGCGCTCGACGTTGGTCAGCGTCATGATACTTGTGTGACGCTCGCGGATGACACGCAGCTTCACATAGAGCAGGTATCCCTGCAGACGCAGGCGGGCCAGTGAGGCGGTATAGAACACCTTGCGATAGATGCGGTCCTTGTCGATGCCGCGCGAGAGCAACATGCTGATACATTCGTAGATGACGGCACGCCCCGAGGCATATGTGAACGCCCCCGTATCACACATCATGCCGGCATAGAGGCAGGTGGCCTCCTCGGGGGTCAGGCGTTCAGCCTCGCCCATTTGCCACAGCAGGTGGCACAGCACCTCGCAGGTGGCACACATCTCGGGATGCGATATCACCATCTGGCAGAAGTCGCCAGGGTTCAGGTGATGGTCAATCATGATGCGCGGCACGTCGTTTGCCATGAAGTCGGTTTCCATCTCGCGCAGCCGCCCCGGCTCGTTCATGTCGGCCACCAGAAAGAGGTCGGCCGCCTCGAGCACGGGGCGCACTTCCTCTTCATGCTTGAAATAGACACGGATGTCCTGAGCACCCGGCATCCATTGCAGGAAGTCCGGGAACATATTGGGCACCACCACCTGCGCCTCCTTTCCGCGTCGTGCCAGCCAGTGTTTCAGGGCCAGCGACGAACCGATGGCATCACCGTCGGGGTTCACATGGGCACAGATGACTATCCTCTTCGCCTCGTCTATCATCCCGAGGAATCTCTCTATCTGGGTATCGTCAAGCAGTCTTTCCACGTTCTTTTCTCTGTTTGGAGTGGCAAAGTTCGACAAAAGAAGCGACATAGCCAAATTTTCAGCCCGCCATTTGACATTCTGCCACAAGAAGCGGAAGCAGGCACAGCATAAACGTCCGTGAAACGTCCCACGGAAGCCATCGAGGGAGAGAGAGCAAAATATACCTTAATATAGCGCGCCCGTGCGGGATAGCAGACACAAAGGACGCCACCAATGGCTGCAGGCCACAAAAATTTGAACCATGAATTATGAATTATGAATTAAAGATTGTACCTTTGCAGCACGAAACATGACAGAAGAAGATGGAGAAGGACATTCGTATCGTATATATGGGGACGCCGGACTTTGCCGTGGCCCCGCTGGAGAGACTGGTGAACGAGGGATATAACGTGGTGGGCGTGGTGACCATGCCCGACAAGGCAGTGGGCCGCCACCATGACGTGTTGCAGGCCAGCCCCGTCAAGCAGTGGGCCACAGAGCACTCGCTCCCCGTGCTACAGCCGGAGAAGCTTCGCGACGAAGCATTCCTTGCCCAGCTGGCCAGTCTGAAGGCCGACCTCCAGGTGGTCGTGGCCTTCCGCATGCTGCCCGAGGTGGTGTGGGCCATGCCGCGGTTAGGGACGTTCAACCTGCACGCGGCACTCCTGCCCCAGTATCGCGGAGCGGCTCCCATCAACTGGGCCATCATCAACGGCGAGCGCGAGACAGGCGTCACCACCTTCTTTCTCGACCA
>Ga0310695_10009233_pt1 | contig 14899 bp, 14 predicted proteins | sample RumenRJG_04DNA_FD_203882 | JGI IMG/M metagenome (GOLD analysis project Ga0310695, IMG submission 203882) | Bovine rumen microbial communities from Lethbridge, Alberta, Canada - RJG_04 (v2) (version 2) | ecosystem: Host-associated > Mammals > Digestive system > Stomach > Rumen | place: Canada... | reverse complement strand
ATACTTACCCATGACCTCACCGACGATACGCGCCGATTTCTTGTGAGGCTTGTCAGGCGTGATGCCAAGAGAATGCATGCCGTACAGTATCCTTCTGTGGACCGGCTTGAGGCCGTCGCGCACATCAGGGAGAGCTCTGCCGACTATGACGCTCATAGCATAATCGATATACGAGTTTTTCATCTCGTCGTATATCTCGTGTTCTATTATCGTGCTGTTGTCAGCTGCTTTTACAATTTCATCAGCCATTATTGTTTTTTCCTTTGTTCTAAGCAAAGCGTTCCGGAGAAAGCATTTAGTCCGATTGCGAAGCCATCGGATCTAGCGACCGAAGGAACGTATTTCTCTTTCAACTATATATCTAAGTTCTGTACGTACCTCGCATTCTCTTCGATGAAGGCTTTGCGCGGCGGTACTTTGTCACCCATGAGGGTGGTGAAGATCTCGTCTGCTTTCTCTGCATCCTCGACCGTGATCCTTACCAGCGTACGATTGTCATAATCCATCGTGGTTTCCCAGAGCTGGTTGAAGTCCATCTCACCGAGACCCTTGTATCTCTGGATCTCGATCTTGTTGTTGCTGTTCGCAGCTCTGAGCTCTGCGAGGAGCTTGTCCTGCTCGGCGTCAGAATATGTGTACCAGATCTGCTTGCCCTGCTTGACTCTGAACAGAGGCGGCTGGGCCGCGTAGACATAGCCGCCCTCTACGAGCGGTGTCATATATCTGAAGAAGAACGTCAGCAGGAGCGTTCTGATATGAGCTCCGTCTACATCGGCATCGGTCATGATGATGATCTTGTGGTATCTCAGCTTGTCGATGTCGAATTCTTTGCCTATATTGCAGCCGAAAGCGGTGATCATGTTCTTGATCTCTTCCGAACTGAGCACCCTGTCAAGCCTTGCTTTTTCTACATTAAGTATCTTGCCTCTGAGCGGAAGGACTGCCTGTCTCTTACGGTCTCTTCCCTGTTTTGCAGAGCCGCCCGCAGAATCTCCCTCTACCAGGAATATCTCTGACAGTGCCGGATCCTTTTCAGAGCAGTCAGCAAGCTTGCCCGGAAGCGATGTAGTATCAAGCACTGAAGTCTTACGGGTGATCTCTCTTGCCTTGCGGGCAGCCTCACGGGCGCGCTGCGCTTTAAGGCACTTATCTACGATGATCCTCGCCTGTTTTGGATTTTCGTCGAGGAAATATGACAGCTGCTCTGCTGTATTGGTCTCGACAAATCCCTTGACCTCGGCATTTCCGAGTTTTGCCTTGGTCTGGCCCTCAAACTGCGGATTGGTGAGTTTTACCGAAATGATGGCTGTGATACCTTCTCTGACGTCATCGCCCTGCAGAGCATCCTCATTAGGCTTGATCAGGTTGTTCCTGCGGGCATAATCATTGATCGTTCTTGTCAGGGCTGACTTGAATCCGACCTCATGGAATCCGCCTTCACCTGTATGTATGTTGTTGGCATACGACATAATGGTCTCGCTGTATCTGTCGGTGTACTGCAGCGCTACCTCTACCTCGTAACCGGGTTTCTCAGCCTCATAGTAGAAAATGGTCGGGTTGACAGCATCCTTGTTGTGGTTGAGATATTCAACGAATTCTTTGATGCCGCCTTCGTAATGGAAATGATCCTTCCTGTGCGGAGTGACTCTCTTGTCCTCGATGCTGATCTCAAGTCCCTTGTTGAGAAAGGCCATCTCACGGAGCCTCCTGTGCAGGGTCTCATAATCGTAGACTGTCTCATCGAAGATCTCTGCATCAGGCCAGAACCGTGTCCTGGAGCCGGTGTGTCCGTCAGTGTATTCACCTATTACCTTGAGTTCAGTGGCATCTTCGCCTCTGAAGTATTCCTGCTCGTAGATCTTACCGTCTCTTCTGACCTGGACGATCATATGAGTCGAAAGCGCGTTAACAACAGACGCACCTACTCCGTGGAGTCCGCCCGAGACCTTGTATCCGCCGCCGCCGAACTTTCCGCCGGCGTGCAGCTGCGTATGGATGACCTGTACCGCCGGGATCCCCATCTTAGGGTGGATGTCTACCGGCATTCCTCTTCCGTCATCCTGTACTGTGATCGAGTTGTCTTCTTCGATCGTGACTTCTATATGTTTGCAATATCCTGCCAGTGCCTCATCGACAGAGTTATCCACTATTTCGTATACAAGATGGTGGAGTCCTGCCGGACCTGTACTGCCTATGTACATACCCGGTCTCAGACGTACCGGTTTAAGACCCTCCAGTACCTCTATCTGATTAGCACCGTATTCCTGCTTCTGAGCCATTATCTTCCTGAACCTTTCCTGTAAAGGGGTCTCATCAGAAAAAACCTCCTTACATCAAAAAACGGGCATTACATCCCCTATTTCACGCCCATATTTTACCATATAAGCCATTTTTTTGCAAGTTTTACCACAATATCTTGTATTTTCGAAAAAACGGCTCAAATCGGCGATTTTCGCCCCGTTTTCGACATCAAAGCCCTGAAACCCAGTAATTCCATGTTGTTGAGGCTCTTTCAAAAAAGGCTGACAGCAAGAGATAAAGTAGCGTCACAAAACTATGCTTATATTGAGCTCAGACGCATTTCATATGGCAAAAAGGAGTTTTGCCCCTTTGTCTACTTTTCATTATAAAAACCACACAAAATGTAGACATTTAGAGTCGACTAAGATCTACTGTTACTTTCCTACGTGCCTATTACACATTCTGGCAAGGGGTAAAATGATGTTATCACTTAAAACACGGAGAAATTACCTCGAATTTTATGCTGTTATCACCAAATTGTTGTGTATTTAATTTAACTTCAGAACATGACGGTTATTTTTTCTACATTTTTATCATTATATAAAGGTAAAAGTAGACAAGATGTTGAAACTCCCTTTTCGCTGCAATAAAATATGTAGTCAGAAGATTACTGCAAACAATTTTCTTTTGATGTTAATGTCTGGCTATTTTGGAATGGTGTTATGTTGTACAAGGAAGATTTGAAACGAATCATCTCGGAGCTTAAGGCCCGCAGAAAATGGCTTGATCAGGAACTTAAGTCTCTTCCTGATGGCTTTCTTCATATCCATCGTCGCGGCCAAAAGGAATATTACTCCCTACGCCTTCCGAAAGGTGGAAATCGCAAGAAGGAACGGCGAAAAAGCATATCCGGCGATTCGAACATGATTTATGCTCTTATCCGTAAGAGATATATTCTGAAAGCATTGACTATTATAGATAAGGATCTTTCGATCCTGGAGAGGGCCAGTGAGCAATACACCGAATTCGATGAATATTCCGTCATGAAACATTTCATTGATGAACATCCGAATCTTCAAAAAGCAGTTTTGCGTAACCCTGCTTTGGATGATGACTGGGCTCAAAATTATCTGCAGGCTGAAGGGTTATTTGAGGAGGATCGAACTTCTCTGGCTTCAGACGGAACTCTCATGAGATCAAGAGGGGAGATCGTCATAGCAGAGAAACTGCTACAATATAAGATTCCTTTCAGATATGAAATGAAGCAGATACATCCTAACATCCCTTATACTCCTGACTTTGTGATAAGACGTCCTCGGGATGGCAAGATCTTTTACTGGGAGCATTTCGGCGATGTAAATGACCAGGACTATATGAGAAAAAATGCCAGAAAACTTGAGGTGTATGAGGAATATGGTATAGTGCCTTGGGATAATCTGATTATTACTTATGATACGATCGATGGCGGTGTGAACACCCCATTGATAGAAGCAATGATACACGCTTGGCTTCTTTGATATAGACTTTGATGCATGCGCGCACGATTTTTTAAATGAAAAACTGTAGCAAATGTTTGGCACCTTTTATTGAGTTGATTGTTTTGATGATTATGTAATTAAGATTGTATGCAGTTTGACAACAAAAGTCTAAACAAAAAAATAGTCAAAATCGCTTCCCCGATAGCAGTTCAGGGAGTGGTAACGGCGACGCTTACCATGATAGACAACCTGATGGTGGGCTTTCTGGGTGAAACTGAGCTGGCGGCAGTCGGTGTCGCAGGTCAGATCTTTATGGTGCACTATATGCTCCTGTTCGGGATACTCAGCGGCTCGGCAACTTTCATGGCACAGTTCTACGGTACCAGAGACATGGCCAACATACGTAAGGTGATCGGTTTCGCTTTCACATTGCTCTCTGGTCTCGGTATACTGTTCTTCATCCTTGCTAACTGTTTTACCAATGGAGTCTTATCTATATACAGCAATGATCCGGCTGTAAAAACTCTTGCAGCGACATATGTCAGGATCAACAGTTTTTCATTCCTGCTTCTGGCATTCTCAGCTCCGATGGAAATGGCTTTCAAAGCGACGCAGCAGGTACGTCTGCCGCTGATTGTCAGTGCGGCAGTATTCATAAGCAATGTTTCTATCAATTATATATTGATATTCGGCAAGCTCGGATTTCCGAAGCTCGGCGTTGCCGGTGCAGCGATCGGTACATTGGCAGCAAGGCTAGTAGAAGTCGCGCTGAATACAGTATTCGCTTTCAGACAAAGCAACCCGTTCAGAGGAAGTATTCAGAGTTTCTTCGGCTGGGATCCTGAACTGGTCAGAAGGGTTATTAAAAATGCTACTCCGACGACTTTGAACGAATTTTTCTGGGGCTTTGGCCAGACCATGTACGTAGCTGCTTTCACCCGAATCGGCACCACGGCTTATGCAGCCTATCAGGCGGCCAATTCTCTTTTCAACATATTCAATTTTGCATCGTTCAGCGTAGGTGATGCTGCACTGATATTGGTAGGGGAAAAGCTTGGAGAAGGCGACAAAGAATACACATGGATGTTATCAAAGCATATCCTCAAAGTCGCTGCTATAGTCGGTCTCGCTTTTGGTACTATGACAATCATTCTGGCAAAACCACTGTCACTCGTCTTCAATCTCACGGATCAGGGCAAAACTTTTACTTTTTATATATTGATAGTATTCGGCGCTACTATGGTATTTGACCTATTGAACGGTGTGCTGATCGCAGGTATTCTCAGATCGGGAGGCGATACGCGTTTTGCCATGCTCACCGAATGCGGGAGCATCTGGCTGATTGCAGTGCCACTGGCATTTATATCCGCATTGGTCTGGCACATGCCAATACATCTTGCCCTGCTAATGACCAGAATAGAATCTGTCATCAAGGCGGCCATCCTGCTCAGGCGTTTTGAATCCAGGAAATGGATGAATACTGTTATAGAAGATCTATGACAGACTCAGAATTATGCAATTAATTAAGGCACCGCAGCTGTATGCTTCGATGCCTTTTCCAATATTTATTAATACTCTCTTCTATTATTAATATATTAATACTTATCTACTCTGGTAACTGTTCCGTCTTCTATTCTGAAAAGTGTACCGCCGCGGAGATCTTTTATCACCTCTTCATTGAGCTCTGCGGATGTGATAAACAGCTGCACATCATCTATCTCATTGACGAGGAAACGCTGTCTGTCGAGATCCAGCTCTGAGAGAACATCGTCCAGCAGCAGGACAGGTGCCTCTTCAAGCAGCTGCCTTGCGATCCTGATCTCAGCCAGCTTGAGTGACAGCGCTATAGTACGCTGCTGCCCCTGTGAGCCGTATTTTTTCGCATCTTTTCCGTTTATATAGAATTCCAGATCATCCCTGTGCGGACCTATGGACTGGCTGCCGTTATATATGTCGCGGTCCCTGTGATGATAAAACTGCTTGTACAGTATCTCTCTGCCCTCGGGTGCGGTGACATAATCACATGCAGTCTTGTATTCTATGGTCAGGTCTTCCCTGCCTCCTGAGATCTTCCTCATTATCTCGCCGGCTTCCAGCGAGAGCATCTCTGTGAATTCCTTCCTGTATCTGATCAGCTCGTAACCGGCATCCGCAAGCTGGCGGTCGAACACATCGAGCATATCTTCATTGAACTTCCTGCTGTTGTCAAAACGGCTGCGGTCACCTTCTCCGGGTGCCATGCCTGCAAGCTCCTGTTTTGCCTGCCTGATGTCGTTCAATGTCAGATTGTCGGCACGCGTGAAAGTTTTCTTCCTTATATTAAAGTAGCCTTTTAGCAGTGCGTTTTTCTGACGAAGCGCTTCATTGTATCTCTTAAGCAGTTCATAATATCTCGGACGCATCTGCGACAGCTCGCGATTGATGAAAGATCTTCTTCTCTCCGGACTGTCCTTTATGATGCGCAGGTCATCCGGCGAAAAAATGATAACAACAACATTATTGAGCAGCTCGGTCGTTTTGCTTATGGCCTTGCCGTCCTTTTTTATCATCTTCTTGCCGTCAGACCTGATGACTATATTGATGTTTTTCTCAAGATCTTCGCTGGTGATATCCGTGCTGACGCGCGCGCTGCTCTCGCCGAATCTGATAAGATCCTGTGAATTGTTGGTGCGAAAAGACCTGGCAAAAGCAGTCAGGTAGATAGCTTCAACCAGGTTAGTCTTACCCTGCGCATTCTCACCCACAATGATATTGCGTCTTTCATCAAAATCCAGTTCCAGATTTTTATAATTGCGGAAATTTTCCAGGATAATGCTATTGATCTTCATCTTTTTCTCCTTCCGCAATAATTATATCATTATTTTATTCGTGTTATGTTATAATTCATGTGTATATTGTTTTTCACTTGGCAGTTGCCGTAAGGCAATAAGTCAAGGGTAAATAGAGGAGAGTTGAAATGAACAATAAAAGAGGGGGTGTCGGCGCTAAGATCATACTGGTGCTGATACTGATGCTCGCTTCAGCAGGCGGGGGTGCATATGGTTATAGTGTTCTAGATGGAAAGCTGGCTGTAAGAGAGGCTACTAAGGTCGTCGAATCTGTTAATGTATCTGACTATGATGCTCCTGAGAATACTGAGATCCAGGGCTACATAGATAAAACTACCAAGGACCTTGCTACCGCAAAGTCCCGTAAGGAAGTCTATGCGATCATGACCGATTTCAATACTGACGTTTCTAAGGTGCTGACCAAGACTCAGAAAGAGCTTGCAGAGGCAAGAAAAGCTGCTGAAGAAGCTAAGAACAATAATAATAATAATAACGGTAATAATAACGGCAACGGTTATAACAATAACAACAATAACGGTTATAACGACAACAGTAACAATTATAACAATAATAACGGTTATAACGACAACAACAGCAACGATTACAATAACAATAACAGCAATAGTAATAACGATACTAGCAGAAACAACGGCGGCAGCACTGCCATCACTAATGACGATGGCACATCCGGCAATAATTCACCAAGCGGACTTCTTAACAGTCTGCTCGGCGGTAATAATTAATCCCCGTCATAATGCTTTGGTATAATACGGTTAATATATTAAGGAGGAAAATAATGAAAAAGAAAAGTTTAATCGCTCTTTTACTCTGCTTAGCAATGGTAATGGCTGCATTTACATCCTGCAGCAAGCCTAAAACAATCGAGGAATATGTCAAGAACGACGAAAAAGCAATGGAAGAAGTTCAGTCAGCAGCTGATTCCGCCGGCCTTGAAGTATCCTTCAGCGGAAATGATGTCATCTATACTTACGATCTCAGCACACTTGATGGTGTCACAGAAGATGTTATCAAGAGCGACATGATGATAGAGCAGCTCACATCTGCACTCGATTCCACAGCTGATACTTTCGCAGGTCTCTGCAAAGAACTTGAGGAGCAGTCCAAGATTGAGGGCGTCCAGATAGTAGTCAACTACACATTTGGTGATGAGACCATAGTAACTAAGACATTCAACTCATCCGGTGCGGTCAGCTAATCTGATACATTAGAAATGGAAAGTCTTTTGGAGCAAGCAATAAGCTTGCTCCTTTTATTATCCTTTTAATCAAAGATTTTAAAAACATCCCTGCCTAAAATATGGGGTTTTCCGATAACAAAAGATCCGGCCTTGCAGCCGGATCTGAATTGCTTATTTAAGCTCGATGATGACTTTGCGGTAAGGGTCTTTACCCTCGCTTCTTGTCTTTACTCTCGGATGATTCTGGAGAGTGCAGTGGATAACTTTACGCTCATATGGATTCATCGGCTCGAGGGTTACTGATCTTCTTGTTCTCTCTACCTTGCCGGCAAGTCTGTTGGCGAGGCTTACGAGAGTCTTTTCTCTCTTGGATCTGTAATTCTCTGCATCGAGTATCACTCTGATGTATTTGTTTTTATCCTTGTTTACCACATAGCTTGCAAGGCACTGAACTGCGTCGAGAGTTGCTCCGCGCTTTCCGATGATGGTTCCTGTATCCTTGCCGGTGATCTCTACGAATACCAGCTCATCACCCTCTTTTACGCTGAACGAGAGGTCGATACCCATCTTATCTGCCATATCTTTCAGAAAAGCTTCTACAGGATGTCCTTCTACTGGATCTAATTTTTTGACCTCATAGAGCATTGTATCTTCTACTGAAAGATCGTGTTTCTTATTTTTAGATTTGTTTCCTTTTTTGCTCCTAGCAAGAGCCTTTTCTCTCTTGCGTGCGTCCTCGCGCTCTTCAGCTTCATACTTGTCATATTCTGCTCTGACTTCGTCAGGAAGCTTTGATGATGTGTTTTCAGGAAGACCTGCGAGAATGGCATCTATATCATCGAATGTTGCTTTTTCTTTGGAAGATGTCTTATCCTCCTTCGCCGTTACTCTGACCTTGGCGAGCTTGGAGCCGATTCCCAGAAATCCGCTTGATGACTCTTCAAGAATTTCTACTTCTACCTCATCTCTTTCAAGCTTGAGGTCCTTGAGAGCCAATCCAACAGCTGTCTCAACATCGACTCCCCATTTTTCTGAAAATCTCATGTATTTAAACTGTTCCTTTCATTCTTGCTCTCTTCTTCCTTGCGAGCTCTTTTTCTGCTCTTTCTGCCAGCTTTTTCTTTTCTTTTTCTTCTCTGATCTGATCTCTCATTTTATTGATCCTGATGTTGAAGAAAATCTGCATGAACTGACCGCCTGCCCAATATATGGCAAGACCTGCAGGGTATGATCTTGCGAGCCAAAGAATACTCAGCGGGAAGAAATATTTCATAATTGCATTCATTGCCTTGGCCTGTCCTGCAGATGCTCCCGGCTGCTGCATTGTCATCGCACTGTTCATAGCGAAAGCAAAATATGTAGCGACTCCGGCTGCTATAGGCAGAATCCACGGATCAGGCTGAGCGAGGTCTTTTATCCACAGGAAAGACTCGTGATTAGCAAAAATCATCTCGCTGCCAGGCATGTATTTCATCGGATTTCTGAGAAGTGCGAAAAGTCCCATGATGATAGGAAACTGAATAAGCATCGGAAGGCATCCGCTCATAGGATTGAAGCCTACTTCTGCATAAAGTTTCTGCATCTCCTCATTCTGTTTTTCCCTGTCATTTGCGTATCTGCGCTGTATTTCCTGAGTCTTTTCAGACATTTCAGCCATATCAGCAGATGATTTTATCTGCTTGGCATACATAGGATAGAGCGCAAGCTTTACTATAAATGTAAGGATAATGAGGGAAATACCATAGTTTCCTACTAATCTGTATATCAGCATCAGCAGATATCCGATAGGTTTAGCGATTATTCCCATTATCTGTCTCCGTTCTTATGGTACAGGATCATATCCACCCGGGCGGCCCGGATGACATCTCAAAATTCTTTTTATACCCAGCCAGCTGCCTTTAAGAGCACCGTATTTTTCAACAGCCTCTATAAAATAAGCGCTGCATGTCGGTGTATATCTGCAGTGTGCTCCTATATAAGGAGATATAGCAAGCTGATATGCCCTGACCATAATGATTAAAAATTTTTGAAAAATGTTTTTCTCTTTCATGTCCCTAAGTAAAAATAACTATTTATCGAACAGATCGCATGCTTTTAAGATACCGTATAATGAACGCTGTACTTCACTCATTATTGCTCCGTTTATACTGTTTCTGGCTACAAATACTATATCGTAGCTTTTTCTGATTTTATCTCTTACGGAATAATAAGACTCTTTCATAAGTCTTCTGGAGCGATTTCTTTCTACTGAATTTCCTACCTTCTTACTGGAAACAAAAGCAGTCCTTGTATATCCAAGGTTGTTCTTTCTGTATAATACAACAACGTATTTACCTCCCCTGGATTTTCCTTTTTTATATACTCTGTTGAAATCTTTCTGTTTCCTGAGGGTCAGTTCGCTGTTATCTCTCACCTGGAACACCCAATCCTGAAATTAAACTGTGAGCGACTTTCTTCCTCTTGCTCTTCTTCTCTTGAGTACCTTGCGGCCGTTAGCTGTTGCCATTCTCTTGCGGAATCCGTGTTCCTTAAGTCTCTGTCTCTTTTTTGGCTGATAAGTTCTTTTCATTTCTGTTACTCCTTTTATATATTAATGTAATTAATAAAAATCTGCTGCTCTCTGAATTTCAAGAGCATACGCCGATATATTATAATTTAATGGATTCTCATAGTCAATATGACTTCTTATCCACTTTCATCTTACAGTTGTTTTTTAATTTAATACAATTGATACAAAAAACCACTTATCAACAATATATAGTGTCTCAATTTACTTATTAACAACTTTATCAACAACATGTGGATAACTATTTTTTTGACTATTTTTTTATAACTTTTTTCTGATATTTCAAGACTTTACATATGTGGAAAACTTTATGTAAAATGTGTACATAACCACTAGGAGCAGAGATTTGGATAAAAACAAGATATGGGGTACTACTCTTAATTACCTCAAGGCCAATACTACCAATCTGAGCTACGATACCTGGATTTCTCCTCTCTCCATTCATCATATAGAGGAAGAAGCAGGTATTATTTATCTTGCGTGGCCCGGTCATGCAAAACTTATCAATCACATCAATGATCACTATCTGACTCAGATACAGAATGCTCTGAATAACGGTCTGGATAAGGAATACAGAGTAGTAATCAAGCAGGAAAAAGAATACGATACGCCTAAAATAGACACAACAAGGATGAGAAATTCTCTTAATCAGGAGAAACTTTTCAATCCTCGCTTTAATTTTGAAAATTTTGTAGTAGGTAATTCAAATAAATACGCACATGCTGTAAGTGTAGCTGTTGCAGAGTCTCCGGGAGATATTTATAATCCTCTTTTTATTTACGGCGGATCAGGTCTCGGAAAGACTCATCTTATGCAGGCTATAGGTGTACATATAATAAGAAATAACCCTACTTCAAAAGTACTGTATGTTTCCGCAGAAATGTTCACTAATGAACTTATTACTGCAATAAATGACAATAAAACCAGAAGTTTCCGTAACAAATACCGCAAACTTGATGTTCTTCTTATAGACGATATACAGTTTCTTGAAGGAAAAGAGGCAACTCAGGAAGAGTTTTTCCACACATTCGAAGCACTCTACCAGAACAATAAGCAGATAGTCATCACAAGTGACTGTCCTCCTGTAAGTCTTAAAGGCCTTGATGAAAGACTCAGAACAAGATTCAGCTGGAATATGATAGCTGATATTCAGCCTCCTGATTATGAGACAAGAGTAGCTATTCTCAAAAATTTTGCAGTTAAGTCAAATATAGAAATAACTGATGATGTCTATAATGTACTCTGTTTTATAGCAGATCAGGTAAAAGACAATATAAGAGAACTTGAAGGAGCATATAACAGAGTTGTCAGTTTTTCACAGCTGCTGCATGAAAAAATCACAATTGATAATGCGAAAAATATTCTCAAGGATATAGTTAAGGATAATGAGCAGGCTGTTGCTCCGGAAAGAATAAGATCAACTGTAGCAAATCATTACAAAATAAAGCTGTCAGATATAGATTCTCCTAAGAGAAATGCAGAAATTACTCTTCCTCGTCAGGTAGCTATGTATCTGTGCAGGGAAACTACAGATCTTTCTCTTCCTAAGATAGGTAAATTATTCGGAAACAGGCACTATTCAACAGTTATACATGCTGTTGAAAAAATAGAATCCTCTCTTAAGTATGATGAAGAGCTGAGAGAGAACATTGAAACGATAAAAGCAAAGCTCAATGCCGGAAGATAAAAGTTTTTAACATCTTTTACTCATACTATTAACTGTGTTTTACACTATCTGAAAGATAAAAAAAGCTTTATTTTTCAATACTATTCTGAGTTTTCCACATTATTCACAGGGCTTACTATTAATACTAGAATAAATATATAAATAATAACGAAAGGGATACCGTCATGAAAATCTACTGCAGCAGAAATGATATGAACAAAGCACTTGCTAATGTATCTCATTCAGTACCTGTAAGATCTACATCAAACATACTGGAAGGTATTCTTGTTGAAGTAAGCGATAATATTATGAAGCTTACAGCTACGGATACCAACATGACCATAGAGTCTTCAATAGCTGTACAGTGTAATGAAGAATGTTCATTCGTAGTACCTGCAAAACTTTTCAGCGCTATCATCAATAAACTTCCTGAAGAAGAGATAATGATAAATTTTGATCCTTCATCAGTAAAAATAATGATAAAGTGCGGTGGTTCAAATTCTGAACTTATTTGCTTCAATTCTGATGAATTTCCAAAACTTTACATAGATGATGGTGTAGATCCTATTTATTTAAGTAAAGAAGATGTAAAGAAACTGATAAGAAAGACAGCTTTCAGTGCATCTACAGATGATTTCAATGGAATCCTTACAGGAGTTCTTCTTGAAATAAAAGATGGAAAAATGAAAATGGTAGGAGTTGATCCTTACAGGATAGCTGCTTACAGCATTGATGCAGATAATAAGAGAGAGATGAGCGTTGTAATACCTGCTAAACTCATCAACGAAACTGCCAAAATCATAAGTGATGACGGTGATGATCAGATGAGCTTTGAGATAGCAGACGGAAAAGCTGTAATGAAATTTGATAATAATAAAGTCATTATCAACACATTCTCCGGAAAGTTCATTGATTACGGCAGGATCCTCAATAAGCAGGGAAACATCAATGTAAGAGTTAAGAGAAATGATATTCTCAAGAGTACAGAAAGAGCATCTCTCCTGGCTTCAGTACAGAACAACAATCTTATAAGATTTGATATAGGAAAAGATATAATTGTAATTAAGTCTCTCAATGAAGAAGGAAATATAGAAGAAAAAGTAGAAGTAATTAATGATGGAGAGAGTCTTAATATAGGTCTCAATTCAAAATATCTTAAAGATGCTCTGAGCGTCATTGAAGATGAAGAGATCATCATGAATTTCAAAGACAGTATCAGTCCTTGCGTGATAAAGCCACTTAAAGGAGATAAGTATTCATATCTGATACTTCCAATCAGAATGAATTAATAATTAATTAATAAGTAAAATAAAAAAGAATATATATTGCTTCGGTCGCTAGATCCAACGTCGAAGACGTTGGACTTCGCACCGAGGGTCGACCTCTTCCCTTCGCAATATATATTCTCTTTTTTATTATTTTGATAATTCTGCTGCTGTGAGTGCTGCTACTTTTGCATTATTGAATACAAGTCTGATATTTGAGTCGAGACTGTCTCCCCCTGTTATCTCTTTTACTTTTGCCAGCAGGAATGGAGTTGTTGCTTTTCCCTTGATTCCGAGTTTATTGCATTCTTCTATTGCAGCATCTATAGCAGGATTGATTACATCAGGATCCATTGAATATTCATCAGGTATAGGATTTCCTACAAGGATTCCTCCTCTGAGTCCTAATTCAAGATGAGTATTGAAGAATTTTGCAAGTTCTTCAGGACTGTTTACTTTATAGTCTACCTTGAATCCGCTCTTCTGTGTATAGAAGGCAGGCATATCTTCTGTTCCGAAACCTATTACAGGTACTCCGTGTGTTTCAAGATATTCAAGTGTCAGACCTATATCAAGTATGGATTTACATCCCGCGCATATTACCATTACAGGAGTCTGTGCAAGTTCTTCAAGATCTGCACTTATATCCATAGTAGTTTCAGCTCCTCTGTGTACTCCTCCGATTCCGCCGGTAGCAAAAACTTTGATTCCTGCCATATGTGCGATCATCATGGTTGTAGTAACCGTGCATGCACCATCTTCCCCCTTTGAACACAGCATAGCCAGATCTCTTCTTGATGCTTTAGTGATTTCAGGTCCCTTTTTACCGAAATATTCGATTTCTTCAGGAGTAAGTCCTGCTTTGAGCCTGCCTCCGATAATAGCTATCGTAGCAGGTACTGCTCCATTGTCTCTTATTATCTGTTCTACCTGGAGAGCAGTTTCAACATTCTGAGGATAAGGCATTCCATGAGAAATAATAGTTGATTCAAGAGCAACTACCGGTTTTCCGCTTTCAAGTGCTTCTTTTACTTCCGGTTTTATATCAAGATAATTGTTCATTATTTATTGATCTCCTCTCTGCAATAATTATTTATATTTATTCAATACTGTTAAGAAATGATAAATGGTCTGTTTTTCTTATAAAATGACGTATTTTTATAAGATTTTCATCTATCATCCTGTAAATATTATCTTCATTAAGATCAGGTGCATTAGTCAGTTCAGAAGCTATAGTAAGTGATGCTGCTGAATTAGCTGATTTTGATGCATGAATGAGATCGTTATCATTATTGAGCGATGACCATACTATAGCTGCCATCGCTGCATCTCCGGCGCCCGTAGTACACTTTACAGTTACAGGATATTTTTCGGCAATGATGGCATGATTTTTATCTGCTGCTACTATTCCTTTATTGCCCATGGTGATAAATACTCTGTTAACACCCTGCTCAATTATTGAAAGCGCAGCTTCAAGGCAGTCATCTTCATTATCTATTTTAATATCTGTGAGATATTCTGCTTCTAGCAGATTAGGTTTTATGGTATCTATTCCATCAAGATGATTTTTAATTTTTTCAGCATGTGTAACTGATACTGTATCTACATACAGAGGAACTTTACAGAATTCTTTTAAGTGAAAAAATGATTCCTGGGT
>Ga0310695_10009229_pt1 | contig 14912 bp, 11 predicted proteins | sample RumenRJG_04DNA_FD_203882 | JGI IMG/M metagenome (GOLD analysis project Ga0310695, IMG submission 203882) | Bovine rumen microbial communities from Lethbridge, Alberta, Canada - RJG_04 (v2) (version 2) | ecosystem: Host-associated > Mammals > Digestive system > Stomach > Rumen | place: Canada... | reverse complement strand
TTGGATAATCTGCAGAGAATTTATTAGAGCGTCAGATCTTAACGGAGAGTAAACAATAGGTTTGAAAAAATGGTACAATCATGTTCCGTGGGGATGCGTGTATGAGCGAAATTGTTTCGATTTTAGGATAACAGAGCCTTTCTTTTATCAGTTTCCAGATATTGCAGCCAATTTCTTCAATCAGTGCATTATTGTCACTTGCAAATTTTGTAGCTCTGACCATTGCGTCTTCAATATGAGGAAGGTAATTTTCCTTAAACGATATTCCTTTCTTTCCGTGGTGTACTCTTAGGGACAGTTCCTTGCTTACAAATGTATGTGTTTTCGAGACCTTTCGGTTTTCTCTAATTTTATCAAGGTAATCAGCATACTCTTCATGAATATCCGAAAAATGCAATAACAGCCAAAATTCAAAACATGGATTTGTGATGATGAAACACCGATAATTGTTTTTCTCACAATACTGCACCACAAAACGCATATCTTCTGCTGAATGAGATCCGGTATCTCTGTCAATCATAATGCAAAATTCATCATGGTCATTAGCATACTTTGAGAGATATTTTCAGTAAGACAGATCGTAACCGATTTTTGTAAGGGCCAGTTCAAATTGTTTCCGCTCATTAATATTTATTGATTCGGGAGAACTGAGATAACTACGAATAAATTCAGGTGTAAAATCATTTTTAATTGTATTAGGTATATCTGGAAAAATATCACTTCCTGCATCCCGCAGAGTTAAATATTCTTCAAGAAGCTCTATTACTTGCTCTGGAGCACTATGACCATCTTTTGTATGTCTTCTTAAAACTTCAACATTTACAAGAACATTGATACCTAATTCAGATCTATAAGCTGATAATCCCTGAATATATTCCACTTCTGTAGCCACTCCTTCAACTGAAATGAAATATATCTTTTTGGGAGATATCTGCTCATCTGCAGTCTCCCTTTCATATGCATTTGATGACAGACGGTATTTATTTGCCATTGAAGGTTCTACTCCATCTTTTGCAGGAACTGAGGAATAGCCCCATATCTGCCAAGGAGGTAGTCATTACTCACCTTTTTGTCGAACCGTGCCTTGTATTTATTGAGAGAGTACAGACTTGAACTGTGATCCCGCTGTCTCTCAACAAACCATATTTCATCCTGTCTGAACAGATCCAAATCCATAATATTGATATCATGAGTTGTTGCAATGATTTGGGAGTTATTGCTATCTGTCTTTTCAAAAAAAAGCTCAAAAAACTTCCTGACCAAAGCAGTATGAAGACTGCGATCAATTTCATCAATCAGGATTACACGACTGCACCCCGGATCATAAAGTAAAGGGACAAAATCAAACAATCGTCTGGTACCATCAGATTCGTCCATAAGATCAAACGGATCTTCCGGATTGCCGTGATCCAGCATAAGTTTGTTGTAAACAATATTTCCGGTATCATCTTTTCTTAAAGTAATCAGCTGATTATTAACTCTGAGATCAAATGGATGCTTGCTAACAGCATTGGATAACTGAATCTTCATCTGTTCGGCATCCTTGTATGAGATGCCTTCAAAAAGCTTATCAAGATCCATCTCCCGCTCTTGTGACTTCAATTCATCAATGCCCGTATCAAAGTACCGGAGAATATTCCTGAAAAAGTCTCTTTGCGAATCATTTGCCATATCATTGATACGGATGTATTTGGTCTCCGGGAACAAAATTAACATGCTGGTAAATATCTCATATACTGAAATAATTTCATTAAACAAGTTATTATTATGGCTTCCGCGGGTTGCAAGATCTGACAGCATCGTTTTTTTTCTGAGGGTGGCTGATATATTGGCACCAAAATCGTCAAAATAGATTTCCAGCCGTTCAGTTCCCTTAAACTGTCTGTTTGTAATGTCTGTTCCTACAGTACTGATCCCGTCATCTCCGATATTTCTGTCAAATATGACAAATTCTTTGTTGTTCTTATCAATTCTTATCAGCCATTCTGACAGAATCTCCGCTTTTGAATATGAAAGAGCAATCCCGTATGAGTATTCTCGTCCTCCGGCAATAAGCTGATACTGAAAGGTAGCGGGTGTATTATAGGAGTCATCAGAGAGTCTGAAATTCATTTTGCCAAGGCTAACACTGTCTACACCATTTATGATGATATTCCTTGAAAAATCAACAGCCTTGATAAGATTACTTTTACCGCCTGCATTTGCTCCATATACAAGAGCACTCCTGAGAACTTTATTTCCCTCTGCTTCAATCACATGATTTTTGTGTCTGACAATCTTTGATGGCCGGAAAGATATGGACTGAGTGGTATCAAAGGAACGAAAATTTGAAACAGAGAATCCTATCAGCATATGTACCGTCCTCTTTTAATATTTCGGTTGTTGCAACTTGTACCGTACGGAATTCACTTGAATCAACCAGTCTTAGAAGGTATCAGTCTCAGAAGGTATCATCCTGAATATTTTATTGCGTAAAAATCACCAGGTAAAGAGTGCTAATGCTCAAAAACAACAAAAAAACTGCCATTATTGTGAAAAAATCACAAACACAACCCCAAAAACACTTAACACTCTTAAAATCTGAAGCCGGGGCAAATTCAGGGGTCTTCTTAATGCCCGATCACCGTTTAAAAGCCATGTTTTATTTCGCCTGAGCTTTCGTTGATCGCAAATCTCCTGAATTTCGGGAATTTTCGTCATTGATCACGTTAGCCCATATTTACCATTGTGCCATTGTTGCCAAAACCAATCAGATTTTCCACACCCTCCTTGAATTCTTTCTAACCCCCTGTTTTATCCTATCCATACCAGGAAAAGAAGAAGGAAACTCGGGAATATACCGGACATAACAGCATGGATACCGGGAAGTAAAGTGAGGGAATACCCAGTGGGACTTGTTCCGGTCATCTTTTAAAAGCACTTTTTCGCTTTCGCCTGAGATTTTTCCCGGATTTAAAGTGTTGTACTGCCCAATAATCGGTAAAGGCAAAATCCGACTTCCCGAAACTCCGGTACTTTTTCGGGAATGATTTCATTCTGAGGTTTCAGAAAAACCTGGCGGGAATCCCCAACGCCAGTAAAAAGAATCTGTATCGCCGGTCCGGAGTATTGTGGCTGAACCGGGGCGCTACTGACAATCCCCGCTGTTCCCGATGCTTTGGCGGAATTCAAAGCCCATAATCTCCGCTGTTCTCATGGCAAGCTCGGAAGCCCGCATACCGGGAACATCTGCCGCTTTCTGTTCCGGGTTTTCTGTCGGAGCTTCCGGAGCTGCCTTAACGCCCTCTTTGCCCCCTTCCGTCTCCCGGAATTTCCGGTTCTGCCATATAAAATACGGCACCAGTCCCGGAGGGTCTCCGAAAACTCCATAGGTTTCCGTCAGAATCGGAACATGGTCACCGTAAAAAGTCAGCACCGCTTCCCGGTCCTGGCTGTTCAGAAAGCCGATCAGCCGCTCCAGCACGGCATTCTCGTTTTCCAGGTGCCGAAGATAAATGGCAAGTTCGGTCATGGCCTTACCGGAAAGCCCGCTGCGTAAGGCTCCCTCCTCAAAATACCTTTGAGCATGTTCGGGAGTAATATGCTCAAGATTCAGGGGGCCGTGATTTTCCATGGTGATTACAAAGATAAACACGGGATCCCTGGATTCATTAATGAGCTCCCGGTAACGGGCGATCACCCTCTCAAAAAGAGCGGCATCAGGAATATAAGGACCGGACTTTTCCGGATCCGCAGGAATTCCGGCAAAGCTCCGGATATCCTGAAACTCGTCAAAACCCCATTTCTTAAAAATGATGTTCCGATGATAGAACCCCGCATAAAAGGGATGAATGCAAACAGTGCGATAGCCCTGCTTTTTAAGAAATGAGGTGAGCGAGGCCACCTGCCAGGAACGGGAGGATATCTGATACGGACTGAACCGGTGTCCGCCCATGAGTTCCGGAGCAATACCGGTCAGAAATGAAAATTCCGTCCTGATGGTGTTGGCCCCCCAGGATGGTACCTGCATAAGACCGGTGGCGGAAGCTTCACTGCTGATTCTGTCAAAGGTTCCGAACAGATCCCCTCTGATTCCGGGGCAAAGCTTCCGGGGATCAAAAAAGGACTCGCTCTGTACGGCAATGAGATCCGGAAGTCGTCCTGCACTCCTGACCTGTCCGGATTCCGCAGCGAACGGCGACACGGCGGCGGGAGTCTTCAGATACAGAAGACAGTACCCGTAAAGCATGGGGATAAAGCCATGACCGGCCAAATCCGTGCCGGGATCCTGCAGAAGACTGTCCCGGAGCTTTTTTCCGGAAAGCGCGATAATGGCACCGGACACTGACATAATGAGAGCGATAACCGGAAGATCCCCGTAAAGACTCCAGTGGTTTTCGGAATAATCCTCCAGCTCCCAGCCCAGGATAGCCATGCCGGCCGCCAGTACAAGCCCCAAAGCACCGGAAATCCCCAGAAACGGAAAATACAGTCTCGGGAAGCGGAAGGCATCGGTAAAGTAGTCATAGTCCGAAAACACCAGGGGCTCCCGGAGACTCCGGTACTTGGCATTGCTGATAACCGTAAGGGCCAGCACCAGAAGCGCCGCCCCCGTGCAGGAAAACAGAATCTTTCCCAGAATCAGAAAGATAAAAGCGGCAAGAAAAGCTAACAGTGCCAGCTGCAGCGGGAGATGCCAGTGCCTTTTTACACCGTTCATCCTCCGGGGCAGGGCCAGACTCTGAATAAAAACCCCCGTGAGAGCGGAACACAGAACAGCAGGAAGGATCGTCCCGAATCCTGTCAGCAGAGATGCGGTACCGGTCATTTATTACCTGCCGTTTCTGCCGTACCCGAAAATCCGGGCCAGGGGATTCGCCAGCCAGTACGGAAAAATCGACAGAAACCAGATCCCGAGATTCAGCGGGAACGGAAACGAGATCCGGGCCCGGTTTTTGGAAAGCCCCTTCCTGATAATGCGGGCCGCTCTGTCAGCCTTCATTAAAAACGGCTTGGGGCCCGGCATGGCCCGGCACATGGGGGAATCCACATATCCCGGAAATATAACACTGACTCCCACTCCTTCAGGATCCAGAAGCGTCCGAAGCGATGTGCCGTAGGATTTCAGGGCTGCCTTGGTGGCGCAGTAGGTAGGGGTATACACCAGACCGTAGTATGCCGCCAGGGAAGCGATAATGGCAATCTGCCCCGATTTCCGGCGGCGCATTTCCGGAACCGCGGCATCGATAAGAGCCAGGTTCGCCAGAAGATTGGTCTTCACCAGGGAAACCGCATCACCGTACGGCTCCATGGAAAGATCCTCGCCGATCTGCGTGTTCTGTCCCGCACCGGAAATCAGAAGATCTGCCGGATCCTGCGCCATCAGATCCCGGATCCAGCACCGGAGAAGCTCGGTGTCATGAACGTCAATTATCTTGAAGGACACCTCGGCGCCCTTTTTCCGGCAAAGTTCGGAAAGCTCCCTGAGCCGTGCTTCGTTTCTTCCGGTAAGAGTAAGCCTTACGGAGGGAGCGGCGTATTCCAGAGCCAGGGCTCCCCCGATTTCTCCGGTGGCGCCGGTGATAACAATATGCTTGGGATTCTTATAATCAGTCATTTTTAACATCCGGAAAAAAGACAGCGGATTCGGGCGGGATGCCGGTATCCTCGGAGGCTGGCGTGATGATTGTTCCGGCTGCCGTTTCCTATGCCCGGCGCTTCCGGCCCGAAAAACACGGCAGAAGAAGCGCCAGCGCAAACCCCGCGGCAGTCAGTGACGTGTACAGGAGTGTCCACCAGCTTGCGTTAATTATACTCACAGTCAGGGCAATTAAAGAATAAATCAGCGAAAAACACTCCATAAGAAGCAGTGCCGCTCCGGCCCGGGGTAATCTGACAAACGGGGACCCTCTTTTTGGGGTGGGCACAAAGCTGCCCCGGATTCCCAGAATGTTTTCCAGAAGCGCCATAAAATAATAAAGCGACAGGGGGAAGTACATAAGAACATAGCCGAAATATTCCAGCGCACCTCTTTCTATGGGCCCTGCTGCTTCCTCAGCCCTCTCTCCGGAACCGGAAAAATCCCCGCATCCCTGATCGGCCCCCCCGGTCTCCCTCTCCCCGGCACCGGATGCATCTTTCAGAACGGCGGGGCTCTTTCTGACGCCGATTCCCATGGTATTGACGGCCCAGAGGATCACCGAAATCAAAAGCGCCAGACACAGGACATTAAAGTACACTCCGTGATGCTCCGCCGCCAGTGCTGCCGGAAGACAGCCCAGGAGAATCAGATAAAACCCCGAAAGGATAAAGCTCTGGGACATCACCAGAATGGCGGCCAGCTTCTTTCCTGCGGAAAAATCCGAAGCCAGAACCTTTCTGAAGTACAGGAAGGTGTTTCCGATAAGTCCCATGGCCCAGCGATGTCGTTGCACCCGCATGGCGGCCATGGTGTTGGGAAGCTCCTCCTGAGTGCTGGTTCCGGTAACATACTCATACCGCCACCCCAGAAGCTGCGCCCGGTAGCAGAGATCCACATCCTCGGTCAGGGTCTGGCTGCTGAGCCCCCCGGCAGCATCGATGCACTCCCGGCGCCAGACACATGATGAACCGGTAAGAGAGGCATACTCGTCCCGACGGTTCTGACCTGCTGTCATGGAATCCTTGTGAGAGACCTCCAGCCCCAGAAATCTGGTAATAAAGTTTTCAGGTTCGTTGCTGAAGGAGATGGCAGTCTGCAGAAATCCCAGCGGCCGGACTCCGGAAGTCCCGCCGGAAGCCACTCTGAGCTTTTCATCCCTGATAAAGCACGGGACCGTGGCTTTCAGAAAAATTTTCTCCGGAACCGCATCCGCATCAAAAACTGCGATAAGGGACCCCCGGGAATTCCGGATTCCAAAGGCGATATTCCCGGCCTTGTAGCCCTCGCGGCTTTCCCGGCAGAGATAGCGCAGAAAGGGGGCGCCGGCGGATTTTTCCAGAACAAAGCTCCGGATCTCCCGGGCATTCGCATCCCGGGAATCGTCCAGCACCAGCACCTCCAGCCGATCCCGGGGATAGTCAATTTCAATGGCGGCCGTAACAAGTCTCTTAACGGCGAAAACCTCGTTGCAGACCGGGATCAGCACCGAAACCGCAGGAAGATCGCTGTCATTCCGGAGATTATCCGGTACGGGAGCGGCACTGCTCTCCGGCTCCCCGCTGTCCCCGGAGGCCGCACCCCGGCATTCATCCCTCTTTCCGGAACCGCGGGCGGTCAGAAATTCATAGCCGGTCATGGCAATAAAGGCCAGCACCAGAAGCGTCAGCAGAGTTTCCAGAAAAAGAAAAATGAAATACATAGGACTTATGTCAGAAAACCCCGTCTTCCGAAAGCTGCATAAAGCGTCTTTCCCAGGTAAAATTCTCCCGCACAAAGCGGTATCCGGCCTCGGCCTTTTCCAGAAGTTCAGGAGACGGCGCCTCAATCATGGACGGAAGGAGCTCCCGGGCCTCATCCTCGGAATGCACCACCGTGCAGAAATCTCTGAAATGCACCTCCGTGGCCCGGGAGGGATTCGTGACCAGAATGCCTCCGGAGCCCAGAATTTCCAGCATTCTTCTGGAAAACATGCTGGGAGAATCGGTTACGGAATTAATATTGAGAGAAACCTGGTACTCGTGATAAAGATCGGCGGTTTTTTCATAAGGCACGGCACTGAAAACATTCACATGCTGAAAGCTCGGATAGCGGAATTCAAAAAAACGGGACAGGCGGCTGGAATTCCGGTCATAGACGTCCAGGGGAATGCCGCCCCCTTCGCAGGCCCGAAAAAAATAATCCATGGCCGCTCTTCGGGAATTCAGAATCTTGCGGTAGTAGGATCCGATAAAGCACATCCGCTTCCGGGTAAAATGAAAACCGTCAAAACTGTGAATGGCAGGCTGATAGGCCATCATAAGAAGGCCGGCATGCCGGTCCTTTCCCACTGCCTCCTGATAACGGGGTACGGAATTCGCATCGGCGGTATAGCGGAAATCACAGAGCCGGGCCACATCGATAAAGGCATCAAAGAAAACCCCGTCATCCTTGTTCCAGAACACCAGGGGAATCCCGAGTTCCCGGGCCGTATCGGAAAGTCTCCGGAAATCCCGAAGGGAGGTATCCCCGAACAGCGGACTGTGCTTTGCCAGCCGGTAACTCCAGTCCCAGCGATAGCCGTGAAATGCCGATTCCACAAAAACAAAATCCGGATGCCAGTCCCGGAGCACCGTCTGATAATTGCTGCGGGTAAGACATCTGACACGGCATTCGCGGCTGAGATTCAGAGAGGTGAGATAATCTGTAAGCAAGGCCACCCGGAGTTCGCCGAACCTGCCCTTTCCGGCAGTGTCCTCCCGGATTTCCGGGTAGGTGTAGCAAACCTTTCTTATTGTTCTTATCAGTGATCCAAGCATAAAAAACACGCTGTTAAGTAATTTCGCCCCGCGGGAGCTCAAAAAACGAAACGCCGGATTTCATTCCGGAATGCCGGCGCTTCCTCCGAAGATATCGGAACCATGATTCCCGGCGGGGATTATACATGATTTCTCTTCCTTAGTCCCGCATTGCGGCTGTCCCGGAGGCGCTCCCTGAAAACATCCCCGGAATCAGAAACTGTCAGGTAACACGTTTCCGATAAAGCTCCCCCACTGCCGGTATGCGGCAACATAACGCCGGCCCTTACGTCCCCGTTCTCCGAGCGCCGCGGGATTCCGGATGCACTCCTCCAGAACCCGGGCCAGGTCTTCAGAATCACCGGATCTGAAGAAAATGCAGCCGGAATCCTCGGGATTGCCGCTTTCCGAAAGCTCGTCCCGGAACACCTGAAGATCGGGAACGATCACCGCCTTCTCCTTGGCCATGGCCTCGGCCAGCTTGATGGGTGGCACAATCCTGGTAACGTCAAAGGGCTCCCGGGGGAGACAGACCACCCCGAAGCCGCCCTGCATTTTTCGGGCTTCGTCAGGAGGAAGGCGGCCCAAAAATTCCACCCGGTCCTGAAGCTCTCTCTCCCGCACCAGATCCTCCAGAGTTTTCCGGTACTCCCCGTCCCCGATGATGCGGATAACAAAGGAGAGTCCCCGATCCTTCAGAATCCGGCCGGCCCTAATCAGAGTCTGCAGCCCCTCATAGACAATAAGGGTTCCCGCATAGCCGATAACAAAGGGGGAACCGGAAACGCAATCCTGAGGGGCCAAAGAGGTTTCCGGAGCATCCGGCTTGATTCTTTCGATATCGGCGCAGTTCGGCAGGAGAAAAATCCTCTTCGGATCCACCTGCCAGTTTTTAACGATATATTCCCCCAGAGCCTTTGATATTACCAGCACCCGGTCGGCATTCCTGGCAGTGAGGGCTTCCAGATCCAGGGCCAGCCTGAACAGATAGGATTTTGCGAACCTCGGATTGCGGGATATTCTGGTAAGCTCCCAGATACCCCGGATTTCATAATGAAAGGGAATGCCGAGACGTTTTGCGGCAATCAGGGCAGGAAGAGCATTTACATGATTCGAGGCCGCCTGAACACAGGAGATCCGGTGCTCCCGGAGATATTCCGTGACCGCATTGGCCGCCGTTCTGACATACATGACCGTGGGAACTTTGTTTGCCGGAGATCTGAGGTGACAGTAGCGAATGCCGTCGCACACGGTAGCGGCCTTTCCTGCGGTCTTAAACTCCGAAAGATCCGTCTCATAGCGGGGATCCCGAATTTTGTCAGGGGTAACAAGAGCATCCCGGCGATCCCAGGGATACCCCGGTCTTGTGAGAACATGAAGCCCGGAGCATCTTTTTGAAAGCTCCCTTAAAATCTCATGGGTTCTGCCGGTATATCCGGTAACGTGATAGGGAAGACAGCTGGCGGGAACATAGAGAAGCCTGCCGGGTTCCGGAGCATAATCCGGCTTTGGGGAGCCGGCACGGGAAATAAGACGTTTTAAGACAAACAGCGTGATAAAGGAATGAACATTAAACATGACAAACGAGAAAACTGAAAGGAAAAACGGCACTCACAGCCCCTGCCCCGGAACACCTCATAGTACCCGAGGAAAGACTGAAATCCCAAAAGAACAAAAGGAATCACCGAAATCAATGCCTGGAATCAGGACTTTCTGAAGCGGTGCTTGCGGCGTCTCCATTTTTTAAGCGTGGTCTTTCTGCCCTGCCGCCCGGATTTCCTTTTCTGGGAAAGCCCCATTTTTTCACCCTTTTTTTTCAGGTAATAAAGCCAGGCGACGAAGGCCAGTGCCACCGCAAAAACCCAGATAAAAAAGATCCAGACTGACATTATAAGCTCCTCAATCTCCGGCAGTCCTCAGGGCTCCCTTCCGGCACCGGCCCCGGAATCATCATTCTCACTCTGATTATACTCCCTGAAAATCCGCGGTAAATCCGTAAAGATCTCAATCAGCGCAGTTACGTCATTTTTAATGATACCGAACTGTTCTTCAGGATTCTTTTCCACAAAAAGAGAATCGCACTTATACATGTACGGCAGCTGAAATTCGATATCGCAGCCGATCTCCCTGATATACACCGGAAGAATGACATTGCCGAGGCCGCGGTTCACAGGAAGTCCGGAGGACACCGTCAGAGTTTCCGGCCAGGGCCGGAACCGGATGCCGCTGTACGGATGAAAATTCCAGACACCCCGATTGGTAAACATATTGAACTTCATGATGAACACCGGAAATTCCCCCGTTGTCAGCGGGAGCTTCAGGGAATCATAATAGACCCTGAAATCATAGCCGCTGGAAATCGGGATAAACTCGTCAAACTTGCAGAATTCCCGGAACCACAGAATAATGCCGGAGCTTTCAATCCTCGGCAGAATGAAGCGGGTATAGATGTCAAAGCCCCGGGTAATTCTGGAAATGGAATCCCGGGCACGCGAGGACAGACCGTTCCAGAGGGTATCCAGCCTTTCATGAGCCACCAGAGGTTTCAGGGCCTCTCTCAGAAGACTGATATCATTATGTTCCCAGGTGGGCACCGGGAGTCTCATGGCCAGATCGTTGTTGCAGGCCAGATAAAAGTTGTCAATAATCTCCTGGGCCTGTCCTGGCAGATAGCGCACCTCGGCTGTGGAAACACAGTAGGTATACAGTCTGGACAGGAGTATTCCCGTTAAAAAATGCCCCCAGCCCGAAAACATCTTCACTATGCGCGATCCGGTTCTGTTGATAAGTTCCTCGTACTCGGCGCGGGAGATGATCCCGAGATCAAAGGCGGTATCCACAAAATTTATCTGATCCACCAGATCCTGGGCAATGATTCCGGTATCGTCATCCAGATCCAGAAGCGACTGAAACTTGCCGCAGAACAGATTCATCCAGCCCAGTCTTCTCTCGTCACAGATTACCTTGGAAACGGAGTATTTCAGGGCCAGGTGCGGATCATGACCGCATTCGCCGTAAAAATCCTCCAGAGCCGGATTCATGGCGATATTGTCAATAAAGCGTTCCATGGACAGCGCATCGTTTTTCAGGCTGAGATGCGTCAGGGAATCCGGATGGGCCTTGTAGTATTCATGAAAAAACTTGAACACCCCAACCTTCCAGGCATTCACATCCCGGTGTCTTATGAGATAGCTTTCCAGAGAACGGGCGTTGGTTACATGATCCTGCCGGAAGGAGCGGGCCACGAAGGCCAGGGTTTCAAAATTCTGAGTTCTTGTGGCGGCATAGTATTCCGCGGAGGTAAAAGGCGTCGTCCGAAGCTCGTAGAGGGCGTCCACAAACTTTAGATTAAGATAGGTGTTAAATGCCATTTATCCCTGGGTTCCCGCAAATTTCAAATAAGAAAATGAGATCGGCATTATCGGATATCCCCGCCCTGATTATCCGGATCCGGCCTGACAGACGGCGGATTTGACTCCGATCCTGAAGAAACTGCAAAAACAGGGGCTGGAGTCTCACACGATCCCACCTTAATTTTAGCGTACCGCCGGCAATTCTTCAATAACCCGGATGCCGGGTCCGGGCCCCCCCGAAAAACCGGAACCGGGCCCCTGCTACTTTCCGGTACCGGATGGGGTTTTCAGGAAGATGCAGGCCCGTCTCAGGGCATCCCTGCAGATGATGAAATTGTTCAGTACCAGAAAAAGATAGCCAAAGCACACCAGATGGAGCACGGCAACCGCCACCGCGATCACCGCCAAAAACACGGAAACCACTGACAGCGTGCTCAGGATGCCATCACCAAAACCGTCCCCGCCCCACGGTTCGCCGGTTCTGCCGTCAATGGCAAAAACCGAAAGGATCCGGAAAGCAACGAAAGTGCCAATCAGGGGAACGATTACCGGGAAAGACACCGCAGTCAGAATGTCCAGCATCAGAAAGATGATGCAGAAAAGCCCCACCCGCGAAGTCAGCTTTGCGCTGTACCGGGCCCGGGAAGCCGCATCCGGAAATACGTCTCCGATACGATTAAACAGTCTTTCAGAGGATCCCGTCAGAGGAACGGAACAGCCATGAATGACCAGAAGCAAAATGACAAAGAAAATAAGAACAACCCCGGCATTCCCGGTACCGGGGGGCGCCATGCATATCCCGAAAATACCGACCGCCAGAATAATCAGCGCGAAAGCGCTCAGGGCCGCCATCATAAAGAGCTGTATCACCTTTCTTTCGCACCTTTCGGACAGGGATTTCAGATCCGAAGGCTCATCATAGTCGGTATCGTCCGTCCAGTCCGAATCATAAGGGGAAATTCCTGATAGAGGCTCCCCGCCGGAAGAACTTTCAGACTGCGGGATACTGTCCTGAAACCCCGGGGCTTCCTTTCCGTCCGCATTACTGTCCTTGTTTTCTTCTGTCACCTTATTATCCTCCATGCCATAAAAAAACTGGGAAAAGCAACGAAATTACCGGCTTTACAATGCCCCCTGTTCCTGCCTGTAAGTTACTCGTACCCGTCATGACGATTGCCAGGATAAAGGCAGCCCCGCAAACAGGTTCCTCCGACACTGCTTCTCTCATTGCGTGTTCTCCTGAAAACGAGGTATTTCAAGGGGCGCACGGGAATTATGACCGCATGCGCCATAAAATTCCTCCTGAGACGGATTCCTAGAATTATTGTACTGAAATGCTCCGTGGACAGCGCATTGATTTGCACGCCTGGAATCCGGAGGGGACTTATGGATTCATGAAAAAACCGCCCCGAAGAGCGCAACACGCCGGATTCCGCTGTCCGTTTTTTCTTCTGACAAACGACAGGTGTGCCTTGAGGATGACATATTCCGAGAATGAAAAACGACACTCCGGTCAGCGCTTCTGAGAACTCTCGGGAGGCTCTGCCTGAAGCACGGCATTCTTCAGGAAATCCTGGAATTCGATGAGTTGGTTCCGAATCAGGAACTGATAGCGGAAGCACATGAAATTAAGCACGGTAAATACCCCGGCTACCACCACCACCGCAATAATCAGGGCAATCAAACAAATAATACCCATAATGAGCAGGCTGTCCGCGGATGCACCCCAGATATTACCGTGTCCGTCAATGGCAAACCCCGAAAGAAATACAAAGATCAAAAAGTGGCCAATCATCTTAGCCAGATCCAGCAGACGCAAAAACTCCACCAACATAAACATATCCGGCACCAGTAAAACAATGCAGGAAAATTTTACCCAGAAAGCAATCGTCATGCAAAAGACCCGGGGCAGCTCTTTCGGAAAGGCCCTTCCAATCAGTGAAAACACTCCTCCAACAGGAAAGGTCAGAACAATCCCGGACAGGTGAAGTATCAGGAGAATTCCGACGAAGGTCATCAGCAGCCAGTTGGCAACCCCGTTACCGAATACCAGCCAGATCACCTCACAGACTCCGGCTGCCAAAATGATAAGCGACAGAATACTCAGTGCTGTCACCAAAGTCAGCCAGCGTGCCCATCTCCCGCACGATTCAGAGAGGATTTTTGCGTTGGGAGATTCCTGGGTACATTCCGGAGAAAAATCATCCCGAACGCCGGAAGAAGCCGGCACGGCCTCCCGGGAACAAGCTTTGGGTTTCGGAGTATTTTCCGGATTCGGGTGTCGACGCTCAGTAAGTTTGTCCATCTTTTGCTCGTTAGAACTGTCCACTGTCCTTAAGATTTGAGAGTCAGATGTTACCTCAAATCTTCACCATTACTTCCAAATTTCCGCTTTACCTGCGTTAAGGAGCGATAAATAATGATTATGAAAAGGGACAAACCCATTGAGCGGAATTTGGACAGACTATCTTAGCCTCTACATCAGGGCAGTAATGCACCACGTTATGGCATAACTTCCGGCAACGCTCTGGATATTCATTCATATACAATCGGGGCAGACTTTCAGGGCATGCCACCTCGTACCAAAACGAGCTCTGATGTCTGAAACAATCACGGAGATCCGAACAGCAAAACATAGAAGGCTGTACTGAGCGCCATTTGCGAAACCTGTCTGTTCGCCATAAAATCCGATGACCGGAAGAAGCTTCCGTTCTCATGCTGTTTCTTAGAACGCAGAATTGAAATATCGAAGTATTATCTGAAAACAGGTGAAATATGCGAATTTTTAATATGATTTGAAAGGAAACAACCTTAGAACAAGGAGATTGCTATAGTCCTAAGGTTTGTGAAAGCTTTAGATAAACATCCCGTATTTTCACATCTCAGCCAGATCATACTTCTTGTACATCTGTTTCCGGAATTCCTTATCATCAAGGACACGCTGAACATCTTCATTTTTTCCTTGTTCCATTAACGTTTTCAAAAGGGATGAAAGTCTCGCTTCACCTTCTTCCCGACCTTCTTTCCAACCTTCCTCTCGACCTTCCCTCTTAAACTTCTCCATGGTTTTATACTCATCATATTCAGTGATGCACATTCTGGTCACCTCCGCCTTGTGTTCTGACAAAAACGGCTTGATTAAAGAATCTTTTGGTAATTTATCAA
>Ga0310695_10009226_pt1 | contig 14918 bp, 10 predicted proteins | sample RumenRJG_04DNA_FD_203882 | JGI IMG/M metagenome (GOLD analysis project Ga0310695, IMG submission 203882) | Bovine rumen microbial communities from Lethbridge, Alberta, Canada - RJG_04 (v2) (version 2) | ecosystem: Host-associated > Mammals > Digestive system > Stomach > Rumen | place: Canada... | reverse complement strand
TCTTTACTTGATATAATAACTTTTATTCTTTTACCCTGTTCCAATGCTCTTAATTGTTCCAAACTTTCAACAATTTCAAGTTTTGTTTGCTTTGATTTCGTGAATTCACAAACAAATTTTTTTGTATAACCGTAAACACCTATATGTTTATAATAATCCGCTTTGCTTTTATTCTTTTCATCTCTTAAAAAAGGTATCGGATATCTCGAAAAATATAATGCATAGCGATTCTTATCGAAAATTACTTTTACGGTGTTCGGATTTGCAATATCATCCGTCGGTTTCATTTTGTAAGCAACAGTTAAATATTCAAGTTTTTTATCTTTTTTAAATTCTTCAACCATTTTTTCTACAAGTTTTTTATCTATTAACGGTTCATCACCTTGAACATTGATAAAAACATTGCAGTTTTTCAAATATTTATTTGCGACATAAGCAACTCTGTCTGTTCCGCTTTTCAAATTTACGGGAGTCATAAAAACATTATACCCTGCGGATTTTACCGTATCAAAAATTCTTTTATCGTCGGTGGCAACTGCAACACAATCCACCCCCTTACATTTTGATACTTTACTTACAACATGAAGTATAAGAGGTTTATTGTTTATTAAAAACAAAGGTTTGCCCGGAAATCTGCTTGATGCATATCTCGCAGGAATTACAACTGCCGTCTTCATATATTTTTCCTTTTTATTACTCTTTTTATTTACCGTTTCGTCGTTAATTATAAATTATAAATTGCAGTTTTTATTTTCTGTTAAAATTTTTTATCGTCTTTATAATTTCTTCTATTGTAACGGTAGCCGTACCGACTTTACCTACAACAACACCCGCAGCAAAGTTTGCAATTTCAGCAGCTTCAACAAGTTTCCATTTTGCTGCCAAAGCAAGTGTCATTGTTGCAATAACGGTATCACCGGCACCGGTAACATCGTAAACTTCTTTTGCTCTCGTGGGAATATGAGTAATTTTACTCTTTTCTATTACCGTCATACCCTTTTCACCTCTGGTAATAAGAACAGAATCCGATTGCAACAATTTCAATATTTTCTTACCGAGATTTGCGATGTCTGCATCCGTTTTTATTCCCTGGTGTTGAGCATTCATACCTTCTATTGCTTCTTTTGTATTGGGCGTCATACAAGTTATATGTTTATATTTTTTAAAGTTTTCTACTTTGGGATCAACCGTTACGGGAATTTTTTTCTTTTTTGCTATGGTTATAATTTTTTTCAATACTTTGTCGGTTACTATACCCTTTGCATAGTCGGAAATTATTACTCCGTCAACTTGTTTCATAACATAATCTATGCTTTTCAAAATATTTTCTTCTGTTTTACCGGAGAAAGCACCTTTTATTTCTTTATCTACTCTTACAACCTGTTGACTTGATGCAATTATTCTTGTCTTTAGTGTAGTAGGTCTTTGTTTATCTACAACGATATAATTTGTGTTAATCTTTTTATCTTCGAGCATCTCTTTCATATGCAAACCGTTAAGATCGTCTCCTACAACGGTAATAATATATGCTTTTGCACCCAAAGATGTAATATTACTTGCAACATTTCCTGCACCGCCTAATGTTTCGGTTTCACTTTTTACTTCTACAACCGGAACAGGAGCTTCCGGAGAAATTCTTGAAACTTTTCCCCAAATAAATCTGTCAACCATTGTATCACCGACAACCAAAATCGACTTATTTTTTAAACTTAATACTTTTTTTAACAAATCCATACATACTCCAATTTATAATTTACAATTTATAATTAACAAACACGAGCCCAATATATTACAAGTAGCTTTTGTTTTTCAAATAACTGCAATAATCTTTTATTGAATCTTCAAGTTCCATAAATTTATGTTTGCAGCCTGCTTTTCTTATCTTATCCATTTTTGCTTCGGTAAAATACTGATATTTTCCTCTTAAAATTTCAGGCATATCAAAATATTCTATATTTGTTTGTTTACCTACCGCAGCAAACATTGATCTTGCAATATCGTTCCAACTCCTTGCTTTTCCCGTTCCGATATTAAACAATCCGGTATTTTTAGGATTATTTAACAAGAACATCATAACCTCAACGACATCTTTTATATAAACAAAATCTCTTAAAGAATCTCCGTCACCGTATTTACTGTTATAAGATTTAAACAATCTTATTATTCCTTTTTGCGCAACATCGTCGTAAGTTTTACAAATAACACTTTTCATTGTTCCTTTATGGTATTCATTTGGACCGAACACATTAAAAAACTTTATTCCGGTAACTTTATCATTATACTTATTTCTTAAAAGCCATAAATCAAAAAGCTGTTTTGAATAGCCGTACATATTCAGCGGAGCAAGTTTATCTATATCACATTGATCATCATACCCGTTTTCTCCGTTACCGTACGTCGCTGCAGATGATGCATAAATAAAAGGAATACCGAGTTCCATTGCCCACAATGCAAGAGTTTTTGAATATTCAAAATTATTGTGGATATAATAATTTGCATCTGTTTGAGTAGTTGAGCTGCATGCTCCGAGATGAATTATTGCCTGGGGTTTTTGAATTTTTTTATCTTTTACGGCTTGTATAAAATCTTCTTTCTGCATATAATCATAGAATTTTTTACCTACAAGATTCTTCCATTTTTCACCGTTATCAAGATGGTCAACAACCAAAATATCGTCTATTCTTTCCTGATTAAGCTTCCACAAAAAACAACTTCCTATAAAACCTGCACCACCGGTAAGAATTATCATACTAAAACCTCATTTGTTATTTTATAAAGAATATTTATATAAAAAACTTAAATTTTTTACAATGCTTTTCCTTGAGCAACTTTTTCTATAAGTTTTTGTGTAAGTTTTACACCTTCATTTAAATCGTTTATATCAAACACCGAAGTTGCCGCATGCAAGTATCTTGTTGCAAGACTTAAAATTGCGGTAAGTATTCCGGAACGATTCATATATATAACAGCCCCGTCGGTCATACCTCCGCTTACAATATCCACCTGATGTTTTATATTGTTTTCTTTTGCTGTATCTATCATAAGTCTTCTAACCTTATTATTAACAATCGTTCCCCTTCCGCTTGCTTCTATCATAGTTATAGCAACACCTTCTCCGAGTTTTAAAGCGGAAATTTTGTCTTCTATTCCGGGAACATCACCTGCAATGGTCGTATCGAGAATTATCGCGAAATCCGGATCTATGGCAAAAGAAGATGTTCTTGCACCTTTTAACCCTACTTCTTCCTGAGCTGTTGCAACCGCATAAACTTCGGCATCTACGGGAGCAAGAGTTTCCATAACTTTTAACATTTCATAACAACATGCTCTGTTATCTACGGCTTTACCGTAATATACATTTTTATTTAATTCTCCCGAATTCGGTTCAAATATTATTTGATCACCTATTTCAACTTTTTCCAAAACTTCTTCTTTCGTTTTGCAGCCTATATCAATAAACATGTTCGTATACGGAACCAATTTTTTACTTTCTTCGGGAGTCATCAAATGAGGAGGTTTTGTACCGATTACACCTATGACATCACCTTTTTTTGCTTTTATTACAACTCTTTGTGCAGGAATAACCATATCGGCAATACCGCCGACTTTTATAAAGTATATAAACCCTTCTTTCGTCACATGTTTTACCGCAAAACCAATTTCATCCATATGAGCGGCAATCATTATTTTTTTACCGCCTTTACCTTTTCTTGCAATAACATTACCGAAATTATCGATTTTTACTTCATCACAAGATTTTGACAGTTCCCTTTTCATAATTTCCGCAACAGCTTCTTCACAGCCGGAAATTCCCGGAGCTTCCAACAGTTCTTTCAATACTTTATCCATTTTAGTCCTCTATATTTATATTTCTAATTGCTTTTATCCTATCCAAAACAGGCGGATGGCTATATTCCATAAAAACTTTCATTTTATGCGGAGTAAGATTAGAAAGATTATCAACAGAAAGTTTTTTCAGTGCCTCTACCATTGCTTTCGGATTTTTATAAGTAGTTACAGAATATCTGTCGGCTTCATATTCATATTTTCTCGATATAACATTTTGTAGTATCGATAAAAACATCGATATCGGTGTATACAAAAATCCGAAAAATATTAATGCTCCGTAAACAGAAATATTTTGCATTTTAAATGCCGCAAAAAGTCCTTCGTTTCCTATAAACAAAGATAACAAGAAAAATATTATTATTGTATTTATAAACGACATAATCATAAATTTATGAATATGACCTTTTTTGTAATGTCCCATTTCATGTGCTAATACGGAAACAAGTTCTTGTGTTGTATGTTTTGCTATTAAAGTATCAAATAAAACTATTCTTCTGAATTTTCCGAAACCTGTAAAAAATGCATTTGTTTTAGTTGATCTTTTTGAACCGTCCATTTTATAAAGTCCTTTCATTTTAAAATCTTGTTCTTTTGCATATTTTTCAAGTTCTGTTTTTAGTTCTCCGTCTTCCAACGGAACATATTTGTTAAATAACGGCATTATAAATACCGGAGCTATAAACGTAATTAAAAGTTCAAACAAAATAACAGTTACCGAAGCATATATCCAAGCAAGAGAACCGTATTTAGCAAAAAACATTACAATAACGGCAAATATCGGCAAACCTATAACCGCCGTCAAAATTAAATTTTTTATTATGTCGGATATAAATGTTTTTACAGTGGTTTTATTGAAACCGTATTTTTCTTCTATAACAAACGTACTGTATGCCGAAAAAGGAATTTCTGTTATCTCAAGCAACAAATACAACACAGCAACAAATATAAGTCCTGTAACTATTTCACCAAAGCCAAAACTTCTTGCGAATAAATCAACATAATTAAATCCGCCGACTAAAATAAATACTATCGATATTATCAGAGAAGTTAATGACGATAAAAAAGAAAATTTTGTTCTGTCTTTTAAATAATTTTGAGACTTTTTATATTTTTCTTCGTCGTAATATCCTACAAATTCTTCCGGTAAATTTTCTTTTAAGTTTTTTGCATTAAGATAATCCGATATTGAACTTATTGTAAAAGACAACAACAAAAAGACAATTATTATAACTAAATACATCTTTATTTTCTCCAAAAGTTTTTAGTTTTTTTATCGAAAATTACCTCTGAAGCTGGTAGTAAACCGGAGATAAAGAAAACTAAAAGCCACCCACTATCCTTCGTACTTAAAAAATACTGCTGCCAAAGGCGGCAAAGCAATTTCTATTGTATACGGTCTTGCATGTGTGGAATAATCTTTTGTATTTACTCCACCCAAATTACCTATATTACTGCCGAAATATGCTTCGGAATCACTGTTTAAAATTTCTTTCCAATATCCCGCTTTCGGAACCCCGACTTTATAACCGTATTTCGGAACAGGATTAAAGTTACAAACACAAACTATCATATCTCCCGTCGAAGGAGATTTCCTCAAAAAACTTAAAACCGTATTTTCGGAATCGTTACAATCTATCCATTCAAACCCGTTCCAGCTGTTATCGTCTTCAAACAATGCCAATTCATTCTTATAAACGGCATTTACATCTTTAACCCATCTTTGCATACCGGAATGTTGCCAGAAACATAAAACATGCCATTCCAAACTCATATCGTGAGACCATTCTCTCTTTTGTCCGAACTCGGCACCCATAAACAAAAGTTTTTTACCGGGATGCCCGTACATATAACCGATTAAAAGTCTTAAATTTGCAAATTGTTGCCACTCATCTCCCGGCATTTTTCCGATAAGAGAACCTTTACCTTGTGTAACTTCATCGTGAGAAAAAGGCAAAACAAATTGTTCCGTAAATGCATACAACAAGCTGAAAGTTAAATTTGTATGTCTGTATTTTCTGAATATAGGATCTGTTTTAAAATATCTTAATGTATCGTTCATCCATCCCATATTCCATTTAAAACCGAACCCCAAACCGCCTAAATATGTAGGTTTGGAAACCATCGGCCATGCCGTAGATTCTTCGGCTATCATTTGAACATCATTGTGATTTTCATAAACCACATGATTTAATCTTTTCAAAAATTCTATTGCATCGATATTTTCTTTTCCGCCGTACTTATTTGCCACCCACTCTCCGTCTTTTCTCGAATAATCAAGATACAGCATTGATGCAACAGCATCTACTCTTATACCGTCTACATGATATTTATCCAACCAAAATAATGCAGACGATATTAAGAAATCTTTTACTTCATTTCTTCCGTAATTAAATATTGCGCTCTTCCAATCGGGATGGAATCCCAATCTCCTGTCGGAATGTTCATATAAGTATGTTCCGTCGAAGAAAGAAAGTCCGTGTTGATCCATAGGAAAATGTGACGGAACCCAATCCAATATTACACCTATACCTGCCTGATGCAACAAATCTACCAAATACATTAAATCCTGCGGTGTCCCGTATCTGCTTGTAGGAGCGAAATATCCTGTAGTTTGATATCCCCATGAAGCATAAAAAGGATGTTCCATTACCGGTAAAAACTCAACATGTGTAAAATTCATTTCAACACAATAATCTCTAAGCAAAGGTGCAATTTCTCTGTAAGACAACATTCTGTTATTTTCTTCCGGTTTTCTTCTCCAAGAACCCAAATGAACTTCATATATCGACATCGGAGATTTCATACTATTTTTTTTATATCTTGTATTCATCCAATCTTTATCGTTCCATGTATAAGAAAGGTCCCAAACTTTTGAACCTGTTTTTTGAGGAGTTTCACAATGAAATGCATAAGGATCGGCTTTTTCAACAGAATAGTTATTAAAATTGGAAACTATGAAATATTTATAAGTATCACCTTGTTTTAAAAAAGGAATAAAACCTTCCCATATACCGGAAGAATCTCCTCTTGGATTTAAAGGATGCGAATATTTATCCCAATAGTTAAAATCACCTATTACGGAAACATGTTTTGCGTTCGGAGCCCAAACGGCAAAATAAACTCCGTCTTTCCCCTCATAATTTACGGGATGAGCGCCCAATAAATTATAAAGTTGAAAATGGCTTCCTTCTTTAAAAAGATAAATATCCTGTTCTGAAAACAATGAAAAAGGTCTTACATAATTTTCCATAATTTTATCCTTTATTAATATTATTTATATTTTTTTACCAACATAAAGAGATTCAATTATTTTCTTCTGCTTTTTAAAAGTTCTATCATACTATGATCTTTGTTCTTTATCGCATAATCTATGGCAGAAAGGCCATCACTATCACTCGAATGCATTCTGGCGCCACTATCTAAAAGTGTCTTTGCTATATCAAAATATCCTTTTGATGCTGCTAATATTAAAGGTGTTTTACCGCTTGCATCCTTACCGTTAACTCTTGCACCTTTATCCAACAAAAAAGAAACCATATCCAAATTATTCGTATCTACGGCAATATTTAATAATCTTGTATTATTATCATCCTTGTAATTAATAACGGCACCATTTTTAACCAATAAATTTGCAATTTTCAAGCTTCCCATTCTCACAGCTATACCTAACGGCGTTACTCCATTGTTGTCGGAAGCATTAACATCAGCTTTATATTGTACCAACATTTTGACTATATCATAGTTTGATTTATATATCGCATACATTAAAGGCGTAACCCCGTTTACATCGGCAACATTTATTTCCGCTCCCGTCGTAAAAGCCAGTTGAACCAAATCTTCGTTATTTGTTGCACATGCAGAAATAATTGGTGTTATTCCGCTATCATCTTTGGCATTAATATCGGCACCTTTTGATATTAAAAAAGCAGCCATATCGTAATCGTTACTGTCAAAAGCTATTATTAAAGGTGTTTTACCTTGAATACCTCTCTCGTCTATTTCTGAGCCGTATGCAATAAATCTTTCGGCCAAACGAATATTTGAAGTAAGAATAGATTCACCTAAAGTTCCCGGAATTGTACCCACTTTATTAAAATATTTCACTATATCGTTATGTCCGCTTTTCATTGCAAAAACCGAAGCGGTTATACCATCTTTTGTTTTTGCATTTATATCGGCATTGTTTTTTACCATGTACTTTACTAAATTAAACATTCCTTTTTCGGCGGCCATCATTAAAGCCGTTGTACCGTTAGGCAACTTTGTATTTAAATCAACATCATAATCTATTAACAATTTTGCTATATCTTCCATTCCTTTGTTTATTGCCAACATCAAAGAGTTCATACCCATATTATACGCAACATTAACATTTGCTCTGTTTTTTATCAGCAGAGCCGATATATCGGAATATCCCATACCTATGGCTGTCAACAAAACGGGATTTCCCATCGAATCTTGAGAATTAGGGTTTACCCCTTTTCTTAGGCATTGTCGAACAATATCAAACTTGTTCTGTTTTACGGCATTTACAATTGTATCCGAATTGAACGTTGCCGAATAAAGAAAAGTTGAAAAAAACATAAAACATAATATAAAAAGGGTTTTATTATTGAACATTTTAGTTATTTAACTCTGCTATTTTAATATTACATTCTTTTGCCAACTTTACATCAAGTTTTGCAGCTTCTTTATATTTTTCAACGGCTAAATCTATTTGTTTGTTTCTCTCGTAAATTTCTGCCAATCCGAAATATGCGGATGCATACTTGGGATTTATTTCTATAGCTTTTGTATAAAATGATTTTGCTTGTTCGAAATTGTTATTCATTTTATAAATATCCGCTATTTTTGAATAAGCAAATGTAGCTTTTGGAGACAATTCTATGACCATAAGTAAATCTTTTATTGCATAATCAAAATTTTTTATTCCCATATATGCTTCTGCTCTTAATAAATAACATTGAGGATCCTTATAATTAAAAGAGACCGCTTTATTTAATTCCGAAATAGCCTCTTCATATTTTTGTTTTCTAAAACTTATGTTACCTCTGTTTAAATGTATCATACTGGCTGATGCATTTATTTTTCCCGTATTTGCTTTCAGTTCATTTTCATTCATTTGTTTAAGTTCCTGAAGCTTGTTATTATCCGTAACTTGTTGTTCGTATACTTGTTTTTGTTCAGGTACTTTTTGCTCATTTTGAATATTTTGTGTAGCTTGTTTTTCCTCTTGTTTTATTGCGGCAACAGGTTCCTTTTTAGTGTCAATGTCAAATGTATTAATTTCGTCATTCTCGGCTTTTATTCCCAATGCTTTTGCTTGTGAAAAGTCTCTTTCGGCGTCTTTCTTCTTACCGAGCTGTTGATATAACAAACCTCTTTTATAGAATAAAAGACCATCTTTCCCGTCAAGTTGTATCAATTTTGAATAATCTGATATTGCATCTTCTTTTTTATTGTTTTTTTCTAAAATATCTATCTTTTCCAACAATAAGTCCTTATTTTTTGAATTAAGTTTCACGGCTTTTGTGAAATCTTGTAAAGATAATTTAACATTGTTTAATTCACAATATATTTTAGCTCTAAGCCAATAATACTCATAATTTGAAGAATCCATATTTATGGCTTTATTCAAGTAATCTAAAGCAGCTTTAAAATTTTGTTTATTGAAATCGGATTTTGCCAAGAAATAAAACAATCTCTTATCTTTAACACCGCTATTCATTGCTTTGTTTAAATATTTAACAGAACTATCGTAATCTCCCATCTCGGCAAAACTGACTCCCAAAAATAAATCTGTTTCTTTTTCTTGCTTTTTTGCCTCATATATCGACGTTAAAAGGGATATGACTTCCGAGTATTTTTTTAACTCAAAACATATTTTTGCCAATAAAAATTTATTATCTACTTTTAATTCAAACCCGCTTACTTGTTTTGCATCTGAATAAGCATCAAGAAATTCCGATTTACTTACATAATAATTTATTCTCGACATATATGCCTTATCATAAGCAGGATCAAAATCCAATGCAAGATTTATATTTTTAAGATAATTTGACGAATCTTTAAGTGATTGATACAACAATGCCCTTTCATAATATAAATCAGCACTGCCCTCGCCCATATCTATAATTTTATTTATACATTCCAATGCATCTTTATATTTCTTTAATTCTTTAAAAGCTTTTGCTTTCTTTTCGTATAATTCCGGATTTTTTTCTTCTGAATACTTAATTGTCATATCATAATCTTTGATTGCATCTTTGAATTTAGACTGATTAAAGTAAAAATCGGCTCTTTTTTTGTAATATAAAGGATTCGTTTTATTTTCTTTTATCAATTTATCCAACTGTTTTATATCATAAAAAGTTTCTTCTTCTTTTTGAGGTTCTGCCGGTTGTTCGGCGGCAGTACTCTCAACAGGACTAATATTATTCTCCATCGGTATATTCGCAGCTACACTATTATTGACAATTCCTTTACTTTCTTCCGGAATTTCAACTTTATTTTGAGTTTGCAATTCAACAGGTGATATTCCAACAATTTCTTCAACACGTGGATTTGATTGTTCGTTAACCGGCACATTTTTTTCTTTGTTTTCGTTTACATTTTCGATTATACTTTCTTTTTCATTTACATTCATATCTGTATTTGTATTTGCATTTTCTTTTGTTTCTGGAACGAAATTATTTTGTACAAATTCTTCCGAAAGTATTTTTTCTTCGGTTAATGTCGAAGACGTATTATTTAAAATAGCGTCATTATTCTTTTCCTCTTTTTCTATCTTATCTTCAACAATTTCTTCTTTTACACTATTTTCTCTTTCAACAGCACGTTCTGTTTTGGTACTGTTCTTCGTACGCTTTTTTAGAACACTCAAAATTTTGGAAGTAGTTTTTTTCTCTTTTGTTTTTTTCTTCTCGGAATAAAAATATCTTTTTGTTTCTAATATTTCTCTGTCTAAATCCAAAACTTTATTCGCACTTAAAAGTTTCAATGCAATATCATAATTTTTTAAAGCATCTATAACTTCCCCTCGGTTCCTGTTTATTATTCCTTTATAAAAATATATACATGCATTATTATCGTCTATATTTAATAAGAAATCGATATCTGCCAAAGCCTCGGAATAAGCTTTCATTTTAATGTATATATTTATTCTTCTTAAATAATATTCTTCTTTCTCAGGTTCCAAAGTTATTATTTTGGTATAATCCATAAGAGCTTTTTGTAATTCGTCAACTTTAACATAAGAATCCGCTCTTAATTTTAAACATTCAACATTTTGTAAATTTTCTTCCAAGAAAACGGTTGCAAACTTAATGCAATCCTCATATTCTTCTTTTAAAAACTTAATTTTAATATTTAACAATATAGCTTCCGTATTATTTCCATCAATTTCCAAAACTTTAACGATATCATTTTCGGCCTCATCATATAATTTCATGATGATAAGAATCTTTGCTCTTCCAAGATAGGATTCGGCATCATCTCCTTTTTGCTCCAAAACTTTATTTAAATCGTCTAACGCTTTATCGTTATAACCTAATTTTGCCAACACCAAAGCTCTTTTCTTGTATACGGAAACATCTTCATATCCCAAAGAAACTGCCTTATCAAAAAATTCCAAAGCATTATTATTTTCAGATATATTCAAATAACAAAGGCCTAAGTAAAAATTACTTTCTTTTGGTAAATAATCGGCACTTATCGTTTTTCTGAAATCTTCCGATGCAAGATTATAATTTCTTATATTTGTGTAAGAAAAACCTCTCCAATAGTATGCCTCAATAATGGAAGGATCTTTTTCTATTATCTCCGTAAAGTATTTTATAGCCTCACCGTGTCTGTTTAATTTTATCAAGCACGTTGCATAAGCAAATAACACTTCTGAAGTTTCATAAGAAAGATCTATGGCTTTCGAGAAATAACTTTCAGCCGCAGTAATATCATCCGTAAAAAAATAACTTAAGCCGCAACAATAAAATAATTCCGGATTTTTATATTCGTCGAGTTCTATTGATTTTTTCAAATTTATAATAGAATTCTTATAATCTTCATTCAGTATATTTATATATCCCAAAAATGCAAAACAAATAAAACTGTTATCCATAAATTCTATAGCTTGAAGAAGTTCTTCAACCGCTTTTTGAATTTCATTTTTAGATATAAGAATACTTGCTTTTGCTATATATGCCGGTCCAAAAGAATAATCCAAATCTGTTGCTTCGCCATAAAGCTTGAAAGCTTTATCATCCAAACCTTGTTCTCTATGTAAATTACCTAAATTATAATAAGCATAACTATCTTCAGGCATTATTTCCATAGCGGCTTTAAAACACTCTTCCGCCAAATCTTCTTCTAATTTTTTTCTGTGAGCAAGGCCTTTATTATTAAGCGCATAAACATCTTCAGGTCTTAATTTTAAAGCCTCTTCAAAATCTTTTATTGCATCGTCCAAACATTCCATATTTGCATAAGTTATTCCTCTGTTGCAATAGGCATAACTATCTTTTTTATTTAATTCTATAGCTTTTGTAAAATCTTTTATTGCTTGTTGATATTGCAATAAACCTCTATGTGCCATAGCTCTGCCGTAAAAAGCAGATTCTATGCCGGAATTCAATTCTATTGCTTTATCGAAATATTCTATTGCTTCATTAAATAAATTTTGAATTATTCTTATGTTTCCTAATGTTGTATATACACTTGGATTTTGAGGGTTAAGCTCTATTGCTTTATTGAAATCCTGCTCGGAAGAAGCAAAATCTTTTAAAAAAACATACGTTTTTCCTCTTGCGATAAAAGCAAAAGTAAAATTCTTATCTAATTCTATTGCCTTGGAAAAATCATCAAGAGCATTTTTATAATCTGCTTTTTTGTTATAAACCATCCCCCTGCTGTAATATGCGGATGCATCGGTAGGATTATAAGCTATACTTGCAGTGTATAAATCTATTAATTTATCTAAATCTTTTTTTTGTTGTGTAGTTAAAATTTTATTTATTTTGATTTTATATTTTTCCGGATAGAATTCAATTTCTTCTACTGTTTTTTTTATAAAAGAGTCTATATTCTTCTTATAATCGATGGCCATATATATTTTCTCCAATAATTTATTTCTTCTTAATAAATGTGCCTATAACTAACCCGAAAAACATACCTACGATAATACCCATCAAAATATTTGTTAAACCTATAACAGCAAGAAAAATTCCAAATACTGCTCCGGCAAGTAACCCGACAACATCATATGTTTTGGGCTTAGATGTTGTTTCTTCCGGCATTTCTTCCGGAATTTCATTTTGTATTTCTTCCTGATTTATATCTTCGTTGTTTTCCATATTTTATACTCTCAAACTTTTCTTATAATTATACCATTATACCTATTGTATTTTCAACAATTTTTTTAATTTTTCCAAAACTTCTTCTTTTGTTATTTTAGGATTTTCAAATTGCAAATTTCTTATATATTCTTTTACATCGTTTATCCATTTTCCGGCAGGCTTATTAAATATATTAATTATTTCATTTCCGTTAAATAAATCATCTTTTGGCATTAACATATTCTCTTTTTCCAACAATTTGACTCTATCAAACAATTCATTATTAAAATCTTTAGTGTCGGCAATATTTAATAATCTTATATCTCCTATGTTTTCTCCCATTTTATTAGCAAATTTTCTTATTGAAGAATCTTTCCATTCCTTAGTGTACATTTTTGGGTACATGTGATTCTGTATTAGGAAACAAACTTTTTTTATAAAATCCATCGAATATTTTAATCTTAACAAAATTTGTTTAGCCAACTGAGAACTTACTGTTTCATGATTGATAAAAGAAATTTTATCCCCGTTTACAAGTTTTGTTTGAGGTTTTCCTATATCGTGCAATAAAGCTGCCATTTTTAACACTAAATCAGGCTTTATATTATCCAAAACATCCATTGTGTGTCCGTAAACATCTTTATCGTGATATTGTGCAGGTTGTGAAATATTTTGAGTTTGTTTTAATTCCGGTAACAAGATATTAAGCAAGCCTATGTCATCGAGCATATTAAATGCTTTTGAAGGTTTATCCAACAACAACATCTTATTTATTTCTTCAGCTATTCTTTCACCGGAAACAATCGTTATTCTCCCGGCTTTATTTTTCATACTTTGATATGTTTTCTGTTCTATTGTAAAATTCAATTGGAAAGATTGTCTTACAGCTCTTAATATTCTTAACGGATCCTGCTCAAAAATTATATCTGAAGCAGATTCATCCGTAACCCTGATTATTTTATTTTTAATATCTTTTAAGCCGTTCCGTGTTAAATCCAATAATTCAAAATCATTCAACCTTAAAAAAAGAGCATTCACGGTAAAATCTCTTCTTAGTGCATCTTGATCCAATGTTCCAATTTCCGTTTGAGGATTCCTGGAATTTTTATCATAATACTCTTTTCTGGGCATTATGAACTCTATTTCTTTGTTTTCAATAAGTAATTTTGATGTTGCAAATTTTTCGAATGTAACAGGAGGATGGATATTTAGTTTATCTGCAACAAGTTTGGAAAATTCAATTCCGGCATTTTCGCCTTCAACCATAATATCCAAATCGTTCGGTTCTCTGTTTAAAATAATATCCCTTACGAAGCCGCCGACAGCATAAATAATAAAATTGTTATCTTTTGCTATTTTGATAAGTTTTTCAACTACAGATTGATAAGTTTGAGGTATTTTCAAAGACTTCATTTTTTATATTCTAATAATAAAAAACCTTTTTCAAAATAATACGACACTTTAAGCACTTCGATTTGAAAAAATCTGAAAGGATACGGAGAGAGAGGGATTCGAACCCTCGATAGAGTTCCCCCTATAGCAGTTTTCGAGACTACCGCCTTCAACCACTCGGCCATCTCTCCATAAGAGACATTATAAAAATTCAAATAACTTTGTTAATTTGCTGTGGAAAAATCGTCTATTATAACAGGTTCCCTTGTAAGAGAACCTCTTAATGTCATTGCTTTGCCACCATGTTCAGTTGTGGCCGTAAAAACCCAATCATCACCATCTCGTCTT
>Ga0310695_10009224_pt1 | contig 14925 bp, 12 predicted proteins | sample RumenRJG_04DNA_FD_203882 | JGI IMG/M metagenome (GOLD analysis project Ga0310695, IMG submission 203882) | Bovine rumen microbial communities from Lethbridge, Alberta, Canada - RJG_04 (v2) (version 2) | ecosystem: Host-associated > Mammals > Digestive system > Stomach > Rumen | place: Canada... | reverse complement strand
TGGGAGAAGACATGACACGTATCTCTGATACCACCTACAAGACTTTCCGCGTGAAGATTACGGCACAGCAGGCCGGCGACTACAGCATTGCACTGGCCCTGACCGACCTTGACGGCAGCAGCACGAAGGTGAACGACACCATCGTCATCCACGCTATCAACACCACTGGCATCGAGCAGATAGAACACATTGCCACAGAGCCGCAACAACCAGAACTGATCTTCGACCTGCAGGGGCGCAGGCGTACTGAGATGAAGCCCGGCGAGATCTACATCATCCGCAGAAATGGCAAGAACTACAAAGTAAAGGGTGAATAAGTTTTTCACTTCGTATACAGTAGCCGACCGTCGCTGGTGACCCCAGCGGCGGTCATTTTGATGCGCGTATCCTTACCTTTATTATAGAAAGAAGCCGTAAAATGACCGGTTTCATCGCATTTTGCGTTCGGATTCCAATAGAGGGTACGGCGGTAGTCAGCAACATCGTCACCCACTGTACGACTGCTGTAGTCAGGCTGATAGAAACTCTCTGGATAACTGAAGCCCATCAGGTAGATATGGCGGTCGCGCATCGACGGCTGCACAGCATGGTCAGGGAAAGGAACCATCTCTACCGTCACATCAGCCACATACTGCTCCTCTACCATAGTGGAATCCTCGGTACGGGTATCGTAGTCGGTGAACACACGAACATCCTGCAGGCGTTTCAGTCTGAGGGCCTCTATGATGGACTGCGGCGAACGCATCAGGTCGAAACTCGCCTTCTTTGACTCAAAAGCATCTATCTCGGAGGGTGAAGCGAACTTGTTCAAAGGTTCCATGGGCAAATAGTTGCGATAGAAGGTCTTGCCATCGATACGCCCATCAACCCGAACAGAATTGGCACGGTTCAGATTCCCAAAGAGATAGTAACTCACCTGGACGGGGAACTGCCGCATGTCGAGTTTTCCAAACGACAGGCCACGATCGGTCAGTTCGTTGTAGATGTCATAGGCATCGAGCACATAGGCCGGCTTGTTCCAGTCGATGGCGCGACGACCGCGACGACGGCCCTTCACATTGACATTTGCCAGTTCGTGGATGTCGTTCTCCATAGAGAATTCCGATAGCGTGTCAACCATCGGGTCGCCCGTGTATTCGGGCTGGTGCTTCTCGTAGTAGTCATAGTCGCGGGTGAAGGCAGGATAGAACAGGTCTCGCTTCACGTAATAGTCTGGATAAGCATCCTCGTTCATAGCCTTTACATCCTTGCGTTTCTCCATGCCTTTCTTTTCAGCATCTTTCTCCTTATAGGCCTTGATGTTCAGATAGCCGCCACCATAGAAGGGAGGGATATTGAACACGAAATGGCCATTCTGAATCTTCTGCACTCCACCAGCGACATCTTTTCCAGCAATAATCTCCGCCTCAACGAGCACATCACGCTGCAACGGCTTATTGTCCACACCAAGCCCTTCATTCAGATTACGAATCCAATCATAGACAGAGTCGTTGGAAGGGAACATCAGATTCACACGCTCTTCAGTACCTATCAGTTCTTCACCAGGCACTCTCAAGCGACTGAGTCCCACACCATATTTCCAAAGGGGGAATTCATCTATGTTCATTTCTCCAACAGATATCGTCTTATACACAGAGCCCTCGACAGTGAAATTCTGCTCTGGTGCATAGCGCATCCGTCGGGTGGTGTCGCTGAGTTCCTGCCACTTGTATTTTCGCCAACCCTGTACCATCATCAGCAGGTCGAGGTGACGACGGTGCTGCTCGTCGTCTTTCTCAAAATAGTAGGCGGGACGGGCGATGAAACCAAGCAATTCACTACTAAGCAGCATCGACGTCATCAGATTGCCATCATCGTAAGACGGCTCGTCAGTATAGGTGTCGTGGATGGACAACGAGAAGGTAGTCGGCACAGTCACTGGCAACTGTACAGGCACCTCTATACGTTCATAGGGTGCATAGGTATGCGTCGACTCAATTGTCGATGAAATCAGTCCTTTTTCGCAATCGTGATGATTGACGAAGAAGAGACGGTCAGCCCAAATGCGGCCATCGCTGTCGAAAATGGTCAGGTCGTTCACGCCAGTAGGCAGGGAGTCGAGAGGAATTGAGATGGTTCTTGTTTCGCTAGTATCACTAGTATTACTAGTATTTCTAGATATACTAGAGGCTCTAGGTAGACTAGTAAACCACCTCAGAGTGCCGCCACTCAGCAACGAGAGCCCATATTCCTTGTCGGACGGCAGGCCCATGCTGCTGATGATCAGCCGGTCACCGTCCAGGCGAACAGCAACGCCCTGCACTTCAGGATTGGGCAGGTTGACTGCGTAATCCTTGCCACGGAAGGTAAAACGGGCCTTGGAGTACTTATCCGTAGGAGTAATGAGGAATGAGCCGCGTCCCATATACTCGGTCTTGACATCCTGCGTCCGGCCCCCCACATCAACGGTTCCATGAATGTTGACAGCCTCACCATGCTGGTCGACCACATCGAAGGCCACACGGTTCTCCACGCCCTGTATCAGATGACCACCTTCCGGATAGAACGTCACGATGAGGTTATCCTTCTTGACCTTCGGCAGACGCGTCTTCGGACGCTGGTACATACGGCGGGCATCATAGTTGCCAGCCTCGTCGGGTTTACTATAGACAGGCAGTACACGCGAATAGAGGCCATCCCAGATACGGAAATAGTCGGCAGCCATCTCCTTGTTATAGAAATGCCAGGTATCGTGCTCGCTATAGCGATGCTGGCGCACATTGAAATTGAGCATCCATCGTGTGTAGGCACGTAGTTCATAATAACCACTATAGAGTGAATCCCTGAGCGCGAATTGTCCGCAGGCATAGCCCGTACCACTCACCACGACCTGCTGACGTTCTACCAGTAAGCCATCGGGTGAGAGCAGTTCCACATAGAGGATACGACTCATGTCGGTGGGGTGCATATTGTCGGCCCTCACCACGTATGCCTTATACCATAGGGTATCACCCACGAAATAGCAGGTATTGTCAGTATGCACATACACCTTCTCCTGCACCTGTGACTGTGAGCCCTGCTCCAGGGCCTTACGGATGTCCTCTATACTTCCACCCTTTGCACCAGTCACAACCAACAGTGCAAAGAACAATACGCATACCTTCTTCATTTGTCAATATATTAACAACTCTTTGACTCCCCTACCCCCTCAATCGTTTAATGAATAACGGAAAAAACTCTAAAATATTTTGGTTTTCTTATCACTTATTCATATCTTTGCACGGTAATAGAATCATTATGGCAAAATACATTCAAAACGGAAAAATGATTTGCCTGGGGCTGATGGCCCTGCTGGCAGGTTGCAACAACACAATGGATATAGAACAGCAAGTGAACGAACTCTACGACAAGATGCCACAGGAAGAGCGCATCGCACAACTGAGGAGTATGTATATGGATGACCTCTTCGATGAGCAGGGTCAGTTGGACACGACGAAATGTCGCGAACTGATTCCTTTCGGCATCGGTCATTTCTCTCAGTTTGCCTTGCAGAAACCGAGAGACCCTAACGAACTGCGAGACCGCGTGGCTGCCGTTCAGGAATGGCTGATGACAAACACACCGAACGGCATACCAGCCTTGATGCATGAGGAGGTGCTGTCGGGTATCAACACGCTGGGGGCAACTATCTATCCGCAACAAATCGGACAGGCTTGCTCGTTCAATACCGAACTGGCAGAACTGAAGACCATACAGACAAGTACCACCATGAGGCAGATGGGCGGCATCCTGGCACTATCGCCAATGGTCGATGTGTGCCGCATCCCCTCGTTCAACCGTCTGGAAGAATCCTATGGCGAGGACGGCTACCTATCGGCTGCGATGGGTGTGGCCTTTGTGAAAGGTTTACAGCAAGGCGACCTGAAAAAAGGCGTAGGTGCCTGTTCGAAGCACTATCTAGGCTATGGTGGTGGCGGTGACACCGAAGAGAAGGAGATGATGGAGGAGATCCTCATGCCCCATGAGACGATGATCCGTCTGGCAGGCAGCAAGTGCGTGATGCCAGGCTATCATGCGGTGCATGGCACAAAGTGCGTGGCAAATGCAGAAATACTACAGGACATCCTTCGTGACTATATCGGCTTTGACGGAATGGTAGTGAGCGACTATACGGCCATCGACCAGTTGCCATTGGATAGCGAAGAGGGAACTATGGATGATGAAAAAACAGATACCGACACTATCGTGCTAAAGGCGGCAGCAGCCATCAACGGAGGTAACGACGTGGACTTCCCCTTCGGAGCCAACTATCAGTATCTGCAGAAAGCCATCGACCAGGGGCTGGTGAAGGCTGAAGTGCTGGAGCGTGCCGTGAAGAATGTGCTACGCCAGAAATTCCGTGCCGGACTCTTCGACAAGGATGCCTACCTCTATGCAAAAGAGACGATTACACTTGACACGAAAGAAGAGCGCCAGACGGCTTACGACATCGCCGTGCAATCGGTGGTGCTACTGGAAAACAACGGGGTATTGCCTTTGACCGCCGACCAGGCACCATTAAACATTCTGCTGACTGGTCCGAATGCCAATTCCATCTGGGCGATGTGCGGCGACTACACCTATCCCGCCATGTCGTACTTCTGGAAGAAGACCGACTACACATCGAAGGATCCGCATATCGTCAAACTGCTGGAGGGCATGGATGAACGCAAGCCTGACAACGTAAATATCCTCTACTCACGCGGCTGCGACTGGACGGAGGATATCGAGACTAAATATGATGAACTGGGCGATGAGCGTGCCTGGGAATACGAGATTCTGCACAGAAAGGTTGATGCTGGGGAGAAGGCAGACAAACAGGAAGCCCTCAAGATGGCGAAACAGGCTGACGTGATTGTCGCTGCTGTCGGTGAGAATGTCATGCTGTGCGGCGAGAATCGTGACCGTCTGTCGCTGCGACTACCTGGCAAGCAGGAGGAGTACGTCGAAGAACTGATCAAGACGGGCAAACCCGTGGTGCTGGTGATGTTCGGCGGCAGAGCACAGGTTGTCAGCGGACTCGCTGAGAAGTGTGCGGCCGTCATCCAGGCGTGGTACCCTGGCGAGGAAGGCGGCAATGCTGTTGCTGACATTCTCTACGGCAAGGTGTCACCATCAGCCAAACTGTCGGTTACCTATCCCAATACGGAACTCAACGAGCCAATCTGCTACAACTCTTTAGGCCAACAGCCAACAACAATCCAATGGCCCTTCGGCTATGGCTTGAGTTATACCACCTTTGAATACAATAACCTGAAGGTGGACACAGAGGCATCGACCGCTGACCAGAGCATCACCCTCTCGTTCGAGGTGAAAAACACAGGTAAAGTGGCAGCAGACGAAATCACCCAGATCTATCTCTCGCCCACGGCTGATGATCAGCACATTCGTCCCATCCAGTTACAGGGCTTTGCAAGAGTATCGCTGCAACCAGACGAGACAAAGACGGTGAAAGTGAAACTCTATACCGAGCAGTTTGGCTTCTATAGCAACGAAGGCCACCGCCAATGGAACATCCAACCAGGCCAGTTCATGGTAAAGGTGGGGGCCTCATCAGCCGACATCAGATTGCAGGAAAAGGTAACACTGAAAGGTGAAACAGTCAGTAAGAAACTGAGGGACTATTATTTCTCGGAAAGCACGGTAGAATAGTCCTTACTTCTTCAACTTGAAGGAGTGCTCGATACTATTCATGTCTTCAAGGAAGGCCTTATCGACCTTCAGGCGCTGCTCGATGGTGGAACAACTGTGGAGCACGGTGCTGTGATCGCGGCCTCCGATGAGTTGACCGATACGTGAGGCGGGCATCTTGGTGTGCTTCTGAGCCAAATACATGGCCACCTGACGCACTTGCACAAACTCGCGCTTGCGGCTCTTGCTGAACACACTCTGCTGTGGCACGCCATAATGCTGGCAGACAGCCTCCAGAATGTCATCGATAGTGAGCGGATGATTATCCACCTTGACAGAACGCTTGATGATACGCTCGGCCAGATGCATGTCAATATTTGAGTTGTAGACAATACTATAGGCCATCAGTGAGTTGAGCACGCCTTCCAGGTCACGCACGGAGCCATTGGCTGTCTGGGCGATGTACTGGATGACCTCTGCCGAAATCTTCAGACCGTCACGGCGACATTTGGCATTGAGGATGTCGATGCAGAGTTGAGCGTTAGGCTTCTCCAACTCTGCAATGAGTCCACAAGAGAAGCGGGTAAGCAGGCGATCCTTCACGCCATCGAGGTCCACAGGAGGGCGGTCACTCGCCAGAATGATCTGCTTGCCCATACGGAACAGATGGTCGAAGATATAGAAGAAGGTGTCGAGAGTCTTTGGAGAACTGACCCACTCCTGAACATCGTCGACGATGAGCACATCGATGGTCTGGTAGAAATTGATAAAGTCGTTGGTGGTGTTCTGACGCACAGAGTCGGTGAACTGCACCTGGAAGAGACGTGCCGACACATAGAGCACACGCTTCTGCGGATAGAGTTTCTTGCAGCGCACACCGATGGCATTGATCAAATGAGTCTTTCCGCAGCCTGACGGACCAAAGACGAAGAAAGGATTGAAAGTCGACTTGCCAGGATGCTCAGCGATGGACAGTCCCACGGTACGCGGCAGTTTGTTGGAGTCGCCCTCAATGAAGCCCTCAAAGGTCTTCTTGGGATCAAGTTGAGGATTGATATCCTGAGGCTGGGCAGCATCAAGCACCGTGGGTGCCTTGTTGCCACGTGTGGTCTGTCGCGGAGCATCCACATCATCGGGACGCTCGCCCTCCACCTCCTGATACTTCTTATGCTCGCTGTCAATGACCAAACGATAGGTCAGACGGACGTTTGCCTTGAAACTGTTGGCAAGGGCCCAAGTCATAAGACGCACGTAGTACTGCTCCAAGTACTCGTAGACATACGGGCTTGGAACTTGCACCAACACTGTCTTCTCCTGCTCGTCGTAGGACTCGAAGACAATGGGCTCGAACCACGTTTTATATATCTGCTCTGTGACATTCTGCCGGATGAGATGAAGGCAGTTATCCCAAAGCGCCTTATGACTTTTTTGCATCGCGGGCGTTATTTATTAATCGGTTTGAAGTACAAGGCTATTCTTGACTTAGTTATTGTTTTCAAGATGCAAAGTTCGTACTTTTTTTTCAATTCTGCAAATCGTAAAAAAAACACCATTGTGTTTACAAACTCCGTAACTTGCTATCTTTTGGGAGATTATAATGTTTCACGATTTTTCATCACTGAAAGCCCTTGCAAGAATCGCCAACTCTCATTTTCAAAGAGTTACGGAAAGCAGAATCGGCATTTCGATAATACTAATTATTTAGACAAAATCAATTTAGTTGTCTTTTTTTCCGAATATTGAGAAGTGGACATAGCGTTTAGGATGCTGCCTCAAATCAATCAGCAGAGAGTCAGCACTTTGCATCGTCGCATTCATATGGTTATATAATCCGGGGTCGCGCATCAGCAGGCCCAGAGTACCTTCGTTGCTGTTCAATCGGGCAGTGACCTGCTCGACGTTCTGCATCGTTGCATCCACCTTCTGCATCGTAGATGCGAAATCCAATGCATTCAGTTTGCTGGTGAGACCCTCAGTATTGGTCAGCACGCCATCTGCCTTGGTCAACATCTGCGGCACTTGATGGTTGAGCGATGCCGACAACTGGTTGAGTTCGCGGGTAGTAGTAGTGAGATTGGCGGTGATGGCATCAATATTATGCAATGAGTTGGACAGTGCGGGATCAGCCAACAGCGTGTTGAGGGATGCCAGGATGGAGTCGAGTTTGGGCAGCATCTTCTCCACCTGCGGAATCATGTTGCCTGCCTTCGCCATCAGTCCCTGCTGGGTGCCACCCAGAATAGTATCGCCCTTGCCTAAGAGATCGACAGGATTGGGGCCAAACTTCAGTTCCAGTTTCACGTTGCCCAGTAGGTCACTTGAAATCTCTGCCGTCGTCCCCTTCGGCAGGCTGAGTTTACTGTCAAGTCCCAAGACAGCCACTATACTATTGGGATTATTATAGTCATAGTCGATATGCTCAACAACGCCCACCCTATATCCATTGGCATAGACAGGGCTGGAAGCCGAGAGACCACTCACATCACCAAAACGTGCATAATAGTTATTGTCGGAAGAGAACATGGTGAGCCCTTTGAGGAACTGCATGCCGAAAAACAGAACCACGATACCTACAATGGCCACCAGGCCTATCTTCACTTCATTCGTCAGGAACTTCATATCTAATGGTGTTTAGTGTTATTTTTTACTTTTGTACTCTTGTATGGCAGCCTGCGTGTCCACACGCTCGCCGTTCTTGAAGGCGACGATGAACGACTGGGGGAACTTCTTTGCTACCTCCTTGCGCAGTTGGCGAATCTCGTTGTAGTCGGTCGAGGCCCCTACGGTATATTTCCACAGATTACCATCTTTGTAAGATTCCACACCTGCAAGTCCATTAAACCGCCTGTCACCAGCCCTTAAGTGACGTTCACTAGCCATGAACTGCACCTTGAACACAGGGGCATCAGACTGGTCTGCCTGAGGAGCAGGGGCTAACGGCTGCGTCTGTTCGGACTCTACAGAACGGGTGGTATCGCCCTTTTCCTGAACAGGTGCTCCTGGAATCTGCTTGGCAGTATCGGGAATTGCAGGCTGGGGTTTGGGGTCAGGTTTTGGCTCTGGTCTTTGTTCCTGAACAGGTTCTGGCTTTGCTGGTGCTGGCTCTACCTTGACAGGCTCAGACTTGTGTTCAGGTTCTTGCTTGACAGGTTCCTGCTTCACAGGCTCCTGTTTGACAGGAGTAGCCTTTGGCGGTGTACCGCTATGACTGTTCTTATATTCCACAAAGGCTTGATAGATTCCTTTGCCCATTGCATCGATATTCTGCCGGTTGTTCAGATAAGCCTCTTCCGATGCCGTGGTTATATAGCCCAACTCTATGAGGCATGCTGGCATTGACGTCTCTCTCAACACCAGGAACGCATCTTGCTTGACCCCCTTGTTGGGACGGTTGGCCGTACGGCAAACATGCTTCTGTATCGATTTGGCCAGTTCGACACTCTCCACCATATTGGCATCGTTGAGCACGTCGAAGATGATATAACTCTCTGGGGAGCGCGGGTCAAAACCAGAATAATGCTGTTTGTAGTCACTCTCTATCAACACCACATCGTTCTCGCGCATGGCAGCACTGAGTTTCTCGTCAGAGCGCCGCATACCCATCGTATAAGTTTCCAACCCGCTGACAGGCTTCTTGCTGGCCACCGAGTTAGTATGGATGCTGATAAACACATCGGCCTTGTTCCTATTGGCTATGGCTGCCCGTTCGTGAAGGGGGATGAAGACATCCGTCTTGCGGGTATATATGACTTTCACGTCAGGGCAGTTGTTTTCCACATAACGTCCGAAGGCCAAAGCCACGTTCAGGTTGATATCCTTTTCTTTCGACCGTTTACCCAAAGCACCTGCATCCCTGCCCCCATGCCCAGCATCGATGACCAACGTGAAAGGACGCTTGTTGGCGGCATCAGCCCACGAGCAACACAGGAGCAACAACAGAAATAGAATGATTCTTTTTACCATACATCGTATTATAGGGTGCAAAATTACGCTTTTTTAGTGGAATTGTAACAAGTCAGCCTGCAGATTTATCATTTATTAAATGTAGTTCGACACCCGCACCGTGCACGCTACTCCCCATTGGTGGGTTTTCCTTGACGACACTCACGTCGACGGCATCAACAGCAGGATAACGGCTAAAGACACTCTGCCCGATGCGCCCAGCCACATGTTCCAACAGGCACGAAGGCTGACGCATCTCCTTTCGGACTATATCAAGCAGGACGGCATAGTTAAGTGTGTCGTCAACATCGTCAGTTTCGCATGCTTTAACAATATTATTATAATGTACGCGCACGTTGACGACAAACCAGCCACCAACCCTGCGTTCCTGTTCCATGACACCGTGGAAGGCATAGAGCCGGATGTCACGCAGGAAAACAACGCTATCTGTACACTGCATCATACGGCATCCTCCTGCTGAGCGTCATCAGCATCGGCACTACCGGGAAGATACTTCTTCAGCGCACGCTCCACACCATTTTTCCAGGTATTGATATTCTCGCTCTGCAACTGCAACGAGCCTACCAGTTTGATGACATGGGCTATCGGCATGCGATAACGGAGCACACCAGAGATGAGTTTGGCATAGTTCCAGTACTCGGGATTGAACCTCTCCGACAGACCCTCCACGGTAATCTTGTATCCACGGGTGTTGACGAACTGGAAGTCGTAGCGCTTGGTGCCGTCGGCATTGACCTGCTTGACGATCTTACCCTTCGTCACTGACTTCGGCAGCATGATACCCTCATCGTCATCCTGCAGACCGGTGAAAATCTCGTAGGGATAGCCGTCGAGCAAACCGACAAGGGCCACCCATTTCTCCTTGTTGTTCTGGAAACGCACCACGTCGCACTCCAGTTCCATCGGCCGTACTTCAGTGACATGAGGACCTACTACTGTTTCCAAAGCCGTAGTCTGGACCAAAGAGCGCATGTGGTCTGCCAACCGCAGCATCTGCTCCTCACTGACAGGATTATCATACGCCTGTTCCTTACGCAACAACTCGTCCAAGAGACGTCTCTTACCTCCAAAAGCAGCCAGCAGAGACTGCCATACCCCCTCCTGGGCCGTGCTCACTTGATTCTCCATAATCTGCATTATTTCACAATTTGCTTGCAAAGATAATGAAAAACAGACAATTAGCCAAACAAATCATTCACTTTTTAGATTAATCATGAAAATATATACAAAAAGATTTGGCTACATGCGGAATAATTAGTAATTTTGCAGCCCAAAGTTGAATAAATATACCAAGATGAAAGAAAAGAACCAGCGACTTGAAGCACTGCGCCTGATTATTTCCAGTCAACAACTCGGAAGTCAGGAGGAACTCCTTTCTGCCCTTCAGAAAGAAGGTTTCAAACTGACACAGGCCACCTTGAGCCGTGACTTGAAACAACTGAAGGTGGCCAAGGCAGCCACCATGGGAGGTAATTACGTATATGTATTACCCAACGAAACCATGTACAAGCGTATCAGCACTCCCTCGTCCGTTCGTGAGATGATGCAGATACCAGGCTTCGTCAGCATTCAGTTTTCCGGCAACCTCGGTGTCATCAAGACACGCCCCGGCTATGCCAGTGCCATCGCTTGGAACATAGACCGCAGCAACATACCCCACATACTTGGAACTATTGCCGGCGATGACAACATCTTCATCGTCATCAAGGAAGGGAGCACACATCGGGAAGTGACAGAGGCACTGAGCGAGGTTGTGCCAAACATGAAATAAAAAGGTTAACACTTAAAATAAGAAATGGAAAAAGAAGAAGATATAGAGGTACTAGTGGCAGAGCCTCATCATGAAATATATGTAGATACCATTCTCGACACGATAGCCGAGGCCGCCAAGGTCAGGGGAACAGGTATTGCCAAGCGAACCCATGAATACTTGACAAAGAAGATGCAAGAGGCAAAGGCTGTTATCGCCCTGACAAAAGATGGTCGTTTTGCAGGATTCAGTTATATCGAGACTTGGGAGAACCAGCAGTATGTGACGACATCAGGCCTGATAGTACATCCTGATTTCCGAGGTCTTCATATCGCCAAGCGCATCAAAGACCTGACCTTCACGCTGGCTCGTACCCGTTGGCCTCATGCCAAGATTTTCTCGTTGACCAGTGGTGCCGCTGTGATGAAAATGAACACCGCTCTGGGCTATCAGCCAGTGACATTTGCCGACCTGACTGAAGACGAGGCCTTCTGGAAAGGTTGCGAGGGTTGCGTGAACTATCCCGTACTGCGCGAGCGCAACCGTAAGTTCTGCATCTGCACCGCCATGCTTTTCGACCCCACAGAGCATCTTCCATGCAAACTGAGTGAAGAGGTACTCTCACGCATCAAGCATTTACAAGAATTAGAAGAACAAACAAGATAAAAGAAATATGAGCAACAAGAAAAAAGTCGTAGTAGCATTCAGCGGAGGCCTTGACACCTCCTACACCGTGATGAAATTGGCCCAGGATGGGTACGAAGTATATGCAGCCTGCGCCAACACCGGCGGTTTCAGCGCTGAACAGTTAAAGAAAAACGAGGAGAACGCCTACAAACTGGGCGCCGTGAAATACGTGACCCTCGACGTGACACAGGAATATTATGCCAAGTCACTGAAATACATGATATTCGGAAACGTGCTCCGTAACAACTGTTACCCTATCTCTGTGAGCAGTGAGCGCATATTCCAGGCTATTGCCATTGCCCGTTATGCCAACGAGATTGGTGCAGATGCCATCGCACATGGTTCTACCGGTGCCGGCAACGACCAGATCCGCTTCGACATGACCTTCCTCGTGATGGCTCCTGGCGTGGAGATTATCACCCTGACACGCGACAAAAAACTCACACGTAAAGAAGAGGTGGACTTCCTCAACGAGCATGGATTTTTTGCCGATTTCACCAAACTGAAGTACTCTTACAATGTAGGAATCTGGGGTACCTCTATCTGCGGTGGCGAACTGCTCGACCCCACACAGGGTCTGCCCGAGGATGCTTACCTGAAGCATGTCACAGCCAAGGAACAGGAAGCCCTGCTGAAGATTACCTTCGATAAGGGTGAGATTGTGGCTGTTAATGACGAGAAGTTTGACGATAAAATTAAGGCAATTCAGAAGATTGAGGAGATTGGTGCCTCTTATGCTATTGGTCGTGATGCCAACGTAGGTGACACCATTATCGGCATCAAGGGCCGCGTAGGTTTCGAGGCCGCTGCTCCTAAACTGATTATCGAGGCTCACCGTCTGCTGGAGAAGTCAACCCTCTCCAAGTGGCAGCAGTACTGGAAGGACCAGGTGGCCAACTGGTACGGCATGTTCCTGCATGAGAGTCAGTACCTGGAGCCAGTGATGCCAGACATCGAGGCTATGCTCACCAGCAGTCAGCGTAACGTCACCGGTACTGCTATTCTGAAACTCCGTCCCTTCGGCTTCGAAACTGTGGGCATTGACTCTGTCAATGACCTGACGAAGAGCAAACTTGGCGAATACGGTGAGACACAGACCGGCTGGACTGCCGACGAGGCCAAGGGCTTCATCAAGGTTTCGAGCACCCCATTGCGTGTATACTACGGCATCCATAAGGACGAGAAGAGATAACCCCTACCCCTTCCCTCCCCGAGGGGAGGGGGATTTACATTATGGGAAGTAACAACGGTAAATACAATACAGCATCGCCTGACAGGTATACATTGCTGAAAGATTTTGCCAAGAAAAATAAGAAGTTCCCTACAGATGCAGAAATAATCTTATGGGAACACCTCAGAGCAAAACAACTAGGAATTAAGTTCAATAGGCAACATATCATTGGGGATTACATTGTTGATTTTGTCTGTATTGAAAAAAAAGTTATAATAGAAGTCGACGGAGGATATCATTCAGAATACGAACAAATTGAAAAAGATGAATTCAGAACTCAACGATTGAGTGAATTAGGATTTTCGGTTATTCGTTTCAAAAACGAAGAAATATTAGGAGACATATCTAACGTCATATTAAGAATTAAAAATAATTTGGACAGAAGAAATGACTAACTTAAACACATCCTCCCCTCGGGGAGGAATAAAGGTGGGGGTCCTGGGCGCTGCGGGGTACACTGGTGGCGAGTTGATAAGGTTGTTGATGAACCACCCCGAGGCAGAGATTGTCTTTGCCAACTCTGAGAGTAATGCAGGGAATCCCGTAAGCGACGTTCATGAAGGACTCGTGGGTGATACCGACTTAAAGTTCACCAGTGAGATGCCATTCGATCAGGTCGATGTAGTGTTCTTCTGCTTCGGCCATGGCAAGAGCGAGCAGTTCCTCAAGGAGCATACCATCCCCGCTGGCGTCAAGATCATCGACTTGGCTCAGGACTTCCGCATCAAGGGCGACCACGACTATGTCTATGGTCTGCCAGAGATCAATAAGGAGGACATCCAGAAGGCACAGCATGTGGCTAATCCTGGCTGTTTTGCTACAGCCATACAGTTGGCACTGTTACCTGCCGCCCACCTCAACTTACTGAAGGAAGATGTCAGCGTCAATGCCATCACTGGTTCTACCGGTGCTGGACAAAAGCCTGGTGCCACCACCCATTTCTCTTGGCGCAACAACAACTTGAGCATCTATAAACCTTTCCAGCACCAGCACATCGCTGAGATACGTCAGTCTTTGACGCAAGTGCAGGGTTATCTCGATGCTGACATCGACTTCATCCCCTATCGTGGAGACTTTGCTCGTGGCATCTTCTGTACCGCTGTAGTCAAGACACCTGCTCCCATTGAGGACATTATAGAGGCCTACAAGGACTTCTATGCAGATGCCGCCTTCACCCACTATAGCGATAAGGCGATAGACCTTAAACAGGTAGTGAACACCAATAAGGCACTGGTACATTGCGAGAAATACGGCAACAAACTGCTCGTCACCTCCTGCATCGACAACCTGTTAAAGGGAGCCGTTGGTCAGGCCGTGCAGAACATGAACTTGATGTTCGGCATCGAAGAGACCGCAGGACTGCGTCTGAAGGCTTCCGCTTTCTGAAATAATCACAACAAAAAGCCACGGATTTCGTGTACATTCGAGATCCGTGGCTTTTCATATACCTCTCCGCATTTAATTTCTGAACAGGGCAGACGCTCAATATTTTTAACGTTGTATTTTGATTCCCAGCACCTGAAGTGAACCCAGAAAGTTGGACACAACTGAAAGGTTCAAATGAAAAAGGAATTTAGTTTAGAAGAAAAGTTGTCCGCAATTGGTTTAGTATTCCAAGGCGAATCTGCCCGTTCCGTGTCTCGTA